>Ga0209153_1000542_pt1 | contig 16568 bp, 12 predicted proteins | sample GraSoiAngelo_120_FD_185877 | JGI IMG/M metagenome (GOLD analysis project Ga0209153, IMG submission 185877) | Grasslands soil microbial communities from the Angelo Coastal Reserve, California, USA - 14_0919_09_20cm (SPAdes) (version 2) | ecosystem: Environmental > Terrestrial > Soil > Grasslands ...
GGGAGCGTCGCGATACTCTTATGATAATTAGAGCAGCCGGCTATCTCCGTTTCCACGGGGCATGGTGCGCCTGCTCGCAAACCAAAAAAAGAAAGCCAAAAGATGAAGAAACTACTACTGAGCATTGCGGTGGCCGCGGCTGCTCCGTTTGCGTGGGCCCAGGTCTCGGAGACGACGACCTCAACAACCACGACCACGGAAGGCAGCGGAACAATCACCGAGTTTACACCCGGCAGCGCCATTGTTTTGAAAGAAACCAGTGGCCCGCGCCGTTATCGCTTCGGCAAGACTGTTACCTATGTGACCAAGAGCGGCAAAACGCTTGACGAAGACACGGTCAAGACACGCATCAGAGTCGGCGTACCCGTTCATGTCCACTATGTGGGCACGGGCGACCAGATGATGGTCGACCGCGTTATCCTCGACGAGGACTAAGATTGGCTAGCGTAGGGATTATCCGCCTTTCGCGGCGCGTGCCAGGCACGTAAACGCGGAAGGCGGAATTTTGTTTCGGGCAAGGGTCCGCTCAGCGGCTGAGTTCGAGCATTCGCCGGATTGGCAATTCCGCGCGGGCACGCAACGGCTCGGGCAAAATGATTTCGGGCTCGAGATCGCGCAACGCGTTAAATGCTTTCTCCAAAGTATTCATTTTCATGAACCGGCATTCGGCACAAGCGCAATGTTCCGTCGGGCCGGGAATAAAATTTTTGCCCGGAATTTCGCGACGCAAGCGGTGGAGCATTCCTGCTTCGGTCACGATGATGATATCTCGCGCCGGTGATTCCTTGCAAAAGGTGACCATTTTTTCGGTCGAACAAACCTCGTCGGCCAGCATTCGCACGGCCGCGGTGCATTCCGGGTGAGCGACGAGAGGTGCGCCGGGATGTTGCTCGCGAATTTTTCGAATGCTGCGGGCCGTGAACTCGACGTGCACGTAACAAGTCCCCCGCCATAAATCCATTTTGCGCCCCGTTTTTTCCATTACCCAGGCGCCGAGATTCTGGTCAGGCACAAAGAGAATATTCCGATCGGGCGGGGCGGCCTTGACGATTTTCTCGGCATTACCACTGGTGCAGATAACATCGCTGAGCGCTTTCACGCCTGCGCTGCAATTGATGTAAGCGATGACGTAATAATTTTTGTCCGCATTCTTTTTCAAGAACGCGGCTAGTGCCGGTGGCGGACAGGATTCCGAAAGGGAGCAGCCGGCGTCGAGATCGGGCAGAATGACGCGCTTGGTTGGGTTGATGATCTTGGCCGTCTCAGCCATAAAGTGGACGCCGCAGAAGAGAATGACCTCGGCGTCGGTTTTCGCTGCCTGATAGCTGAGCCCGAGAGAATCGCCGACGAAATCGGCGACTTCCTGAAGTTCCCGCACCTGATAGTTGTGTGCGAGGATGACGGCGTTACGTTCGCGTTTCAATTCCGCGATGTCCGCCGCCAAATCCAGCCCATAGTTTACACCTGCGGTAACCATTCCAGTAATATCAGACAAATTGAGCCGTGCTCAAACTACCGTCGATCACCGCGCCACTCAGATGGAGGACAGAGCTCCCGCGACGCCGAAGGGGAAATTCCGGGCTCGCAGGAGCTCGCCCCTCGAGCGTGAGCAATCGACTTGCGAGAGGTTCTTCGTTTCGCTCAGAATGAGACCCGCGTGAAACCATACGCTCTTGGCTTCATCGGCGCCGGCAAACTCGCTGGCTCAGTCATTCGCGGATTGCTCCTGAAGAATTTTTGCGCACCGAGCGCGATCGTGGCGAGTGAGCCAAATGTCGAGACGCGTACGCAATTGCAAAACGAGCTCGGCATTTCGTTGACGACAGAGAACAGCGAGATCGCTGCGAAAGCGGAAATTGTTCTTCTCGGTGTGAAGCCGCAGATGGTCCTCCCAGTTTTGCGCGGACTCGGCGTTGCACTTACGGACAAGCTGGTGGTGTCATTCGCGGCAGGCATTCGCATCGCACAGATGGAGGTAGTAACGCCCGCGCGAATTATGCGCGTGCTTACGAACACACCGAGCGCAATCGGACGCGCGGCAAGTGCGTTTGCCGCCGGACCGCGCGCGACGGAGCAGGATCGCGAGAAAATTCGCACGATGTTCGGTGCCATCGGCCTCGTAGTAGAAGTCGATGACGAACAAATTGACGCGGTGACCGCACTCGCCGGCAGCGGTCCGGCCTTTGTTTATGCTATGATCGAAGCACTGGCGCGCGGTGGCGAAAAGATGGGGCTGAACAAACAGGTGTCACTGCAACTTGCTGCCCAAACTGCGCTCGGCGCGACCGAAATGATGATAACGAGCGGAAAATCGCCGGAGGAATTAATTAAGATGGTGGTGACGCCGGGCGGGACGACCGCCGCCGGTTTGCGCGTGATGGAAGAACGCTCCGTCGCCGCCGCAGTCGCAGACGCAGTGGAAGCCGCGACAAAACGCGGTCAGGAAATGGCACGAGAGAATTTGTAGCCGTCGCGCTCTGCGCGACGCGACGCTTCGCAGGGGCGAAGCGGCTACATCAACGCCGCACGCATCGCCTCTATCGGTGCTTCGCGTTCAAACCAAATTTCAAAGGCGAGCGCGCCTTGATGCAGCAACATCGAGAATCCATTGGCGGCGCGGGCGCCGGCTTCGATCGCGGCTGACACAAACGGCGTGCGGCCTTCGCCATAAACCGTGTCGTGAATCATTAGATGCGGGGCAAGCAATCGCGCCGGAATTGGTGAGGGATCCCTGCGATTCAATCCGAGCGGTGTCGCGTTCACAATCAGATCAAGATGCGCGACTTGGAATCGAATGGCCGCTTCTTCCCACGGAATCGCCTGCAATCTCGGGACCGGACCCAAGACCCTGGGGCCCGTAAAATATTCTCGCAGTTCCTCCGCCAGCTTCTGCGCCGTAGCGAGATTGCGGTTGGTAATGACGAGGCGCTCGCAATTTTCCCGAGCACATTGCAAGGCGATCGCCCGTGCTGCGCCACCACCGCCAAGGATCATCACCCGCAAATCGCGAAGATCGACCGCGAATTCGTGGCGAATCGCGCGGGCGAATCCCTTGCCATCGGTGTTGTAGCCACGAAGTTTTGCGTTATCGACCTTTATCGTGTTGACCGCGCCGATGCGCCTTGCGTTGTCATCAACTTCCTCCATCAATTTGGAAGCAACGATCTTGTGCGGCGTAGTTAAGTTCACTCCGACAAAGTTCAGTTCGCTAATCAGGTCGAGCGCGCTTTGCAATTCGTCGGGCGAAATTTGAAAGCGCGCGTATTGCATATCGATCTTGCCTGACCTCAAGGCTGCGTTCTGCATTTGCGGCGAAAGCGAATGCGCCACTGGATCGCCCAAAACACCGAGGCGGATGGGGAGATCGATCTCTTCCCAGTTTCGCAGATCAGCCAGGGTGTAAACTTCTTTCGCGGGCTTCTTCTTCATGTCTTCCCGAACGGAGTGAGGGACCTCGCCCAAGCTGCTCCGTTACACAATCTAGCTAGCGTAATCCATCAACTAAGCGAATCCTTCGCTTCGTTCAGGATGACACGCATTAGCATTTAAGCTATCGGCGCAAAAGTTGTCGATCAGCGCTTTCGTCTGCTACTGTCGCACAGTTACAATGACCGAACTGGCCGTCGCTCCGTCTCCATCCGATTTTATCCGCGAAGTTGTGGCGGAGGATTTGCGGACGGGAAACCACACCAAGATCGTGACTCGTTTTCCACCCGAGCCAAACGGCTATCTTCATATCGGTCATGCCAAATCGATCTGCCTGAATTTCGGGATTGCGCACGAGTTCAATGGCATCTGCAACGTCCGGATGGACGACACCAATCCAACGAAAGAAGAAACGGAGTACGTCGATTCCATCATGGCGGACGTGCACTGGCTTATCGATGGTTGGGCGGACAAGAATCTGGGTGGCGCGCCGCTATATACCTCGGACTACTTCGATCGACTTTACCAATTCGCGGTCGACCTCATTGCTAAAGGCAAGGCCTACGTGGATGACATGACGGCGGAAGAGACCGACGAGTTTCGCCGTCTCGGAAAGGAAAGCCGGTTCCGCAACCGTCCCATCCAAGAAAATCGGGATCTATTTGAGCGAATGAAAGCGGGGGAATTTCCTGACGGGACACGAACGTTGCGAGCAAAGATCGATGTCAACGCGCCCAATGTCTGGCTGCGCGATCCCGTGCTTTATCGTATCCGGCACGCCTCTCATCACCATACCGGGGACAAATGGTGCATTTATCCGATGTACGACTGGGCCCATACCCTGAGCGATTATATCGAAGGTATCACCCATTCGGTTTGCACGCTCGAGTTCGAAGTGCACCGACCGCTTTACGATTGGATTTTGCTGGCGCTGGAATTGCCGCCGCCAGTTCCGCATCAATACGAATTCGCCCGGCTCAATCTTACTTATACGGTGATGAGCAAGCGAAAGCTGATTCAGCTGGTTAACGAGAAGTTGGTCAACGGCTGGGATGATCCGCGCATGATCACGATCGCCGGACTGCGCCGGCGCGGGGTTACTGCCAGCGCCTTGCGCTCGTTCGCCTACAACATCGGGATCACGAAGTATCCGAGCATGACTGACATGGCTGTCCTCGATCACACCATTCGCGACGAATTCAATCGCATGGCCGAGCGACGGCTCGTCGTTCTTCACCCGCTCAAGGTGGTGCTAACGAATTATCCTGAAGGAAAAGTGGAAGAGCTGGAGGCTATCAACAACCCGGAAGATGAGAATGCTGGAAGACGAAAGGTGCCATTGAGCCGCGAGCTATTTATCGACGCCGCTGATTTCATGGAAACTCCGCCGCCAAAATACTTTCGCTTGAAACCGGGAGGCGAAGTGCGGCTCAAGTATGCCTATATCATCAAGTGCGAAGAAGTAGTGAAAAATAGCTCTGGCAATGTGACCGAGCTTCATTGCACGGTCGATCTCGATAGTAAGTCGGGTGGCGCGACCTCCAATCGCAAAGTAAAGGGAACTATCCATTGGGTAAGCGCGGCCCATGCCCATGACGCCGAGGTGCGACTTTATGACCGGCTTTTCACTGCCGCCGAGCCGGACGCGTCAGGCGATTTCAAATCGTTCATCAATCCACATTCGCTTGAAGTTGTGACCGCGAAATGCGAACCAGCATTGGCTGACGCGACGCCGGAGAAGCGTTATCAATTCGAGCGGCTCGGTTACTTCACGCTGGATCCTGATTCCACTGCGATGAAACAAGTGTGGAACCGGACGGTGACGCTGAAGGATACCTGGGCGAAGGAATCAAAAAGGTCATAGCGCTCACAATTCTTGGAGAGCGGAGCTTCTGCAACGCCACTACCGGGCTCGCAGAGCTCGCCCCTCCATCAAAGAGCGAGGGAACGCCCTTGAAACAAGGAGCGGCGGTCTCCAGACCGCCGCTTTATTAAGTCGGCGGCTTGGAAGCCGCCGCTCCTTGATGCTTTAGCGCGCGGTCGATTCGTGCGAGCACCTTTTCTTTTCCGAGAATTTCGAGCAAATGATAGAGACTTGGGCCGGCGTTGCTCCCGGTTACGGCGAAACGGGTCGGATGCACAATCGCACCCGCCTTCACACCAAGCTCTTTCGCGGTCGCTTTCATGGCAGCTTCAATTTCGTCTGCCGAAAAATTTCCGATTTTGGCAAACGCTTCATGGATGGCTTGCAGTCGTGGCTTGTTTTCGGCCGTAAGATTTTTGGCGACGCCTTCCGGGCTGTAAACGATGTCGTCCGTGAAATAGAAACCGCAGTAAGCCACTAGTTCATCAAAGGTATTGATCTTTCCTTTGCAGGTGTCGAGCGCGGCCCGAATGTAATCATCGGAAAAATTCTCCAGCTTCACCCCGCTTGCGCGCAAAGCATTCCTGGCCAGCTGCTGAAACCTGTCATCCGGCAACTCGCGCGCGTATTCGCCATTGAGCCAATGCAATTTGTCCGGATCAAAAGTGGCGTGGCCGCGTACGACCTTGTTCAGATCGAACAGCGGGATTATTTCTTCGATCGGAATTTTTTCCCGATTGTCTTTGGGCGACCAACCGAGCAGGCAAAGGTAATTGCGGACTGCCTCCGGCAAAAAGCCTCTCTTAATATAATAGTCTACGCTCGCACCCTGATCGCGCTTGCTCATTTTCGAGCCGTCCCGGTTAAGGATAAGCGGGATGTGTGCGTAATGCGGTGGTTCGACGCCAAGAGCGCGAAAAAGCTCGATGTGTTTCGGTGTGTTCGAAAGATGATCCTCGCCACGAATGACGTGTGAGATCTTCATTTCAAGGTCGTCGATCACGTTGACGAAATGAAAAATCCACGAGCCGTCGGGGCGGCGCACCGTCATGTCGGGATGGGTTTGTTCGTTCGAAAGATCGAAATCGATTTTGCCGGCAACGAGATCATCAACAATCACATGCTCGCGCGGCGAACGGAATCGGAGCGCACCCTGGTCTTCGAAAATGTGACCGGCATTCTGCAATTTTTTTAAATAGCGTTCGTAGATTTCGTTACGCTGACTTTGGAAATAAGGCCCGAAATCTCCGCCAACGTGCGGGCCTTCATCCCAATTTAATCCGAGCCATCGCAGACCGTCATAAATCGCAGCCGCCGCTTCTTCGGTGTTGCGCACACGGTCGGTATCTTCGACTCGCAAAACAAATGTGCCGCCGTGATGTCGGGCAAAGAGCCAGTTGAAAAGCGCAGTGCGCGCACCGCCGATGTGCAAATAACCCGTGGGCGACGGGGCGAAACGGACACGGACCTCTGAACTCATTGCCAACTCAGTTTAGAGATGGAGGCGCTTGTGCCAAGCGTTCCAAGCGGCTGAGCAGCCGCCTCACATCGCTGGCAGCGGTGCTTCAGCCGGTCCTGCAATTACTTCCCCGGTCGCTTTAAAACGCGAGCCGTGACACGGGCAATCCCACGTTTTCTCCGCCCCATTCCAACGCACAATGCATCCCATGTGCGTACAAACCGCCGAACGTTTGTGCACGTTTCCCTCAGGATCCCGATAAGCAGCGACCTTACCTTTTTTTGATTTCACGATCATGCCTGCGTTGCGTTTTAGCTCGCGTACTGAATCCGCTTCGGGCCGGGCCAGCCGATCTTTGATCAGATAATAGGGATAATCCTTGTTCTCCCGCAGATAATCCCACACGCCGCCACGAATAATTTTGCGGTCGGGCGAAAACAAATCCGCCCACGGATTCTTCCTGCCAGTTGCCCAATCGCGCGCCATCATGGCGGAAACAGTGCCAAAGGTGATACCGTTGCCGCAAAATCCGGTAGCGATGAATTGTCGATCGGCGTTTTCGCCGATAAAGGGAAGGCCATCGTTCGTTTCGATCACCTGACCGGACCAGCGATTTTCAATGTGGGCGTCGGGCAAAATCCCGCGCAACCGGAGAAGCAGGTTGTTGTAACAATTGTCCTCCGCTTCGGCCTGACCGGTCTTGTGATCTTCGCCGCCGAAAATCACGTAATCGAAATCTTCGTGTCGATCGATCCGCATGTAATCATAAGGCTCTTTGGTGTCGAAAAACATGGCCATGGGCAAAGCACTGCTCGAAATGCGCGCTCCGAAGACGTAACTGCTATAGAGTGAGAGCTTGGTCTGGAACAACGTCGCTGCCGTCATGCTGGCAAAGCCAACTAATGGATTATCTGTTGCGATCACGACGCGATCGAAGCTGATCCAATGTCCATTCGCCTTGACGCGGCGCTTTTCGGCGTCGAATTTGCCTGCCGCTGTCTTTTCGAAAACGTGCGAGCCGTTTCCCGGAATCGTTTCGATTAATCCCGCGAGATATTTTCGCGGATGAAATTTCGCCTGATTGGCGAACTGAATTCCCGGCACACCAAAGTGCGGGATCGAGTCGAGATAGGCCGCGTCGAATTCCATCTTTTGAGCGAGATCGGCATCTTCTTTCAATTTCGCTGTTTCATTTGATTTCGCTCTGTCGAGCGGGACGTGCAGATAAGCGGGAAGCCGTGTGAATCCACAATCGATCTCCTCACCCTGGACAAGGGCTTCGATTTCATCGAGCGCCGCCGCGCCTGCATCCCAGGCAGCCCCAGCGTGATCGATGCCGAGATTTTTCGCCAGCGTATGGAGCCGGGTATCGGTGATGTAAGTCAGATGGGCAGTGGTGTGGCCAGTATCTATTGTCGCCAGGCGCGCCCGTTCAATCAGCACAACGGTGAGACCTCTCTGCTTCAAGAGATATGCAGTGCTGATTCCGGTAATTCCTCCCCCGATGACGAGAACATCGATGGAGAGGTCTCGGTTGAGAGCCGGAAACGATTTGATAGGGCCGGTTTCCAGCCAGTAGGAGCCTCTCATTTCCAGTTCATCGCCTGCGACGAGCCGGTTAGCCTTCAATAAAAATCGTTTTAGCGCGCCGGCGAATGTGCCGATCACCCGGAACGTTGATCTTTGAGAGTAACGATGATGGTTCCATCAGCGAGCGAACATTCTCTACCAGATCGAAGCCAGCGTTAGGCACTCGGTTCAGTCGAAACCAGTCGACAATTGCACGGCGTTGCAGAGGGAGTGCCAGTTTGCGCAATTCGACCACATTGAGACGGGACCCGACAACGGGAGTCATCACGTCGAGAAAAGATTCTTCGTCCACCCAGATCGCGGCCGTACGCCAGATCGCTTTGCTCACGTCACGTCCGAATGTCTTGTTGATGTAAGGTAAAATGCGATGGCGGATTCTATTTCTCGAAAAACTCATCTCGCGGTTGGTCCTATCTTCGCAAAACTTCAAGCCCTGTTGTTTGATGTAAGAGTTGATCTCGCTCCGCCATACTCCGAGCAATGGTCTAAGGATCGTTAGCCCGGTTTTGCCAATGCGATGAACTGAGATTTTGCGCATCGCAGCCATGCCCCCAGGGCTGGCCCCGCGAAAAAGATTCAGGAGCGCCGTTTCGACCAGATCGTCAGCATGATGAGCGAGAAAGATCCTGGAACAACGCCGCCGGCGGGCGACCTCGACGAAAAATGCCAGCCGCGCGAAACGCGCCGCCGTCTCAATTGACAACCTCGATCGCTTGGCCAGAGCGCCGACATCAGTCGACCCAATCTCGCAGTCGAGCCGAAGGTTGCGGGCGACTTTTTCGACAAATCGGGCATCGCCGCGCGATGCAGCCCCGCGCAATTGATGATTAAGATGGCAGACGACCAATTTCTTGTAGCCAAGATCAACCAGGAGATTCAGAAGCGCGATGGAATCGCGGCCGCCGGAAACGCCGATGAGGTAGCGATTGGAGGGCGGGAAGTCGCGGAGGAATCGTTCGGATTCAATTAGCGCGCGACGTTGTTTCCCTTTCACCAGGCAAACGTCCAACGCTCAACGCTCAACGTCCAACATCGAATATTGAGCTAGTTTCTTTTTGGGGAGCACAGGCTGCCAGCCTGTAGTTCGCGGCAGCTTGCCGCGAACCTGCGTTGCTATCACAGATTCGGTTGCAATGCGCATTCGGCAGGCTGCCGAATGCCGCACAGGCTGACAGCCTGCGCTCCCCAGAATCAGAGTGGGATTTGACAATGAATGAACGTTCATTCATCTTTCGGCCCATGTCTCAACCCCAGCTCGAACCCACTCTCGATCGCCGGACCCAAATCCTCGATGCCGCCCTGGTTTGCTTCGCCAAACGCGGCTTTCACCAGACCAGTATGCACGATATCAGCGCCGAAGCGGGCATAAGCGTCGGACTGATTTATCGCTATTTCGCCAACAAAGAGACGGTCATTTCGGCGATGGCCGACCGGCACAAGAAGGAAATCCAGGAAGTGCTGGAACGCGCCCGGCAAGCCCCGACCTTACTAGAGTCGCTGGAGATTTTGTTCACCGCGCACTGCTGCGAAAATTCGCCAAAGTTGCTGTCGGCCTTCGTGGTCGATCTTTACGCCGAAGCTTCGCGTAATCCACAGGTGGCGAACCTGGTGCGCGACGTTTTGCAAACCTCGATGGACGGCGTGACCGATTTAATTGCACGTTCACCGGAAGGCAAAAATGCCGCAGGCGGTCTCACGCCCGACGAATTGTCGGAATTAATTTTCGCGGTCGCCCGCGGGATGTTGATGCGAGATGTTTTGCAACCACAGGAAATGACGGCGGCGGAACGACGCACCGCGCAGTTGGAAGTTGTGCGACGTTTGTGGCGCCTGCTTTTCACCAACACCATGGAGCTGGCTGGAGTATGACGATCGCAGTTTTGATTATTACGATTGTCGCGTTGTTGTTCGCGATTACCGCGATTTTGTTTTTTACGCTGAAAGCTCCAACGGCAGGAGGAATTTTTGCAACGCTTGCCTTGTTCCTCGCGCTCGCGGACGTGAAAGCCTTTCAATTTCGCAAGATGGGAGCTTCGCCAATGATGATGCCTCCGACAACGGTGACGAGCGCGCCGGCGAAGGAAGAAGATTGGCCGCCCATTCTTTCGTCCGTTGGATCAATATCAGCGGTGCAGGGCGCGGTGGTCTCGACTGAGCTAGGCGGAACTGTTAGCGAGATCAAGTTTCAAAACGGCGGCGAAGCGAAAAAGGGCGACGTCTTGATGAGACTCGATGCCTCGTCGGAGGAGGCGCAGTTGCACACGGCGGAAGCGGATTTGGAATTGGCGCGCGCCGATCTGCAGCGCAGTCGCGATCTCGCTGCACGTCGGGTCATCTCGAAGGCGGAGCAGGATGCATCTGAATCGAAATTCAACAGGTTGAAAGCTGTTGTCGACCAAATGAGTTCGATGATTTCGAAGAAAGAAGTGCATGCGCCTTTTGATGGGCAACTTGGTATTCGCCAGGTAAATGTGGGACAAAATATCAATGCCGGTCAGCAAGTCGTTCCGTTGACCGCACTCGATCCGCTCTATGTCGATTTTGCCTTGCCGCAGCAGGAGCTTTGGAAACTTTCCAATGGATTGGAAGTCGGCCTGCATACCGACGCGATGCCCGGCAAAGAGTTCAAAGGCAAGCTTACCGCGATTAACTCAATGGTCGACGCTGTGACACGGAACGTAACGGTGCAAGCAACGGTTCAGAACCCTGATCACGTTTTGCGGCCGGGGATGTTCGGGAAAGTGGAAGTGGAGCTTCCGGAGAAACACAAAACGCTGGTCGTTCCGGGTTCGGCGATTTCATACGCGCCGTTTGGCAACTCGGTTTTTGTGATTGAGAAGAAGAAGGATGAAAAAACCGGGAAAGAGATGGAAGCGATTCGGCAACAATTTGTGCGGTTGGGCGAAGCGCGGGGCGATCTGGTGGCAATCACCGACGGCTTAAAACCGAATGAACTGGTTGTGAGCACCGGCGTTTTCAAGTTGCGCAACGGGATGGCGGTGACGATCAACAACGATCTCGCACCCAAACCGCAGGTAAATCCAACGCCGGTCGATTCGTGATGCCGCGATAAAAAGCGCGATGAAATCTTTCACTGACCTATTCATCAAGCGGCCGGTGCTGGCGATGGTAGTGAGCTTCGTCATTCTCATCGCCGGCTTGCAGGCGATGAAGACGATCAATGTTCGCCAGTATCCCCGCAGCGATATCGCGGCGATCACCGTGACGACTGTTTACGTGGGAGCAGATGCCGAACTGGTGCGAGGATTCATCACCACACCACTGGAGCGCGCCATCGCCGCGGCCGATGGAATCGACTACATGCAATCACAAAGTCAGCAGGGCGTTTCGACTATCACGGTCCGCTTGAAACTGAATTACGATGCTCACAAGGCTCTCTCCGACATTAGCTCGAGGGTCGACGCTATCCGGCGCGACCTGCCGCCGGAAGCGGAGATTCCAGTAATTGCGATCCAGGCCGCTGATTCGCAGTTTGCCTCCGCTTATCTCAGTTTCACATCCAACATTCTTCAGCCCAACGAGGTTACCGATTACCTCGTACGTCTGGTCCAGCCGAGGCTGACCTCGGTCGGCGGTGTGCAGAAAGCGGATATTCTTGGCGGAAGAACATTTGCCATGCGCATCTGGATGAAGCCCGAGCGCATGGCGGCGCTAAATATCAGCCCAAGTGATGTCCGGGATGCGCTATCTCGAAACAATTTCCTTGCCGCTGTCGGCAATACCAAGGGTTCGCTCCTGCAAGTGAACCTGACCGCGAACACGGATTTGCACACCGCTGATCAGTTCAAGCAACTCGTCGTGCGCCAGGATAAAGGGACGCTCATCCGACTGGGTGACATCGCCGATGTCATTCTCGGTGCAGAAGATTACAACGCGGAAGTGCGCTTTTCCGGCCAAAAAGCCGTCTTCATGGGCATCTGGGTCCTGCCCAATGCAAACTCGGTCGATGTCATCAAGCGAGTGCGGGTGGAACTGGATCAGATCAAGAAGGAACTCCCCAGCGGCATGACCGCCGAGATGGCCTACGACGCCACCGCCTACATCAATGATGCCATTCACGAAGTCGTAAAAACGTTGATCGACACTCTGCTCATCGTGATGGTGGTGATCTTCCTCTTCCTCGGCTCGTTCCGATCTGTTCTTGTCCCGATTGTCGCGATTCCAATTTCTCTCATTGGCGCATTGTTTTTGATGCAGCTCTTCGGGTTCTCCCTCAATCTCCTCACCCTGTTGGCGATTGTGCTCTCGGTCGGGTTGGTCGTCGACGATGCCATCGTTGTCGTCGAAAACGTTGAACGTCACATGCGCGAGGGTTTGTCGCGCATGAATGCCGCATTGGTGGGCGCGCGCGAACTAATCGCGCCCATCATTGCCATGACGATCACGTTGGCCGCGGTCTACACTCCGATCGCGCTGCAAGGTGGATTGACCGGTGCGCTCTTTCGCGAATTCGCTCTTACCCTTGCCGGCGCAGTTTTCATTTCTGGGGTCGTCGCATTGGTGCTGTCGCCAATGATGTCGGCACATTTGCTCCGCCCTGAGCACGGTGACCACGGGTTCAGCGGCTTTGTGAATCGAACGTTCGATCGCTTTCGCGATTGGTACGGAAGTCACCTGCATCGGACATTGAATGCGCGCCCGGCCGTTTATGTAGTCTGGGGCGGAGTCTCCCTTATAGCACTCTTCATGTTCGCGACGATTCCAAAAGTAGCGACCAAGGAATTAGCGCCGAAGGAAGATCAGGGAGTCATTTTTGGCATCATCACCGCTCCGGCCAACGCCACCATTGACGATACGATTCGTTATGCCGATGCGGCCGGAAAAGTTTTTCAGGATATCCCCGATACCCGCTTCACCTTTCAAATCACTTTTCCGGACAATGGTTTTGGCGGGATGGTTTTAAAACCGTGGGGCACGCGCAAGACCCCGACGAAAGCGTATCTGCCGGTGGTACAACAAAAACTTGCGGCTATTCCCGGAATTCAAATGTTCCCGATCATGCCGGAAGCGCTTCCGGGTAGTGATAATTTTCCAGTCAGTTTCGTAATCGCTTCCACTGCCAGCCAGGAACGCATTCTCGAGTTGGCCAGGGGAATCTTCCTCAAAGCGATGCAGGCACATGTGTTTCAATTTGGGGACATCGATACCAAGATCGATCAGCCACAGGCGCAAATCGTTTTCGATCATGACAAGGTTTCGACCATGGGCCTCGATATGCAACAGGTCGGGGCCGATCTTTCCGCGAGCATCGGCGGTAATTTTGTTAATCGGTTCAACATGGACGGCCTGAGTTACAAGGTGATCCCGCAAATCAAACGGGTGGACCGGCTCAATCCGGAACAATTGCAAAATATTTACGTCACCGGTCCGAACGACCAGCTGGTACCACTCAGCACCGTTGCAACGATCGAGCACAAAACGGTCGCGCGTTCGCTTAACCGAATGCAACAACTTAATGCCGTCACCATTAGTGGCGTCCCGACCGGTTCGGTGGATGCCACGTTAAAGTTTCTTGAGGACGAAGCGCACAAAGTTCTGCCCTCCGGTTACGTCATCGATTACACCGGCGGATCGCGTCAATTGCGGCTTGAAGGCAGCAAATTCGGCGCTGTGTTTGCCCTCGCCATCGTTTTAATTTTCCTCGTGCTCGCAGCGCAGTTCAATAGTTTCCGCGATCCATTCATCATCCTACTCGGCTCAGTCCCGCTGGCCCTTTTCGGTGCGGCCATCTTCATGTTTCTGAAGATGCCTTTTGGCAATTTCTTCACCGACAGTTGGACGACTTCGTTCAACATCTATTCCCAGGTAGGACTCGTTACCCTGGTCGGTTTAGTATCAAAAAATGGAATCCTCATCGTGCAGTTTGCTAACGAACGTCAAAGGCAGGGGTTAAACAAATTGGCCGCAGTCGCAGAAGCCGCGCGAATTCGTTTGCGGCCGATTATGATGACGAGCGTCGCTACCGTCGCTGGCCACTTCCCATTGACTCTCGTCACCGGCGCCGGCGCGGCCGCGCGAAATTCCATCGGTCTGGTGCTGGTCGGCGGAATGACTATCGGGACGATCTTTACTCTTTTCATTGTTCCATCGCTCTACATGCTCATTGCCAAGGAACATCACGAGAAATCTGTGGCCGAAACTGAAGAAGAACCGGAAGAGACCGAGCTTACGCCGGAGTACGCCATGGCACGCGACGGGAACGGCTGGAAACAAGCCTGACCTGGAGCCGCCTTGTAGCCGCAGCCTGCTCGCGAAGTCTTTCGGAGTCGCCGGCTGCGGTCACCCTATTTTATTGTCCGAGCTGCCGCACGATGCTTTTGCCTCTCCCTTTGCGAAAGGGAGAGGATGAAGGTCAGGGATTTTCTTCGTCGCGGCTCGACTCATTCCAAATCCGGTTGAAGCGTGCGTTCTCCGAACCTATCGTGGCCAACTTCTGAGGAGCCTTAGCTCAATTGGTTAGAGCGCTGCCCTGTCACGGCAGAGGTTGCGGGTTCGAGCCCCGTAGGCTCCGCGTGTCGCGGGAATCATGTTCACCTGTCACGCCGTAGCGCTGCGCGAAGGCGGATGCTCATGTTCCTAATCGTAATCGTCTACTTTTAACAATCGCGTCCGCGTTGTAGCAGCAAACATCGAACACCGAACGCTGAACATTGAACCGCGGAATCGACGTTCTGAATTGGGCGCCTGCTCGCGAAAGCTTTCGGAGTTGGATGTTGGGCGTTGGACGTTTGATTTCGCCCAGTATTTGACCCAAATGTCAAAAAGGTTCGCATCCCTCGGCTTCAGGGGCTTGACGCAGGAAAAATCGCCCTCGGAGATTTTCGATTTGGGTTAAAGAAAAGCCGCAAATGACAAAAGGGTACGGGACCGCGTAGAATATCTCCGACGCGTGCGGTTTGACGCAAATGACACGTCAAATCACGCGGGATTAAGTCCAATATGGCGACCGTCAACACCAAGAAGGGCGTGATCGGTATTCTCACCGGCGGCGGGGACGTGCCGGGGCTGAATCCCGCAATCCGCGCCGTCACTATTCGCGCCCTGCGCGAAGGCTACCAAGTTGTCGGTCTCCGTCGTGGCTGGCTTGGCGCGATCAGTATCTTGCGCGACGAGCATGCCGACAATAGTGACCATGTTCAAATCCTGACGGAAGAGATCGTCAATCGCGCGGCCCGCACTGGCGGCACGTTTCTACATACCTCGCGGACGAACCCGCCAGCAGTAAAAAAGGCAGATGTGCCCGAGTGGCTTTGCGGAACCTATAACCAGGACAAGAACGATCTCACATCCGAGGTCATCAAGAACCTGGATTGGCTGGGCCTTGACTACCTGATTCCGATCGGCGGCGACGACACGCTTTCTTTTGCCACCCGCTTGCACAAGGAAGGCGTCAAGGTCGTCGCGATACCCAAAACGATGGATAATGACGTGCCAGGCACTGATTATTGTATCGGATTTAGCACCTGCGTCAGCCGCACGATTGAGTTATCGAATCGCCTCCGCACCTCCGCCGGGTCACACGAACGATTTCTGGTGATGGAAGTATTCGGACGCTACGCGGGGTTCACCGCGATGCTGCCGACGATGGCAGGCGCAGCGAATCGGTGCGTCATCCCAGAATACAAATTCGACATGGAGCATCTGACCGAATTGTTGTGCTATGATCGCGCGCGCCATCCGAGCCAATATTCCGTCGTCATCGTTTCAGAAGGCGCCATGTTCGAAGGCGGCGAGATGATGTTCTCCGGCAGGACGACTGACGCGTTCGGGCACGCGAAACTCGGCGGCATCGGCGACCTGGTCTCAGCAGAACTCAACGACCGTTCGGCCAAATACAACAAGGGTAAGTCGATCCATGTGATCAACCAACGTCTCGGCTATATGGTGCGCGGCGGCGATCCCGACGCAATTGATTCGATTGTGCCCATGGCCTACGGCAACCTCGCCCTCGATCTCATTCTGCATGGCACCCACGGCCGCCTCGTCGTCTTGAAGAATGGGCGCTATGACAACGTCCCGCTTGAAGTGGTGACCAGCACCAAGAAAACGGTCAACGTCGACAAATACTATAACAAGGAGCGCCTGCGTCCGCTCTACACCGATTTTGAAATGCAGCCGCTATTCATCATGGCGAGTGACTAAGCAGAGGATAGTAGCCGCGTGACGCGCAGCGTTTTACGCGGCAATCCTCTTCCAATCGTCCGGAGT
>Ga0209153_1000543_pt1 | contig 16564 bp, 18 predicted proteins | sample GraSoiAngelo_120_FD_185877 | JGI IMG/M metagenome (GOLD analysis project Ga0209153, IMG submission 185877) | Grasslands soil microbial communities from the Angelo Coastal Reserve, California, USA - 14_0919_09_20cm (SPAdes) (version 2) | ecosystem: Environmental > Terrestrial > Soil > Grasslands ...
CATCGCTTGGGCAGCTTCGCCCAATTCTCCACCACGCGGTACTGATGCTCGCCCGAGCCGAGAATGGTCGGCATGTGTTTCTCCCCGATATAGTTTTCTCTTGATAGGCCGGACCGCAGCCCCTAGCTCCCGATATCCTCCGCTGCGATGATCCGCTGGCGAAGCGCAAGGCGGACCAGCTCGATGTCGGAGGTGACGCCGAGCTTGGCGCGAATGAGATAGCGCGTGTTGGCGGCGGTCTTGAAGCTGATATGCAGCGTCTCAGCGATGTCACTCACGGATTTTTCCGCCAGCAGCATGCGCAGGATTTCGAATTCCCGCGGGCTCAACGCATCGACGGCCGAAGGTTCGCCGGCGAGCTGGTTGATGGCGAGTTCGTGGTCGATGTCGGGACTAAGCGCAAGGCGCCCAGCCATGACTTCGCCGATCGCGCGCAACAGCGCGTCTGGCGGGCTGCTTTTCGTGACAAAGCCGCGCGCGCCCGCCTTGATCGCCTGGACTGCATAGGCGGCGCTCTGGTGCATGGTGAACACCAGGATGCGCGCGGAGTTGTCCCATTGCCGGATGCGCCGGATCGCCTCGACCCCGCCGATGCCCGGCATCGATATGTCCATGATGACGAGATCGGGCCGGACCTCCTTGTAGACACGATAGGCGTCGGCCCCGTCGGCCGCCTCGGCGACGACGCGAAGGCGGTCCTGCTTCTGCAGCAGCGAGCGATAGCCCTCGCGCACGATGGCATGGTCGTCCGCCAGCATCACGCGCGTGAAGCTGCTGGTCCCGGTCGTGCTCAAGGCTCCATCCCCGTGTTGGGAATGGTGGCGACGAGCCTGGCGCCGCCCGCTGCTCGGCGCTCAAACCGCAGTGTTCCGCCGAGCGAAGCGACCCGCTCTTGCATGCCGAGCAGGCCCATGCCGGCTTTTGGCGCCGGATTGTCGCCTGTTGTCTCGCCGTCGTCTTCGACGCTCAACACGATGTCGGCCTGTCCTGCCTCAAGACGCAGTTGGACGTACCGGGCATGCGCGTGCTTGGCCGCATTGGTGATCGCCTCCTGGGCGATACGATAGAGACTGGCGCACACGCTCGGCGGCAAATCGCCGATCTCACCTGTGATGGCAATGTCAAATCGCGTGCGGCCCTTCTCGAAGCCGTTCCAATTCGCAACCAGGCTTTCGAGGCTCAACGCGAGGCCGAGTTCCTCGATGTCAGGTGGTCGCAGGCGCACCAGCGCTCCGCGCAGCGTTGCCATCAGGCCCGCCGTGGTGCGCGAGATGCCGCGGCATTCTTCCAGGAGCGGCGGACATTCGCGTTCCGCCGTATGGGCTGCCGCGGCCGCCTGTGCCGCGATGGCGGTGAGCGACTGGCCGAATTCGTCGTGCAACTCGCGGGCAAGATGCCGCCGCTCCTCGTCCTGTACGGCGATCAGCTTTCGCGTCAGCGCATTGCGTTCGGCAAGTGCGGCTTCCAGTTTCTGCGCAAGCGTGTTGAAGACGTCGGAAATCGCCGAGAGTTCGGCGAGATCGAAGCTGGGCAGGCGCGCGGAAAGATCGTTGGCCGCAAGCTGCTTTAGTCCGGAGCGGATGACGCGCGTCGGCCGCAGCGCGCGTGCCAGTGCGGCATAGACCGCAAGACACAGCCCTGCCAAGGCGAAAGCCATGATAGAGAGAAGACGGCTGGCCTCGCGCCAGCTCTGGCCGATCTGCATGGCGGGGTCGAAGGTCGCAATCGCCGCCCCTCCGGTTTCGCCTTCAATGAGCAGCGGCCTTGAGACCGGTTCACCGGGATGGAAGATGGCGCGATAGAGCGCTGCGTAACTTTCGGGTGCGGCAGTCTCGTTGGCGAGGGCGCCGCTGCAGAAACCCTGGCGAAAGGCGCCGACTTTGTCCTGATAGACGATGCAGAGGCCCGGTTCCATCAAGGGCTCCGCGACCCGTTGCAAATCCGGCGTTCGCTCGGGAGACAAGGAGAACCAATGCGCCTGCGCCTGCTGCAGCGAAATATCCCTGGCGACGATTTCGGCGATGCGGCTCACCCTCGCCCTGGCGATGCGATCGCTGTCAAACAGGGCGTAGGCGGCGACCGCGAGCAGGCAAACCGCCGCGAGCGCCGCGACGCGCAACGCCAACCGCAGCTTCAGGTCGATGGCGCGGCCGCGGCCCGCCACGGATTTAGGGGCCTCTTGCAAGCTCCCTCCCATTCCCATCGCATTTAGAAGCAAATTTCGTCGGGAAGAAAGCACGGCAAGGCTAGATCGGGCATTTCACCCGGTCAATTCAGGGAAAGTCCCTGTTTCGCGCCGCCGGCGGGCCGGGCGATAAGAGCTGACGACTTGGCAGCCCCTCGTTGGCAACCCAGGGTTCATCGATGCAACGTGTTCCCTTCATCCTCGCTTCCGCAATGGTGGTGACAGGGTTCGCTGTCGCCACGGCGGACCAATCGACTGCGCCGGCCCCGATCAGACTTGCGGTCTTTCCGTTTGAACTGGAAGATTTCAGCGCGGCCGCGGCCTATATTCCCCCCGACGACATCGATCGCGAACAATTGCGGCTTTCGACGGAAGAGGTGCGCCGGCTGATCGCGCAATCCGGACGCTACCAACTGGTCGACGTCGGCGCCGTGAACGACGAAGCGGCGAAAGCCGGCAAATTGCGCGATTGCGGCGGTTGCGAAGCCAAGATCGCCGCTGGCCTTGACGCGGATCAATCCATGATCGGCATCGTCACGCGCATCAGCCGTACGGATTACGCGGTGACCTACAAGATTCGCGATGCCCGATCCGGCGCACTCGTCGACGTCGAGCAGACCGACCTGCGCGCGGGCGCCAACTCCGCATGGAGCCGTGGCGCACGCTGGCTGATCCAGCGCCGCCTGCTGGAACAGCCGAACTAGCGGATAGGGAATCCGGTCTCCATGAAAAATATAAAGCTGTCATCAGTGGGCGTTGCCTTGGTGGCCGCCGCCATTTTCGGCGGGAGCCAGGCGCGAGCGGAGCCGGCCGCGCTGGCCGTCGCCGAAATCCAATACAGCGACACCTCGGGCGAAGTCATCGATCAAAGCGCCGACCATTTCCGACGCCTGCGCGAATTCGAAGCCTCGTTGCGCTCCGATCTGGCGGCGAGCGGAAAGGTGCGAAACGTCGCCCTTGATTGTCCACCAAACGCCTGTTCGGTTGGCGACATCGATGCAGGTCAGTTGCTCGACAAGGCGCAAGCGGCCGGCGCGGCCTATCTCCTGATCAGCAGCTTTCACAAAGTGAGCACGCTGGTGCAGTGGGCAAAATTCGACATTGTCGACGTAAAGACGCGGAACGTCGTTTTCAATCGTCTCGTCACGTTTCGCGGCGACAACGACAAGGCCTGGCGCCACGCGGAATCCTTCATCGTCCGCCAGATCCTGGATCATGAGGGACAGTGAAACGGCCTTTATGATCCGCGTGGCAGCAGGCCTTCCTCGATCGCCTTGATCTGCAGCGCCAGGTATTTCGAGCCGATCCGGCATTGCGCCAGGCCACCGGCGATGAACCAGAGGCCCGGCTGTCTGGTGCGCACATACATGTTGCGCAATTCTTGGCTCTCGCCGAATCCCCAGATCGGGCCGACGCGCCTGACGACTTCGTCGCCGAACAATTTGCGCACCAGTTCTTCCTGGGGCTTGTAGCCGGTCGCCAGCACGATCAAGTCGGCTTGTATCGTTTCGCCGCTCTTCATCTTGGCGCCGGCGGCGGCGAAGGTTTCGATGTCGGCAAACTGCCTGAGCGAAATCTCGCCTTTCACGATCAGGTCGGAGCAGCCGACATTGAAGTAATAGCCGCCGCCCCGCGTGAGGTATTTGAATTGCCAGCCGGTGTTGCCCTCGCCGAAGTCGAGCTTGAATCCAACGCGCGCGAGCCCTTCGAGCAATTCCTTATCGAGTTGTTTCGATTGCTCGGTCACCATGGCGTGGCTCTTGCGCGCCAGCGGCAGCGGCATCGAGGTCGCAATCAAATCGTTGTCGTCGAGCGTTCCCTCGTTGTAGGGCGAGTAGACCAGTTGGGCCGATGGTTCGATTGAGACGATCAGGGTCGGACTGCGCTGCACGATCGTCACTTCAGCGCCGCTCGAATAGAGGTCTTGCGCGATGTCGTGACCGCTGTTGCCGGTGCCGATCACGATCGCGCGCTTGCCTTTCCAGTTCTCGCCATCGTCATACTGGCTCGAGTGCACGACCTTGCCGGCAAAATCTTTCAGGCCGGCAATCTCAGGCAGGTTGGGTATGCCGCTGACGCCGGTCGCGAGCACCACATGCCGAGGATGCATCGTCCGCGTGACGCCGGCGCGGCGCAGCATCACGGTCCAACGGCCTTTATTCTCGTCGTAACTGCCACCCTCGAATTCGGTCGCGGTCCAGTAGTTCAGCTCCATCGCCTCGACATAGGCTTCGAACCAGTTGGCGAGCTTATCCTTGGGGATGTAGGTCGGCCAGTTCGGCGGGAACAGCATGTACGGCAAGTGGTTGACCTGCACTTGGTTGTGCAGCGTCAGCGCATGATAGCGCTTGCGCCAGTTGTCGCCGATGCGTAAGCCCCGATCGACGATCAGCGTATCGACCTGCAGTTGCTTCAGCCGCGCCGCGATCGAGAGGCCGGACTGCCCGCCACCGATGACGAGAACGGCCGGATCATGGTCGGCATATTCGGCCGACGCTTTGCGCAAATCGAGCCAGTTCGGCCCGCGGAAATCGCGCGAGTAGGCGTTGCCGCGGGGACGCGCTGCGCCCAGCTGCTCCTCGAAGCCCTTCAATTCCTCAAGCGTGGTCAGGAGCGTCCAGGCTTTCAGCCGGTTGCCGTCGGCGGCATCCGGCGTCAGCCGGAGGATGCCGTTGCCGCGGCCGTCAGCTGTTTCGAACTTGAACATCGTCTCGATCGAAGGGGTCCCGGCGCGCGTCACCTGGCGCGGCGCGGCGCGCGCGGGGTCGATCTGGAAGTTCGTGGGCGTGGCGCTGGGGCCGCGGGCTTGCAATTCCCTCACGATGGCGTCGGCGCCATTGATGGTTTGAATGTTCCAGCTCAGCGCCAGCACATCGCGCCAATAGCTTTCGCCGTGAAACAGCGCCTGCAGCTCGCTGGCGCTGGCGAGCGCGCCTTCGAATTGTGCCAGCCAGCTTTCGGCTGCAACCGAAATATCGTCGGTCCTGTCCAGCATGCGCGTTTCTCCTGGCGGCCGTCTTTCCGCGGCCTCTCCCGAGATAAAGCTATACCCTTTGCGATCGCTCAGAAAGCGCGCCAGCTATAGCAGCGAGAGCATGTGGCCCTGCTCAGGAGGAATGCGCCCCTGGAGCGTATCGAGATAAACCTGCGTCACCGGGCCCTCGCCCCTGCCTTCGATCACCTTGAGCCGCCGGTCCAATGTCGGGGCGAAGTCCGACCAGGCAGCGCCAAACCGCTTGTCGACACCGCCCGGTCCCCATTCCTTGGCGCGCTTGCGAATCTGGTCCGGCGCGAAAAACCATTTTGGCTTGGCGCCGGGCAGTTCCGGCTCATCCGGCGACGAGCTGCGGTGGGTCAACCCGATACGCCCGGAATACTTCATCTGGTCGCCGAAATGGAAGTGCAGCTTTTCGCGCAAGCCGCTGTTGCCCGCCATATCGACCAACGCCACCGGCGAATCCGATGGCAGCGAGGTCACGCGGTCATAGGTCACGACCTCGTCGTAGCAGCCGAGCGATCCGACGAAATCCACATTCGCCGCCGAGGTCAGCCCGATCACCTTGAGATCGGCGCGCGCCTGCAAGAGATGGGCGAGGCCGAACGCGGTCTTGCTCGAGGCGGACGACAGCAGCAGGCGCTGCGCGCCGTAAAATTCGTTCTCGGCGAGATGATCGTCGACCAGGAACGACAGCATGAACAACGGCCGCAGCAGCGCCTGATGGTCGCCCTGTCGTCCGGCAAAGGCCGGATCGCCCGTGACGCGCGCATAGGCGTTGTAGACCGGCGCCACGCCTTGGCGGTGCGCTGCGCCATCGCGCAAGGCCCGTTTGCTGACCTCGGCGGCCTCGATCACCAGATGCGTCGCCATCGGGAAATAGCCGAACAGGCGTTCGCCCACGGCAACACCTGGATGGTTGGAGGCGGTCACCTCGCCAAAGCCCCACACCGGAATGTTGCCAAACCCTTGCGGCGCCGGAAACAACTGCCAGTATTTCAATTGATCGCCGAGCACCGCATAGGTGATGTTGTTGGCGGTGAACGCGAAGCGATCGACCCGGACCAGCAGCGCGTCGCTCGGCAGAGCGGCGGCATCCGGCAATTGCGTTTCGATCAATTTGCATTGCTGCAAGTCGTCGCGGGCGACGACGAAGTCATATGCTTTCATTTTTTCGATCCCGGCACTTTTCGTGCCGCGATCTTTGCTTCCGCTGGTGGCTCTTTGGCAACAGCAACATTGTTTGAAACTGCGTTCGCTTTTGGCGTCTCCGCAATCACCCCTTCGCGCTTCTTGATCGCCCGGTAGTAGCTCCACCACAGATGGGCGGCCGCGCCGCGCAGCGGGCGCCACGGTTCCGCCAGCGGCGCCATCTCTTGTGCGCTGGGACGCTTCCTCAGCTTGAGGCCGATCCGGATCGCCTCCTGAACGGCGAGGTCGCCCGCGGGCCAGGCGTCGCCATGGCCAAGGCAGAACAACAGATACACGTCCGCGGTCCACGGACCGATGCCGTGCAACGACGTCAGCGTGTTGTGCGCGGCGTCGGCGTCCTCGTTCGCCAGCACGTCGATATTGAGCCGCTCCGCGGCGAGCTCGCGCGCGATACCTTTCAGGGTCTTGATCTTGGCCGCCGACAATCCAAGCCTGCCGAGGCGATCGGCGCGGGCGCGGCGCAGCGCCTCAGCATCGAACGGATCGAACGCCGCCGTGAGGCGGGCCCAGATCGCCGACGCGCTCGCGGTCGACAATTGCTGGCCGCATACGATGTGCGCCAAGCCCACAAAGCCAGGCTCGCGGCGCCGCAACGCCGGCATCCCGGTGATCGCAAAGATCGGTTTCAGCCGCGGATCCTGTTTTACCAGCGCATGAACCGCGTCCTCAAGATCGTCCTGGCTGTTGAGGTGGATGAGCATGACAATTAGAACCATCACGTCCCGCGAAAGAGATCAATGCCATCCGTCTTCCGTTTTGCACCAAGCCCGAACGGCTATCTGCACCTCGGCCACGCTTACTCGGCGCTGTTGAATTTCGACAGCGCGCGGGCTGTCGGCGGCAAGTTCTTGCTGCGGATCGAAGATATCGACGCGGCGCGCTGCAGCGTGGAATTCGAGAGCGCGATCTACGAGGACCTCGCCTGGCTCGGCCTGTCATGGGAGACGCCGGCGCGACGCCAGTCCGAACATCTGGCCGGATATCGCGAGGCGGTCGAAAGATTGTCAGCGCAGGGCCTGGTCTATCCGGCCTTCGAGAGCCGCGCCGAGATCGCAATATTGGTGGCGGAGCGCGAGGCGGCAGGCGCGTGGCCGCGCGACCCGGATGGCACGCCGCTCTATCCGGGGACCGCGAGGGCGCTCACGGCCGAGGAGCGGCAGCGGTTGACCGATCGAGGGGCGCCTTATGCGCTTAGGCTCGACATGGCGGCGGCCCGCGCCCGGGTGGGTGAACTCTTTTGGATCGAGCAGGCCGAAGGTCCCGGCGGCGAAACCGGCCAAATCGTCGCACGGCCCGAGACGTGGGGTGACGTCATTCTGGCGCGCAAGGAAACGCCGACCAGCTATCACCTGTCGGTCGTGATCGACGATGCCCTGCAAGGCGTGACCGACGTGGTGCGCGGCCACGACCTGTTCCACGCCACCAGCGTGCATCGGCTGCTGCAGCAATTGCTTGGTCTGCCGCAGCCAAGCTACCGGCACCATCGCCTGCTTCTGGATGATCGCGGGCAGAAGTTGTCCAAATCCACCGATGCCAGCGGCCTGCGCGAGCTGCGCGCGGCGGGCGCCACACCGGCCGACATTCGCCGTCTGGTGGGCCTGCCCTGATTTGACGTGGGGCCGTCAAAAGCTCTCAGTGACTCCGGGCGGGCCGCCATGGCATGCTGCCGGCGGCGCGGAGCTAAGGGGGATCATGGCGGTAAGAGCGCGTTTGCAGCGCAGAAAGCGGCTGCCGAAGAAGCGGCTGCCGAAGACGCGGCGCAAACGTGTCGCAAAAGCCGCCCCGGGCGTGGTCGAGGCGGCGCTCGCCGCCTTCGCCCACGAGGTCCGCACGCCGCTCACCGGAATTCTCGCCATCAGCGATCTGCTCGCGACATCGGATCTGGACGAGCGGGAGCGCCGCTGGGTCGACACCATCAAGGCCGGCGCCGAGCATCTCGCGAGCCTTGCGACCTTGTTCGTCGATGCTGCCAAGCACGCCGGCGGCACGACCGGCGTCCGCCAGGATTTGTTCGATCTGCGCCCGCTCGCCCGCAACGCCGGCGATTCGCTCGCCGGCCGCGCGGCGGCGAAAGGATTGCAGTGGCAGGTTGAAATATCGAACGAGCTTCCGGCGCTGGTGGTCGGCGATCCCGTTCGGCTGCGCGCCGCGCTCGAAAACCTGATCGACAATGCGGTCAAATTCACCGACACGGGCGGCGTTGCGCTCAAGGTCGCGCCGATGCGCGGCGGCAGGGCCAAAATCGGCAAGGCCAACGTCGGCAAAGCTAAAGTCGGCAAGTCCAGAGTCGGCAAGTCCAAAGTCGCCGTGGCCTTTGCGATTTCCGACAGCGGGATAGGTCTCACGCTCAAGGAGATCACGCGCCTGTTTCGGCCGTTCTCGCAGGCCAACGTCTCGATCGCCTCTCGCTTTGGCGGTGCCGGCCTGGGACTGTCCTCGGTCAAACAGCTCGCACGATCGATGGGCGGCGACATCAAGGTCGCGCCGCGGCGCGGCGGCGGCGCTACCTTCACCCTGACGGTGAGCCTGAACCGCGCCAGGAGCGAGGCGGGGAGTCCGGTCGCAGGCGAGACCGCAGCTCCCGGTCAGGTGCCGCCATTGCGCGTGCTCAGCGTCGAGGACAATCCGTTTGGCCGCGTGGTGCTCAACACGATCTTGAGCGAGCTTGGCCATCAGGCCGAATTCATCGGGCGTGGCGAGGCCGCGACCGAGCGCATCGCGCAAGGCGCGTTCGATGTCGTGTTGATGGACATGGTGTTGCCCGGCATCAACGGTGTCGAGGCTATCCGGCGGATCCGCGCCTTAGGCCCGCCGCACGGCCGCATGGCCATCATCGGGGTGTCGGGCCGCGGCGATGATGAAGCGGCATCGCGCGCCGCGGGCGCCGACGCCTTCCTGCTCAAGCCTGTGTCTCCGCGGGCTTTAGCGACTGCGCTGCTTGAAGCGTTACGCCATGCGGCAGCCGCGACTTGATGATCGAAGCGTTCAACTCGCCGCCATAGACGAAGATCGCGGCGATGAAATACAGAAACACCAGCGCGATGATGACCGATGCGAGCCCCGCATACATGGTGACGTAATTGTTGGCGAAGCGCGCGAGATATTGGCCGAACACGATGCCGGAGATCAGCGACGCCACCATGGTGAAGATGATGCCGGGCAGGATCTGCAGGAAGCTGCGCCGCCCCGCGGGAAGCCAGGCGTGCAGGATAACGAGGGCGACGACCAGGGCCACGATGGTGATGCCGTAGCGCGAAAAATTGAGAAACTGCTCGTTGCTTTCCACCACCAGCGGTAGGTGCCGCCGCACCGCCTCGATGATCAGCGGGCCAAGCACGATCAGGAACGCCATGGCAAGCGAGGTGAAGGCGGCGACCAGCGTATAGCCGATCGATTCCAGCCGCAGCCAGTACCAGCGCCGCGGCTCGATCACCGCATAGGCGCGGTTGAGCGCGACACGCAGCGCTTCCACGCCGTTCGAGGCGAAATACACCGCGAGCACCGCGCCGATGGTGAGGACGTCGCCGCGGGTGGTGGTCAGCACGTCGTGGATTTCCCCGGACAGTGCATCGGCCACTTGCTTCGGCCAGGTCTGCAGCAGCAACCCCACCGCCTGGTCGGCAAGCTCCCGCGATCCGAAGAATCCGGCCAGCGACGTCAGCACGATCAGGAACGGAAACAGCGCCATCAAGGTCGACAGCGCGATGTGGCTCGCAATCGCCCAGCCGTCATCGGCGAGGAATGTATAGAACGCGTCCATGACAATGAGGTAGACGTAGCGAAGCTGCCTCACATTTCAGACTCACATTTCACCCTGGGCCGGCGGACGAAGGGTCCATTGTACCATCTGATATTAATGAGCTAAAAGCCAGATCGTTGCGGCCCGTTGCGGTGCGATAGCGGTTCGTCCCGTGCGGTGTTATGACGTTCGATGGCTTCCTTTCTGAGTTCTATACTGCTTCCGCTGGCCGTTGGCGCCGTCGCGCTGGTGCTGCTGCTCGGTCTCATCAATATGATGCGAGGCGGGTCGCCAAACCGGTCGCAGCAATTGATGCGGCTGCGCGTGCTGTTACAGTTTGTCGCGATCGTCATCACCATGCTCGCGATCTGGGCGATGGGGCGTTAGAGCATGATAAGAGGACAAAGACATGGTCGTGCTCAATCGGATCTACACGCGAACCGGCGATGACGGCACCACCGCGCTCGGCTCTGGCGAGCGCCGTCCGAAATACGATCTGCGGGTGGCCGCTTACGGAACCGTCGACGAGACCAACGCCGTGCTCGGCGTCGCGCGCCTGCACCTCAAGGACGCGCGCGAGCTCGACGCGATGCTGGGCCTGATCCAGAACGACCTGTTCGACCTCGGCGCCGATCTTGCGGTACCCCAGCGCGAGGGCAAGGCGGAGCGGTTGCGGGTGGTGTCGAGCCAGGTCGAGCGGCTGGAGCACGATATCGATAGCCTGAACGCCAATTTGGCGCCGCTGACCTCGTTCGTGCTGCCGGGCGGCACGCCGGCCGCGGCCTATCTGCACCTGGCGCGCACGGTATGCCGCCGGGCGGAACGGATCATGGTGGAACTCGCGGCCAAGCCGGACGAGCCGGTCAGCGACGCCGCGATCCAGTATGTGAACCGCCTGTCGGATTTCCTGTTTGTCGCCAGCCGCTCAGTGAACGATAACGGCACCGGGGACGTGCTCTGGGTGCCCGGCCAGAATCGCTGAACGGGCCGATTTTTGCGCCGCGCGCGTTGACCGGGATAGGCGGGACCTTTAGGTTCCGCGCCAACCCAAAGGCGAAATTTGCGCGAAAGAGGATCGATGAAGGTTCTGGTTCCGGTAAAGCGGGTGGTCGATTTCAACGTCAAGGTCCGGGTCAAAAGCGACGGATCGGGCGTGGAACTCGCCAACGTCAAGATGTCGATGAATCCGTTCGACGAAATCGCGGTCGAGGAAGCGTTGCGCCTGAGAGAGGCCGGTAAGGCAACCGAGATCGTGGTGGTGTCGATCGGCCCCGCGCAGGCCTCCGAGACCATCCGCACCGGCCTTGCCATGGGCGCCGACCGCGGCATCCTGGTCAAGGCCGAAGGCAATGTCGAACCGCTGGCGGTGGCAAAGATCCTCAAAGCCGTCGTCGATGAAGAAAAGCCGGGCCTGGTCATCCTCGGCAAGCAGGCGATCGACGACGATAGTAACCAGACCGGCCAGATGCTGGCCGCGCTGCTGGGCTGGTCGCAGGCGACCTTTGCCTCCAAGCTCGAAGTCGACGGCGCCGATTTCAAGGTGACACGTGAAGTCGATGGCGGCCTGCAAACCGTCAAGCTGAAGGGGCCGGCGATCGTCACCACGGACCTGCGGCTGAACGAGCCGCGCTATGCGAGCCTTCCCAACATCATGAAGGCGAAGAAGAAGCCGATCGCTGACAAGAACGCCGCCGATTACGGCGTCGATCTCACCGCCCATCTCGAAATCCTCAAGACATCGGAACCGCCGGGCCGCAAGGGAGGCGTCAAGGTCAAGGACGTCACTCAACTGGTGTCGAAGCTCAAGAACGAAGCCGGGGTTCTCTGATGACGACGTTGCTGATTGCCGAACACGACCACGAGACCCTGAAGGATGCCACCAACAAGGCGCTGACCGCAGCCGCGCAACTGGGCGCTGACGTCGATGTCCTGGTCGCCGGCGGCAGCCAGGGCACGAGGCAGGCGGCTGAAGCCGCCTCCAAGCTTGCCGGCGTGAAGAAAGTGCTGCTCGCCGAGGGCGATGCTTACGTCCACGATCTCGCCGAGCCTTTGGCCGCGCTGATCGTGGCGCTGGCACCTTCCTACGACGCCATCGTCGCGCCCGCGACCTCGCGCTTTAAGAATGTGATGCCGCGCGTCGCGGCATTGCTCGACGTCATGCAGGTCTCGGAAATCATCAAGGTGGTTTCGCCCGATACCTTCGAGCGGCCGATCTATGCCGGCAATGCGATCCAGACCGTGAAATCAAAGGACGCCAAGAAGGTGATCACGGTACGAACGTCCACCTTCCAGGCCACCGGCACCGGTGGCAGCGCGCCCGTGGAAAGTGCCGCTGGCGCAGCCGATCCCGGCCTCTCCAGCTTTGTCGGCGAGGAGGTGGCCAAAAGCGATCGCCCCGAACTGACGTCGGCGAAGATCATCGTTTCCGGCGGCCGCGCCATGCAGAGCCGCGAGAATTTCGCCAAATATATCGAGCCGCTCGCCGACAAGTTGGGCGCCGGCGTCGGCGCCTCGCGCGCGGCGGTCGATGCCGGATACGCGCCGAACGACTGGCAGGTTGGCCAGACCGGCAAGGTCGTGGCGCCGGAACTTTATGTCGCGATTGGCATCTCCGGCGCAATTCAGCATCTCGCCGGCATGAAGGATTCCAAGGTGATCGTCGCGATCAACAAGGACGAGGACGCGCCGATCTTCCAGGTCGCCGACTACGGCCTGGTGGCCGACCTCTATCAGGCGGTTCCCGAACTGACCGAGGCGCTCGGCAAGCTCGGAAAATAACCATGATTCCACCGGCCGGATGCGAAAGCCCCGGCCGGTGTTAGATGTGAGAAGGACGTTTTCGAGCGAAGTGGGTACCGGTTCGCGTGAAGAAAACGCGTCGGATATGGGTTTAAAGCCTTGGTTCGTACCGAGGCTTTAAGGGATGAATGGACAGGCGCGATATGCGCGCCGTTCCGGTGGATGGCAAGATGGCAGCTTTGATCAAGAAGGTCGGCGTGATCGGCTCGGGCCAGATGGGCAACGGGATTGCGCATGTGGCGGCGCTGGCGGGGTTGGACGTCGTGCTCAACGATGTCTCCGCCGATCGCCTGAAGTCGGGCATGGCGACCATCAACGGCAACCTGTCGCGCCAGGTCGCCAAGACGATCATCACCGAAGACGCGCGCAAGCAGGCGCTGGCTCGGATCGTCTCCACCGAGACCATTGACGGGCTCGCCGATTGCGACCTCGTGATCGAGACCGCGGTCGAGAAGGAAGAGGTCAAGCGCAAGATCTTTCACGATCTGTGCGCGGTGCTGAAGCCGGAAGCCATCATCGCTTCCAACACCTCATCGATCTCGATCACGCGGCTTGCTGCGTCCACCGATCGGCCCGAACGCTTCATCGGCATCCACTTCATGAATCCGGTGCCGCTGATGGAATTGGTCGAACTGATCCGCGGCATCGCCACCGATGACGCGACGTTCGACGCAGCCAGGGAATTCGTGACACGGCTCGGCAAGCAGGTCGCGGTATCGGAAGATTTTCCGGCCTTCATTGTCAACCGCATCCTGCTGCCGATGATCAACGAGGCGATCTATACGCTCTATGAGGGCGTCGGCAATGTCGAGGCGATCGATGCCGCGATGAAGCTCGGCGCGCATCATCCGATGGGGCCGCTGGAATTGGCCGATTTCATCGGCCTCGACACGTGCCTGTCGATCATGCAGGTGCTGCACGAAGGCTTGGCGGACTCCAAATACCGGCCGTGTCCGCTGCTCGTGAAATACGTCGAGGCCGGCTGGTTGGGGCGCAAGACCCAGCGCGGTTTCTACGACTATCGCGGCGCCAAGCCGGTCCCGACGCGGTGATGTAGCCAAAATCAGGGCGTGTTTGCATGCCCTCGGCCTAGCAGCTCCCCGATTTTTTCTTTTCGCCTGCCAGGCTCGCCCGACGCTGGCCTGATAGGCTGTCGTTCAGCTCGCCAACCTTTAACCGCCGTCAGGATGCGCTCGCCGCGCCGCCCGCGTCGGCGTAAGGTTGGGCAAAGATGACGCTCATGGAGGAAGACCGATGTCATTTTACCGAGGCATGACGTGCGAGAACGTGACCATCCAAGGCGACAAGGCAACGCCGGTTAGCGCTTACGTCGCCAAGCCCACAGGTCCCGGGCCATTTCCTGGCGTGGTGCTTGTCCACCATCTCCCGGGCTGGAGCGAATTCTACATCGAGACGACGCGGCGTTTCGCCCATCACGGCTATCTCGCGATTTGCGCCAACCTCTATGAGCGTGCGGGCCAGGGCAATCCGGACGACGTCGCCGCCAAGGTCCGCGCCGAAGGCGGCATTCCCGACGCGCAGATGGTCGGCGATACCGAGGCCGCCGTGAAGTGGATGCGCGCGCAGCCCAACCATAACGGCAAGGTTGGCATTTTCGGCTCCTGTTCAGGTGGCCGGCACGCCTTCATCTATGCCTGCCAGCGAAAGGACGTCGACGCCTGCGCCGAACTCTGGGGCGGCCGCGTGGTGATGGGCAAGGAGGAGCTCAACGCCAAGACGCCGGTCGCGCCAATCGACATGACCAAGGATCTGTGCTGCCCGCTGCTTGGCATATTCGGCAATGACGACCGCGCGCCGAGCCCCGAGCAGGTGAACCAGCACGAGGCCGAGCTCAAGAAGTGTGGCAAGATGCATGAGTTCTACCGCTACGATGGCGCCGGCCACGCCTTCTTCTATTGGCACCGGCCGCTTTATCGGGTCGAGCAGGCGATGGACGGCTGGAGCAAGGTGCTCACCTTCTTCGGCAAGCATTTGGCGAACTAGGAGGCTCTGAGACATGTGTACCTCCATCATCGAGATCGCGCCTGCCGAGGGCATGGCAAAGCGCGGGGACGAATGGTTTCCGCTCTCGCTGGCCGTGGTTGCCTACGACCACGCGCGTCACGCGCCGCTGGGCGACGTCATCACGCTCGACTTCATCAACACGCACCTCGAAGTGGGGGCGCGGGCTGGGGTTGAGCTGACGCTGGAGACAGCCAAGGCGTTGCGTGCCGCCCTTGACCGCGCGATTGCCGCCGCCGAGTTCGAGGAGACGGAAGTGCGAGGCAAGGGGGCGCCGTCCAGCCTCGTTCGGGCGGCGTGACGACCACAACGCTATCATTGCCTGTAACCCGTGGAGGCCATGGTGCTCACTGTCACGCGCGATATGATTCTGCCCACCACCATCACCGGCTCCTACCCGCGACCGCTTTGGTTTGACCGCAGCCTGGCCGGCCGATCGTTCAAATCCGCGCTCGGCGATTCCTTGTTCCGCGAACAATACCTTGATGCGGTCGCCAGCATCATCGCCGAACAGGAAGCGGCAGGGCTCGATATCGTGACCGACGGCGACAGCCGCTTCGATCTGACCGTGGGCGGCAAGTCCTGGTTCTTCTATCCAATCGAACGCCTCGGTGGCGTCTGCGGCCACCGCGACACCTCGCGGGGCTGGATGTCGCGGCACGGTCTGCGGCCCGGGAAGATATTGTGGGAGGTGCAGGAGGCCTATCAACCCGGTATCGTGCGCGAGAAACTTACGCGCGGTCCGCTGGAATACGCCGCGCTCTGGCAAGTCGCGCAGCGCGTGACGGACCGGCCGGTGAAATTCGGCGCCATCTGCGCCCCCGCCCTCGCGTCGATGCTATGGAACGAGTTCTATGACGACGACAAAGCGATGATCCTCGATCTCTGCGACATCATGAACGCGGAGCTCCGCGACATGGCCGCCGCGGGCTGCCCATTGATCCAGGTGGAGGAACCGCCGCACCACATGCGCGCGCAGCAATCAGACTGCACGGATGCCGATCTCGAATTCCTCACCGAAGCATTCAATCGCCAGCTCACCGGGGTGAACGCCGAGATCTGGGTGCATACATGCTGGGGCAATCCGAATCAGCAGCGCGTACATTGGAAAGTGCCGAGTTACGAACGCGCTCTGCCGCACCTGCTGCAACTTGACTGTGACGTATTGACGATCGAATGCGCGAGCTCGGACGGGCAGGATCTGCATCTATTCAAGCATATCAAGACCGACAAGAAGATCGGCATCGGGGTGGTCAACCATTGCAACACGGTGGTTGAACCGGCGGAGCACGTTGCGGCGCTGATCCGCAAGGCGCTGGAATACATCCCCAAGGATCAGCTCGTCATCAGCACCGATTGCGGCTTTGGCCGCGAGGGGTTGTCGCGGCGCATCGCGTTTTACAAGTGTGTGGCACTGGTCGAGGGTACGAATATCGTCCGCCGGGAGCTCGGGCTGCCGGAAGCGCGGGTGCGGGCGGCCGATCCGAAACTGTGGTTCGCGGGGCGAGAACCCATCAGGTGAAGTTCGTTTGATCTCCGCTTCTGGCACACCTCTCGGAAGTACCGACAATATTCGGCGATGTTCGCATTCCGGGACAAAACGGAAAACATT
>Ga0209153_1000544_pt1 | contig 16557 bp, 14 predicted proteins | sample GraSoiAngelo_120_FD_185877 | JGI IMG/M metagenome (GOLD analysis project Ga0209153, IMG submission 185877) | Grasslands soil microbial communities from the Angelo Coastal Reserve, California, USA - 14_0919_09_20cm (SPAdes) (version 2) | ecosystem: Environmental > Terrestrial > Soil > Grasslands ...
GTGCAGGCGGTGGCACCGATCTCCCGCACGCCGTATTTCTGCTCGGGCTGTCCGCACAACACCTCGACCAAAGTGCCGGAAGGCAGCCGCGCGTTCGCCGGCATCGGCTGCCATTTCATGGCGCTGTGGATGGACCGCAACACCGAGACCTACACCCATATGGGAGGCGAGGGCGTGCCGTGGGTTGGAGTTGCGCCCTTCACCAAGGAAGAGCACGTATTCGCCAATCTCGGCGATGGCACCTATTTCCACTCCGGCAGCCTCGCGATCCGCCAGGCGATCGCCTCGGGCGCCAACATCACCTACAAGATCCTCTATAACGATGCGACCGCGATGACCGGCGGCCAGCATGTCGACGGCGAATTGTCGCCACAGCAGATCACGTTCCAGCTTCACTCGGAAGGCATCCGCGAGATCTATCTGGTCTCGGAAAACCCCGACGCCTATCCGGCCTCCGAGATCGCGCCCGGCGTCAAGACCGCGCATCGCGACGAGCTCGACGCCGTCATGAGGACTTGCCGCGAGCTGAAAGGCACCTCCGCCATCGTGTTCGTGCAGACGTGCGCGGCGGAAAAACGCCGCCGGCGCAAGCGCGGCCTGATGGAGGATCCACCGCGCCGCGTGATGATCAATCCGGCCGTTTGCGAAGGCTGCGGCGATTGCTCGGTACAGTCGAACTGCATCTCGGTCGAGCCGCTGGAGACTGAGCTGGGGCGCAAGCGCACCATCAATCAATCGACCTGCAACAAGGATTATTCCTGCCTGAAGGGCTTTTGCCCGTCGTTCGTGACGATCGACGGCGGCAAGCCGCGCCGCCGCGCGCCGGCCGAGCTCGGCGATATCGGCGCATTGCCGGAGCCCATCTCAATGCCCGCGCTGGAGCGGCCCTATAACATCGCGATCGGCGGCGTCGGCGGCACCGGCGTGCTGACGATCGGCGCGCTGCTCGGCATGGCCGCGCATATCGAGGGCAAAGCCTCGATGATCCTCGATATGTCCGGCCTGGCGCAAAAGGGAGGTGCGGTGCTGAGCCATGTCCGGCTCTCCGAGCATACCGCCGACGTCACCTGTTCACGCATCGTCACCGGCACCGCCGATCTCGTACTGGCGGCTGATGAGGTGGTCGCGGTGTCCAAGGACACCATCACGCTCTGCGAATCCGGCCGTACCGTCGGCATCATCAACAGCCACGTGATCCCGACCGCCGATTTCATCCTCAACCGCGATTTCAATTTCCAGAGCCGCAACGTCAACGCGGTGCTGGAAACCGCGCTGCGCAAGGATTCGTCCTTCTACGATTTCACCAAGCCGGCCGAAGCCCTGCTGGGCGATTCAATCGCCACCAACATCATGATGATGGGCTACGCCTATCAGAAGGGATTGCTGCCGCTGTCGGCCGCCGCGATCGAGCAGGCGATCGAAGTCAACGGCGTCTCGATCAAGATGAACACGCAAGCCTTCCGGCTCGGGCGTCTCGCCGCAGCCGAACCTGCGCGGCTGGAAGCCATGATGAAGGGCCAGGATAGGAAAGAAGCGCCGAAGCCGCTTGAAGCGATGTCGCTCGATGAGATCATCGACCATCGCAGCCGGCTCCTGACCGACTATCAGAATGCAAAGCTCGCCGAGCGCTACCGCAATCTGGTCAGCCAGGTCCGCGATGCCGCGATCAAGGGCGGCTACGGCGAGGCGCTGCCGCGCGCGGTTGCCGTCAACTACGCCAAGCTGCTCGCCTACAAGGACGAGTACGAGGTCGCCCGACTCTACACCGACGGCAAGTTCGAGCAACAGCTTCGCGACCAGTTCGAGGGCGACTTCAAGATCAGCTTCAACCTCGCGCCGCCGATCCTCTCGCGCGGCGTCGACGCGCTGGGCCGGCCGAAGAAGCGCGCCTTCGGCGCCTGGATGTTGCCTATATTCCGGCTGCTGGCGAAGCTGCGGGTGCTGCGCGGCACGGCGTTTGACATCTTCGCCCACAGTCCCGACCGCAAGCTCGAGCGCGATTTGATCGCGGGCTACGAGAAGGATGTCGCTACCGTGCTCGGGCTGCTGTCGCCGGTTACGGTCGATACGGCCGTCGAACTCTTGTCGCTGCCCGACCGTATCCGCGGCTACGGCCCGGTGAAGGAGAAGGCGGTCCAGGACGCAAAGGCGCGCTATGCGCAACTGGCCGCTGATCTCGCCAGTCCGCCCCCGGCGCCGCGGCAACTCGCGGCGGAGTAAGTCTGCATGCTGCACGGACACCGCTTGGAACGCGTTAGGTAAACGTCACTGACGCGCTTCTGTCATCGGGTAGACGATCCAGCGCACCGCTCCAGCGCCAATTGCGATTCACGAGCCACGCCGTAAAGCAACGGGGTGCATTGCATCACACTACGGTCTACGCTAGAGCAGTCGCAAATCTTAGAAGTAGACCCATGTCATATGCTTATAAGCTGAATGAAGATGTTCACCACCGGCCCCAAGGGCCGCAAGGTCGTGCCGAAGCTGATCCACCAATGATTTACACTATCGTCCAACGGATGCCCATTGAGGCAGACGGACGTCTTAGATACCGCATCAAGAGCAAATCAGAGAATATCGAGCGGGTGGTTACGGAAGATCAGCTTTCGTATTCTCAGTGATTTAGCGGAGTTGGTGGGAGTCTGGTCGTGCTGAATGATCGAGAAAATATCCTGAGCGCTCTCCGCGAGAAACCGCTCAAAGTCTACGAAGTCATGAAACGCGCCAACGTCGTGAATGAGGAAGCTTGCCAATCCCTCCTGTTGAAAATGCGCGACGAAGGCTTGGTGAAGTTCGATATCCACAACGGGCGATGGCTCATCAGTTGAGCCGCGAAATTGCGGCGACCATGCAGCCTGCCGGGTGGCGCTGGCCCTCGCGGGACGGGTAATCTTCCACGCCGCCGATGTCGGCCCAGTTTACGCTGGCGGGCACACCGGCAAAGAATCAGTTTCCTGACGGCGAGCGGACCACCACGGCAACCCGCGGCGGTCCACAGAGATATCTTGACGAGACGCTTGTCGGCCACCACCGATTGAATGGATAATTCGGTTGTTCGAGATTGATTCCTCCTCGGGAAACTAAGACCCTCGAACAAAGGCCCCCAAATTGGGGGCCTTTACTCTTTAAACGGCATCCTTTGCGGCTTTAACCGGCCTCGCCCGCACGATCTTCCGCGCCGGCTTGGCCTTGAACATCATTTCCTCGCCCGTGAACGGGTTGGTGCCCTTTCTCGCCTTGGTCGCTGGTTTCTTGACCACCACGAACTTGGCGAAGCCGGGCACCAGAAATACCCCGGCTTTTTTCAGTTCCTTGTGGCCTACGTCGGTCAGCGTATCCATGACGTTCTTCACGTCGCGCTTGGAAAGCTCAGTGGCGGTCGCAATTTTTTCAACCAACTGCGACTTGGACATTTGGGTAGCCATCGTGTCTCCTCTGATTCGTACCGATGCGATATTAGACCGCCCAGCGAGCGTCTGGAGCCATTCTGCACAGATTTGTTGGCATTTCGAGGCTGCCCACGACGAATTACGCAGCGCCTTGCGCTGCACCGCGCCGGGGACACGAGAGCCTCTGCTACCGATACGGCTGCTACCGCCGATAGAACGGCACCCTGAGCCCGCGGATAGGCTCGAAGCGTTTCTCCGCGAGGCAGCCATAAGACCACTCCAAATCGGCCGGAGCCGCCGGGACGTCCCACCACGCCCCAGCACCCGAACTTGCGATAGGCTTCTGGCTCGCGACGATGTCGTCGGGCCAACTGGGGCTGTCTGGTCGTCGTTGCGTGGCGCCGTTCACCGTTCACCGACGGGTGGTTTTGCACATGCCCGCCATGCGCAAATTGCCCGTCGTGTTAATCTGTCGCAGATCGGAGCTATTGTCCGATACCCCAAATCAGCAGCAACATCTCGCCATCCCGCCCTCGCTACAGAGGGGCGTATCGCGATCGTCACGGACGTTGGGTGCGGGATGCGGTGGACGCGGCAGCGTCGCGCGCGCCAATGGCAGTTGCAGGGCGGATCCCTATGGATTTCCGTGAGCGATGCGCCGGCGCGTAGACGAACGAGGCTGAAGCGGACGGCAAAACCGTGTGGTCCTGGCACCCGTTGCTGGTGTCAAGTTTGCGGAGGCGCGTCGGCCCAACCGGGCGCGGACGTTTCCTTAATCCGCAGATGACGGTGACAAGACGAATTCGTCGCCGAGGAGAGCGCGCTATAAGCCGTTAAAACCATTGCGCGGGGAAGGCCGGACTGTTCGGCGAACCTGTGGTGACGACGCTCGTGCGCTTTTTGTTTGCGTGCGAGGCTGCGGGTGCAACGGGCACCCGGCTTTCCCTGCGCCCTCTCGTTTTCCGAGGGTAGCTTGCCCAACAACTCGGACGCAATCCGCGCCGCGAGATGGTAGCGCTATGTCCGTCTCGCCTCGCGGAATATTCGCCGCTTGCCAAGCCCGCGGGGGCAGGTCAGAAAAAAGCTGGAAATCAAGACACGCCAGCGGAGAGCGATTTGACCATCAAGGGCAAGGCCTACGTTGCCGGGATTTACGAGCATCCGACCCGGCACGCACCCGATAAATCCACCGCACAATTGCACGCCGAGGTCGCCAAGGGCGCGATCGAGGACGCAGGCCTCACCAAGGCTGATATTGACGGCTATTTCTGCGCCGGCGATGCGCCGGGCGGCGCCTGGCCGATGGTCGATTATCTCGGCCTGAAAGTGCGCCACATCGATTCCACCGATACCGGCGGCTGCTCCTACCTGATCCATCTCGGCCATGCGGCGGAAGCGATCGCGGCCGGCAAATGCTCCATCGCCTTGATCACGCTGGCGGGCAAGCCGCGCACGGGGCCGATGCCGCCGCGCGCCGCCGGAGCCGAGGCCGATTTCGAGGCCGCTTACGGGGCTACCACGCACAATGCCTACGGCATGTGTGCTATGCGCCATATGCACGACTACGGCACCACCAGCGAGCAGCTCGCCTGGATCAAGGTCGCAGCCTCCCATCACGCCCAATACAATCCGCATGCGATGCTCAAGGATGTTGTCACCGTCGAGGACGTGCTCAATTCGCCGATGATTTCTGATCCGCTGCATCGGATGGATTGTTGCGTCGTCACCGACGGCGGCGGCGCGCTGGTCGTGACCACGCCCGAGATCGCGAAAAGCCTGAACAAGCCGCTGGTGCGATTGATCGGGCAGGGCGAAGCAATGAAGGGGCCGCGCGGCGGCAAGGATCTCGATCTCACTTACTCCGCCGGCGTCTGGTCCGGCCCGCGAGCGTTTGAAGAGGCCGGCGTCACGCCAAAGGACATCAAATACGCCTCGATCTATGACAGCTTCACCATCACGGTCTTGATGCAGATCGAAGACCTCGGCTTCTGTAGGAAGGGCGAGGGTGGCAAGTTCGTCGCCGACGGCAATCTGATTTCCGGCGTCGGCAAATTGCCGTTCAATACCGACGGCGGCGGGCTCTGCAGCAATCACCCCGTCAATCGTGGCGGCATGACCAAGGTCATCGAGGCGGTGCGGCAGTTGCGCGGGCAAGCGCATCCGAAGGTGCAGGTGAAGAACTGCGATCTCGCGGTCGCCCATGGCACCGGCGGATTGTTGGGCGTGCGCCATGCCGCCTCAACCTGCATTCTGGAGCGCGTGTGATGAGTGAGGCAAGAAAATATCCGGCGCCGCTAACGAACCCGGAGACGAAGCCGTTCTGGGATGCCGCGGCCCAAGGCAAGTTCATGATCAAGCGCTGCACCGCATGCGGCGAGCCGCATTACTTTCCGCGCTCGATCTGCCCGTTCTGTTTCTCCGACAAGACGGTGTGGGAGGAAGCTTCCGGCGAAGCTTCGATCTATACTTTCAGCCTGATGCGGAAATCGGCGAGCGGCCCGTATGCGATCGCTTATGTCACGTTGAAGGAAGGTCCCTCGCTGCAGACCAATATCGTCGACTGCGACATCGACCGGTTGAAGATCGGCCAGAAGGTGAAGGTGGTGTTCAAGCCGACCGACGGCGCGCCGCTGCCGTTCTTTACGCCGGTGTAGTGAGGTTGCGCACGATGAGCGCAAAGCAGGAGGTCGTCATCCCCGCGAAAGCGGGGATCCAGTAAACGCCGGTGGTTACTGGATGCCCGCCTGCGCGGGCATGACAAGGGAGCGGAGGAATAGCCACAATGCCGATTAAGTACGACGAGCTGATGGCGCTGAAGAACCTCGGCCAGCAATACGCCTACAGCGACCGCGAAGTCATGCTCTACGCCTGCGGCATCGGCATGGGAGCCGACCCGATGGACGAGAGGGAGCTCGCCTTTGTCAACGAGGCCTGCGCCACGCCGCGCGCGCTGAAGGTGGTGCCGACCTTTGCGTCCGTCGCAGCCTGGGGCGCGGGGCCGGGCGAGATGAACCTCAACCGGGTGATGGTGGTCGACGGCGAGCGTGAGATTACCTTCCACAAGCCGTTTGCCACCGCCGCCCACATCACCGCCGACTCCACCGTGCTCGCGGTCTTCGACAAGGGCAAGGACAAGGGTGCGGTGATCCGGCACCAGACGGTCCTGAAAGATGCCGATGGCGAGAAACTGGCGACGCTGGTGGCCTCGCGCTTCGCGCGCGGCGACGGCGGTTTCGGCGGGCCGTCCGAAGGCCAGCCCGAGCCGCACCAGGTGCCGACGCGCAGCCCCGACATGTCAGTCGATATCTCCACCCGGCCGGATCAGGCGCTGGTCTACCGGCTCTGCGGCGATCGCAATCCGCTGCACTCCGACCCCGAATTCGCCAAGCGTGCCGGCTTTCCAAGGCCGATCCTGCACGGCATGTGCACCTACGGCATCACCTGCCGCGGCGTATTGCAGACCTACGCCGATTATGATCCCAGCGCCTTCAAGCAGCACGTCGCGCGGTTTTCCTCGCCGGTCTATCCCGGCGAGACCGTGACGATGGAATTGTGGAAGGACGGCAATGTGATTTCGTTTGAAGCCAAGGTGAAGTCGCGGGGTGTCACCGTGATCAAGAGCGGCAAGACGGAGCTGGGTTAGAGCGGCGAGGGCGGTGCGCTCCGCAAGCGGGCGAAGTAAGAAAGAAGAGCGACACAGGAGAAGACATCATGGGGTTACTTGACGGCAAGGTTGCGCTGATCACGGGGGCGGGCGGCGGTCTCGGCGAGGCCTACGCTAAGCTGTTTGCACGCGAGGGCGCTGCCGTCGTGGTCAATGACCTGGGTGGTCCCCGCGACGGTTCCGGCGCCGACAGGTCGATGGCGCAAAAGGTCGTCGATGCGATTCTGGCGGAGGGCGGCCGGGCGATCGCGAACGGCGCCGATATCTCGACCATGGCCGGCGGGCAGTCGTTGTTCGACGACGCCATCAAGAATTTTGGCCGCGCCGATATCCTCGTCAACAACGCCGGCATCCTGCTCGACCAGACCTTCGCCAAGGCAAAGGAGGGTGACTGGGACAAGGTAATCAGGGTGCATCTCAAAGGCACGTTCTGCTGTACCCAGCCGGTGTTCAGGTGGATGCGCGACAATGGCGGCGGCGTCATCGTCAACACCTCGTCGACATCAGGCCTGATCGGCAATTTCGGCCAAGCCAATTACGGCGCCGCCAAAGGCGGTATCTGGGGCTTGTCTAACGTGCTTGCGATCGAGGGCCGCAAGTACAACATCCGGATCTGGACGCTGGCGCCGGGCGCGCTGACCCGTATGACCGCAGACCTGCCCCGCTATAAGGAAAACCCGGGCGCTGCGTTGGGGCCGGACGGCATCGCGCCGGCCGTGCTATACATAGTCAGCGATTTGTCGGGCGACCAGACGGGCAAGGTGCTCGGCGTCTCCGGCCCGCGCGGCGTGCGCGAGATGCGGATGATGGAAATGGAAGGCTGGAAGCCGCCGCATACGGGATGGAAGGCGCAAGATATCGTCGCTCACGCCAGGGAGATCTTCTTCTCCGAAGAGGACCTGATGAAGTCGGCGCGGAGATTTAAGTGACCGTCATTGCGAGGAGCGCAAGCGACGAAGCAATCCAGAACGTTTTGGGTGACTCTGGATTGCTTCGCTACGCTCGCAATGACGAAGCAGGAAGGAAGAAAGAGCAATGACAAAACTCACCGCCAAGGCCGCAGGCACGTTTGCGATCGCGCCGACGCCGTTCCACGACGACGGCCGCATCGACGAGAAATCGATCGACCGGCTGACCGATTTCTATGCCGAGGTCGGCTGCGACGGCGTCACGGTGCTGGGCATTTTGGGCGAAGCGCCAAAGCTCGATGCTGCGGAGGCGGAGCAAGTGGCGATCCGCTTCGTCAAGCGCGCCAAGAATATGCAGATCATCGTCGGCGTCTCGGCGCCGGGCTTTGCCTCGATGCGCTCGCTGGCGAAGGCTTCGATGGATGCGGGCGCTGCCGGCGTGATGATCGCGCCGCCGCCGCATTTGCGCACCGACGATCAAATCACCGGCTATTTCAAGCAGGCGCAGGAGGCGATCGGCGATATTCCCTGGGTGCTGCAGGATTATCCGCTGACCTTGTCGGTCGTGTTCACGCCCCAGGTCATCTGCAAGATCGTGATGGATAGTCCGTCCTGCGTGATGCTCAAGCACGAGGATTGGCCGGGACTGGAGAAGATCTCCGCGCTGCGCGCCTTCCAGAAGGATGGTTCGCTGCGGCCGCTCTCGATCCTGACCGGCAATGGCGGGCTGTTCCTCGATTTCGAGATGGAGCGCGGCGCCGATGGCCCGATGACCGGCTACGCTTTCCCGGAGCTGCTGATCGACGTGGTAAGTTTGTCGAAGCAAGGCAAACGCGATGCGGCGCACGATTTGTTCGACGCGCATCTGCCGCTGATCCGCTACGAGCAGCAGCCCGGAGCGGGGCTCGCCGTGCGCAAATATGTGCTGCAAAAGCGTGGCGTGATCGCCTCCAGCGCGCAGCGCAAGCCGGGCGCTGGCATCACCGCGACCGCCAAGGCAGAAGTGGATTATTTGCTGTCGCGGGTGGCGCGGGTCGACCGCCGCGCCAACCTGCAGCCGCAATCCAGCGCCGCGGGCTGATCCAATGGCCGAGATCGTCGCGCCGCGTCTCGCGTCCACCATCTTGTTGCTGCGCGACAAAGTAGGCAGGAGCGAAATCGAAGTCTTCATGATGGTCCGCCATTATGAGATCGATTTCAGCTCGGGCGCGCTGGTGTTTCCCGGCGGTAGCGTCGACAAGGGCGACAAGGATATCATCGCCAATCCCGCACTCTATTCGGGCGGCGCGGGGCTCGATGAGGTCGCCCAAAGCTTCCGCATCGCAGCGATCCGCGAAACCTTTGAGGAAAGCGGCATCCTGTTGGCGCGACCGAAGGGATCGAGCGCACTGGTCGATGTCGTCAGCGCCAAGGAGATCGAGGCGGCGCATCGCGCCTCGCTCTGTGAGGGCAAGACGGCGTTTCTCAAGGTGCTGACCGACAACGGCCTCCTGCTCGCGCTCGACGAACTCGTGCCCTATGCGCACTGGATCACGCCGGAGGGCATGCCAAAGCGGTTCGACACCTGGTTCTTCCTTGCCGCAGCTCCTCCGGAACAGCTCGGCGCCCACGACGGCAAGGAGGCCACTGACTCGGTCTGGGTCTCGCCGCGCGAGGCGCTGGAAGGCGGCGAGAGCGGGCGCTTCAAATTGCCGTTCCCGACCACGCGCAACCTGATCAAGCTCGGCAAGCAGGCAAGCGTAAAGGCCGCGCTCGAGGATGCCAGGGGCAAGACCATCGTGACCGTGATGCCGGTCATGACCAGGCTCAATGGCGGCCGGCAGCTCCGCATTCCCCGCGAGGCCGGCTATGACGGCGAGGTCTTTGAAGTCGGCGCGCTCGGCTAGCACACTTCGATGTATAGTGAAGTTTCGCGGTGTAATGGAGAGGGCTTGCGGAAGCACCGGAAATCCATCGTTTCCGGGGCTGAAAGCTGGCCGGATTGCCTTGGCAGCGTGTTCCCCCTGACACGGAATACATCGTATATTGCGCCTTTGAAGGCGGTCCCATTAACCATGCCACCTGCGCTCGCGGCGATTTTGCAACGAATTCGATCGTTACCGCTTTCGATCGGCCGGCTGACCTTTGGCAGTTTCCTGCTGTTGCTGGCCGTCATCACCGCAACCAGCGTGGCGAGCGTGATCGCCATCCGCCACATCGGTTCGACCTTTGCCGAGCTGCAACGGCTGCAGGATGTCGGCGATCTTGCCGAGCAGATCGACCGCCGCATGAACGAGTTGCGGCTGGCGGCGCGCGATTTCGTCGTCGATCCGGCCGACCATTCCGATCGGGTCGGGCAGGCGGTTTCCGAATTGAGCGCGCTCCTGAAGAAGACGCGGCTGGAACTCGCGCCCGAGCAGCAGAAAATGCTCGACGGCGTGACCGAGCGGCTGTCAACCTACCGCAGCGGCATCGAGCGTATCTCGGCGTTGATCAGCCGCCGCGCCGAGCTGATTGCCGGGCTGCCGGCGCTACGCGCGCAATTCGACCAGGCCCTGGCCGACGGTTCCGATCCGGTGCTGGCCTCGACGCTGTCGCAGACGCAGAGCCGCATCGCAACTGCGCTGCTGGCGCATGATCCGTCCGCTGCCGAGCAGGCGGCCGAGAGCATGCGCGCCATGACGATCCCGGACGACAAGCTCCGCGTGGCGGTCAACGACTACGGCGAGCGGATTGTTGCGATAACGGTCCGGGAACGACAGATCGCCGACATCGACCGGGAGGTGCTGGGCACAGAGGGGCGCCTGATCCAGCGCGTCACGGAGCTCTTGCGCGAAGTCAGCACGCACCGCGGCCGCATTCTCTCCCACGACTTTGCGCGCACTCTAACAGACGCCACGTGGCAGAGCATCGTGCTCGGAACGATCGGCGTCCTGATCGGAATTATGGCGGCGCTGGTCGTTGTCAGCCTTACGGTGCGGCCGCTGGCCGCGATCACAACTTCGATCCGGGCGCTCGCCGCGGGCGAAAAAGACGCCTCGATTCCCAGTACGGACGTCAACAGCGAGATCGGGGATATCGCCCGCGCCGCCGAGGTATTCCGACGCACCCTGGCCGACGCCGATGCCGCGCGCGAAGCCGCGGTGCGCGCGCTCGCCGAGCAGCGGCTCGCCGAAGAGAGCTACCGCAAACTATTCGAGGCTTCGATCGACGGCATCTATGTGACCACACCTGCCGGCGCGCTGCTCAACGCCAATCCGGCACTGGCGCGGATCATGGGCTACGACACGCCGGAGGCGTTGATCAACGGCACCGGCAACGTCGCCAGCACGGTCTATGTGCATTCGGCGGCGCGCGAACAATTCCAGTTTCTGATGCAGCGCGACGGCATGGTGCGCGAATTCGAATATCAGGTGCGCCGGCGCGACGGCGGCATCCTCTGGCTCTCCGACAGCGCCACGGCGGTGCGTGACGAGAGAGGCGAGGTGATCCGCTACGAGGGCACGGTGCGCGATATTACCGACCAGAAGCGCGCCGAGGACGCGATCGCCGAGGGCCGCCGAATGCTGCAGATGGTGATCGATACCGTGCCCGCGGTGATCAATGTCAAGAACCGGGACCTTCGCTACGTCCTGATGAACCGCTACATGGCCGGCATTTTCGGGATCGAGCCGTCCGACGCCATCGGCCGCACCACCAGCGACCTGATGTCACGCTACGGCGCGCGGAAGACCGACGAGAATGACAAGCAGGTGCTGAAAGCGCGCAGAGGGCTTGGCTTCTACGAGGAGGAATACAAGGATTCCTCCGGCAACATGCGGCAATGGCTGGTCAACAAGCTGCCGCTGCTCGATGCCGACGGCGAGATCGAGAATGTCGTCACGGTCGCGCTCGACATCGGCGAGCGCAAGCGCGGCGAACTGGAGATGCGCAAGGCCAAGGACGCCGCCGAGACGGCGCTGCGCAATCTGCGCGAAACCCAGGCATCGCTGATCGAGGCGGAGAAGCTCGCTGCACTCGGCCGGTTGGTGGCGGGCGTTGCCCACGAAGTCAACAATCCCGTCGGCATCAGCCTGACGGTCGCCTCCGCGCTGGAACGCAAGACGGCATTATTCACCGATGAAGTCGCGCGCGGCGATCTCAGGCGATCGAGCCTCAATGAATTCCTGGACACCTGCCGCAATGCATCATCGCAACTCGTGGCGAACCTCAATCGCGCGGCCGAACTAATTGCCTCGTTCAAGCAGGTCGCAGCCGACCGCAATTATTCCGACCAACGTGCCTTCGACCTTGCCGACCTCACCGAGCAGGTGGCGTTGTCCCTGCGGCCGGGCTTGCGGAAACACAATCTGACGCTGAACGTCGATTGCCAGCCCAATCTCCTGATGAACAGCTATCCCGGTCCCTACGGGCAGGTGCTGACCAATCTGTTCCTCAATTCGGTGGCACACGCTTTCCCCGACGGCAGAGCCGGAACGATCGACATCCAGGCGCGGGAATCCGGCAAGGACAATGTCGAGATCATTTTTTCCGATAATGGCTGCGGCATGAGCCTCGACGTTCGGCGTCGCGCCTTCGATCCGTTCTTCACCACGCGCCGGGATCAGGGCGGCACCGGACTCGGGCTGCACATCGTCTATAATATCGTGACCAACCGCCTCGGCGGCCGGCTCGACCTCGATTCGGAGCCCGGCGCTGGCACGCGAATCCAGATCATCCTGCCGCGGGTCGCGCCGCTGGAACAGGCGGCGGAGTAGCTTGGCAAGTTAGTCGATGTCGGCGAGCCTGCGCAGCGTCGCGCCAAAAATCTGGCTGGCCTTGCCGACCAGCGCCGTCCCGCTCATGGTCGCGCGCGTCCCGGTGAAGGTCCCGGACACGCCGATGCCAACCGGGCTTGGTCCGCCGAACAAAGGATTGGCATCCGGGCTTGAGGTGTGGCGTTGGACCAGCACCTCGCCCTTAAAGGTGTCGTCCTTTACGGTGTAGGTGCCGGTGTAAAACAGATAGGCATCTCCGCCCAGGATTTTGCCGTCGCGGAACATGATCACTCCGCTGCCCTTGCCGACGCGCCCATCCTGCAAGGTGACGTGAATTGAATACAAACCGTTTTTCATGGTGTCCCGCCGCCCATCTCCGTAGCCCTACGGAAAGCCGGCAAACCTCTTATGCCAAAGCACAGGCGGCAACGTCAACGCGACTGTTGCCCGCGAATCACCGCATCAATGCTAAAGTGCGCAGTATCGCCTCCGCTGTGTGACGCCGAGATGACGGGTGGTACCCGTCCGCGATGGGAAGTTGGCCCGCGAAATGCATGGCCTTTGTTGCACTTGCTGGGGGAGTGCTTGGAGCAAGAAAACCGTGAGCGACTGGATCGATTACGGCGGCTATGCGCCGCATCTTTGCAGTAACGCGTATGAAAGGAAAACTTCAGGGAACCGCGGGCCGACACGTTGGAAGGCGCCGTTGCAAACTGGTTGTGCGGTCCTGCTATTAGCCTTGGTCTCCCATTTCGGGCAAGCCCGCGATCTCGACGGACGTTACGCCAAGGCCAACCCTGAATTGAAGGCTTGGTTCGACGGCTTGCGAAGCGGCAAAGGCCCTTGCTGCTCGGACGCCGATGGCACCGCGGTCAGCGACGTTGATTGGGAATCAGCGGCCGGACATTATCGTGTCAGGCTGGATGGCCAATGGGTCGATGTCCCTGACGAGGCCGTCATCACCGAACCAAATCGCGTCGGCCGCACCATGGTGTGGCCGATCCGCGGCTATCTCGGGATTACTATCCGCTGCTTCATGCCAGGCAGCATGACCTAGCGAGGCGGGCGCTGCCGTACTCATGCGTATTTCTGGTCGCGCTCCAAAAGCTCGATCGAGATGCCTTGCGGCCCGCGGATGAAGCAGATGCGCACGCCGGGCCTGATCGTCATCGGCTCCCTGGTGAACTCGACGCCCTTGGCCTTGATCTCGGCGGCGACCGCATCGATGTCCTTTACGGCCAGCCCGAAATGATCGAGCCCCTGATACGGCGTCACCGGCGGGGTGTTGACGCCGTCGCCAGGCGTGACCGGCGCGATGAACACATTGGCGCCGCCGAGCTTGACGTCGATCCGCCCGGGGGCACGGATGATGACGCCGCCGAGAATGTTCTCGAGCCAGGCCGCGGTCGCCTCCGGGTCTGGGCTGCGCAGGTGAACGTGATCCCAAGTGACGAGCGGCATCGTTGGTCCCCCTCTTTTTTGGACGCCGCGCTGTCGCGGCGCCGGGCACTGGCTGCGGCTGGTGGGCTGCGCCAGATCGATTCTAGCGGCGGCGCTCTCGCATGGCCATCCCCTCAATGGCAATCGGATCCCTGCCACCAGAAAATTGCCGCGTTCCGATGCAACCATTTCAGGCTCGGCAGAGTTACCGGGCGTGGCGGACCCTACAGCGGCAATCGTCAAGCAAGCCGTACGGCATTCCGCCCGTACGGCTTTTCACTGTGCGGCGCAGCAGGCATAGTCGAGGGCGCCACGGGCTTGAGGACATGGCTATGACTGTGGATGGGAGGTCGTGGTTCGCGAAAATCCGGAGCTATCGCCAGACCGACTTGTCAACGCAGGCGGCCGTATTGCTGCCGGTTGTGACGATCGCCGGGCTGACCGTCTGGACCGTGCTTTCGGGCGCAACGAGCGCCAACAGTTTATCGGTGAGCCAATCCGTGTCGCCGCCCGCGTCGATGATTGCCGCCACTGAGAAGATGTCACCGCTCGATGCCGTGTCGCCATCCGCGCAAGACCCGGCGATGCCTCCACAGGCTATTGCGCCTGCAGATCAGGCAACGGCGCCTGCCGCGTCACCGCTGGAGGAAGCGTCACCTCTCGACGGGCTGAAGATCTCGTCGCAATCCTGGCGCAGGGGCGGGCTCGGTTCGAAAGCGCTTGTCACCTTCACGCTCCGCAACAACAACGATTACGCGGTCAAGGATATCGAGATCGCCTGCGCCTTCAACCGCAGGGACGGCAGCCATTTGACCGAGCGCACGCGCCTCATCCCCGACACCGTCAACATGAAGAGCCGCAAGACCTTTGCCCGCATGCATGTCGGTTACGTGAATATCAATGCAAGTCAGGCGAGATGTTCGCTGGTGGCCGCCAGCCGCCTCTAAGCGCGATCCCGGAAGCTTGCCCTCGGGCTACGATCCGAGCGATGGCACCGGTTTTCGGGTCAGACCATGCCGAATGAGGTGTGTTCGACACCGGGACTGGCTCTGGCATCCGCCGGTAGCGAAAAAGTTATCACCCCGTTGAACCGGATGGGTGGCATTAGGAACCAATGGTAATATCTCAAGTTGAGTGGTGGACGGTCCGCGCCCGCGCGCGGATGGAGCAGTGCTTCGATGCCCGTGTTGCGTTATTTTTTGTTCGTCGGTGGAGCATTGCTCGTGCTGCTGCTGGTAGCCAGTGGGCTGCTGCCGGAGGTGCCCGCGACGGACAGCGTGGTGTCCAGCATTGATCCTCCGGTCATCAGAATTCATTCCGATCGGAAGTGGCCGGAGAGGGTGGTATTTGACACCAGCCAGCCCACCATCGCGCCAGTGACGGTTGCAAAGGCGAGTGAGCCTATCGCCGCGCCAGCCGTTGCCGCAACATCTCCGGCGGTTACCGTAGCTTCGCCGAAGGCGCGCGTGCGCGAGGCCTTTGCCCAATTGCCGCTGTCTGAGCAGATACCGCCGGTCGATGCCAGGAAGCTGGCAGCCAAACCGCCCAAGCGCAAACTCGCGAGGACACGTCCTATACAACAGCCGATGCCGCCGGCTTGGCAACAGCCAACGATGCTGGTCGCCCAGCAGCCGCATTTCGGGCTGTTCGGCAACACCTGGTGAGTTGCCGTTTGGCAGCCATAGATGCTGTTGAACGTCAGGGCCGCGATTTGCAGCACGCGAGGCTTGGAGCGTAATCTTCCGGCTTTCCTTGAGGTAGATATCCGTAATTTCACGGATTATTGCACTGCGAAATCCACAACCTTGGAGGACGGGCGCCATAATCAAACCACGATTGGCCGACGCCAATACCCGAGCGTTCGTTGGACGGCTTTGGAGTGGGGTAACGCGCAGGGTTAGGGGCCGACTATGACGACATTCCAGGCTATCATGTTCGGTGTAATGCTGGCGCTGACGCCAAGCTTAGTTGCGCTGGCCGTTTTTCTTTACCGTGAATGGATCATAACTCGGGACGAATGCGCGGGCCGCCTAGAGCTTCGTGACTAGCCAACCGACCTTGTCGGCGAAATCATTTTGTCGCGGGCCTTCGCGCGTTTACGCCCAGATTTGAACCGACGCGCTCGCGTGGCGTGAGGGAGAATTCACTCGGATCGAGTTGTTCGAGTTTTTTGAAATGACGCAGCGCTTGCCCTATCGCCTTGGCAGCCGCGGCGGTTGCTCGTGATCCTGGCGTTCAGCAATTTGTCACGCTTTTCCCACGCGCCGTGGCGCGACCCGCGACAACGGCACAGCCTAACACTACAGTTGCAATTTTGGGGTGGTTCTGAATCAATGGGCGACCATGATTCGGGATTTGATGATTGGTGGAGCGTCGGTCGAAGATACGCTGACGCTATGGGCTTCTTTGTTGCGAGAGGC
>Ga0209153_1000545_pt1 | contig 16544 bp, 13 predicted proteins | sample GraSoiAngelo_120_FD_185877 | JGI IMG/M metagenome (GOLD analysis project Ga0209153, IMG submission 185877) | Grasslands soil microbial communities from the Angelo Coastal Reserve, California, USA - 14_0919_09_20cm (SPAdes) (version 2) | ecosystem: Environmental > Terrestrial > Soil > Grasslands ...
TCGCCGGCGCTGGGATCAACATGGCGCAACGCGTGATGGCACCGAACGCGGCGGACAAATAAGCCGACGCGATCACGTCGGCGATGTCGTCGCCGAGCGAACCCCGAAACCCGCTGCACCGGATCAAGAGAACAGTGTTGCAAAGAGTCCCAGCGGCAAATTCCCGGGACGGGCGGGCGCACTGAAACCACGGCATCAGGGGAAAAGGGTGTCGATGGTGCACTGTCGCGGGGCAGCCGCTCGAAAAGCATTCTCTTTCGTCAGGGACTAGGGGCCACCCTACGGGGTGGCGGGGCCGCACAGGAAGGCGGCCCTCTCTGTATAAGAAAATTTTGGTCAAAAGAGTTCACGAGGCGTTGCAAAAGGATGTTCGACACTGCCGGCTTTTGTTCTCGACGGTCGGGAGAAAACAAGCGCCAAATTATCGCCGACGAAACTTGTTGTTCAAATGTGCGAATTTGTGGTTGCATGAAAATCAGAGTTTCTTACGGTCCGATCTTAGTCATGATCGTAGCCGCAGGCTTTTTCGTTGCGGGAGCGGGTTGTTCTCTCGCGCTGATTATCCGAGAACTGCGCAAAGCGCCGGAAGGCTACGAGGATGAACACGGCTTCCACACTGTCCGCAACGGTGCGGTGAAATACGGCGTTCCCGACTCGATGAAGGCTCGCAGAACACGCAGCAGCCTGAATTGGGCCATGCACCGCACGCTGCGCATTAAAGCTTTTCGAGTGCGGGGGTTACCCTTTTTCGGCAAGAGAGTTCCTCACGCTGCGAGCGAATTCTCGGCAACGTCGCGGCGCAGGGCGGGTTCATGTCGGTAACCATGTCGATCCGCACCACAAAGGGAAGCATTCTGAGGCCTGGCTGGAAATCCGCTCTCGATATTACCTGCATTCTGCTCTCGCTGCCGGTCTGGCTGCCGCTGATGATTTTGCTCATGCTAGTGACGCGAATCGCCTCGCCTGGTCCGATCTTCTACCGGCAGGAGCGCATCGGCTTTGGCGGAAGACATTTTTTCATCTGGAAGTTCCGAACAATGAAGCTGAGCGCGGAGACACAAGTTCACGAGCGCCATTTTGAAGAATTGATGCGGGTCGATTGTCCGATGACGAAACTGGATGTTTACGGCGACCCACGGCTGGCCCCTTTCGGGCGAATTCTGCGTGCGAGCGGTCTGGATGAGTTGCCTCAAATTTTCAACGTGCTTCGCGGTGAGATGAGTCTGGTCGGTCCGCGGCCCTGCACGCCAAATGAATTTGCTCATTATGAGCCCTGGCAACGGGAACGCGTAAACGGTCTGCCGGGCCTGACCGGATACTGGCAGGTAAACGGCAAAAACAAAACGACGTTCAACGAGATGATCGCGATGGATCTGTTCTATCTCGAAAACGTGTCGATCCTGCTTGATCTGAAAATCATGCTCAAGACCGGTGCCGTTATCGCTGGGCAACTCTTCGGGTCTCAGCCGGCGGCACACACACACACACAGAGGCGGCAGAGTGGAAACCGTCGTTCACCGACGACGACGATTTCCAAGTTTCCTTCGGTGCTCTTATTGCCTGTAAGCACCGCCGCTGCTCAATTCCAGAGTTGGCTGCTGGAGACGGCTTCTAGTGTTTGGTATCTCGTGCGCTCCCTGTGCTCTCGTGTCGAGCACGCCGCGGTTGCTCTCGTTACTCTTCTTTTGGCTTTGTGCCAGGAGGGCAAGGTGCCACAGCAGGCGAGCGCGCTCGCTGAGCAGGCGGGGGGGCTGGCCGAGAGGACTTTCGCCACTTCGCTCGTCGCGACGTCGTTTGTCACACCAGCTCTAACGGAAAAGACGAATCTCCACGTTGATATGCAACATGTATCGCCACTCCCGCCGGTAGTCGCGCAGACTCGAAAGGGTAAATTTGGATTGTCAGCAAACGCTAAGCGGAGTCTGTCCCAGGCGCAGACACAGCACCAAAAAGCTCCGGCGCTTCGTATTGGGAGAGCAATCGACCGCGAGTGGCATCGGCTCGTCGCGGCACGCAAAAGCGTGCACAGCGCGTTTGCTCGCCTCATCCGTGACGCGAATTCGCAGCAATCCAAACAAAGGCACGGCAAGCAGCGGCTAAGCTAAACAGAAAACACGAGACGAAAAATAGCTCGCGGCGGCAGCGAGTAGTTCAACTTCCTCATCGTCTCCTGTCGCAACGCCCGCAGCGTCACCGCTGCCTCCGCTACCGCTTTGATGTCTTCGTGCTTTGGCTTCTGCGGCCATGGAAAGTGTCGAACACTGACTCCGGCGTGTAACGGAAATCGCCTTTCAATTTCGAACAGGTCGCAATGAACCACGACCAGTGAATTCCCGATTGGAGAATACCGAAGCTGTAGTCGTCACTGAAGGCGAAGCATGAAAGTGCATCGCCCGGCCAGGCTTCGCGCTTTGCTCGCGATAGAATGGTTCCCGCTGGAATGTCCATATTCCCTGCAATCTCGCGCAAGCCGATGCCGGACGCATAGGCCGTGCGAATTTCAGCCCAAGTCGATTTTGTGATTACGCGTCTCACGGCCAAATAACTAACGTCGCATCGAATCTTTGGCGACCCCAAAAATTTGCGCGGTCCAAGTGGCTAAACCGAGGCAGTGAGCCTTTACGCGCACTCGCGCGATGCGTCACAGGCGCTTCACTTCGCCAGATCAGTCGAAGAAAGCGGGATGTCGTAATCGGCACCCTCGTACTGAACACGAGCGGTCGTTGCGGCGCGGGAGACAAGTTTGAGTCGAAGGCCAGCATTGAGGCCAATGACCCCGTACGGAACATTTATTGAGACTCGCTGTGTAAGCGTAACCACTCCCAGTTCTGACGCCCTGACTGACGATGATGAGATCGTCGGCGTCTGGGGAGTAGGACCGTTCTCTACTCTGCGGGGCGACGTGATGATTGCGTCGAGTCCTTTAGCTTCGTATTCCGCGATTCGTTGCTTTGTGCGGGTTCGGCCTTCACTCTTTTTAATGCCCGCTGCATCAAGAAGCGCGTCGTCGTCCAAAGCGAATTTCTTTTGTAAGTCCCGGAAGCGGCGAAAGTGCTCTACCAGAGATTCGCGCACGAGTTTCGCGCCCTCTTTGTTGGTAAATCCGTTCGACGCCATGGTGGGGTACATCTAGTCTACGAAGATCCATTGTTCGAGGAGCGCGCCGAGAAGGAAACCGTCTGAGTCGGTATTCTTCGCCTTGTTTCGCTCGATCACTTCGTCGTGTTCGACTTCGTAGGCCAAGAGGTTGAGCGTATGCGATTTAATCGCGGCATCAGCCATTTCAGACCGCCCGCGCTCGATCTCGGATGCGACAGTGACTTTCTTTTCTCCCGGAGCATCGAGTGGCGTCTGGCAATAAGCGACAACGCCGCCGAAGAGGATCGTGAAGGCGGCAAGTGATGCGACAAACGTCTTCATTCTTTCTCGAAAAACAGGCTATCGAACCCATCATTCACACGCAAGACTTTCGAGCGCGGGTCGCGACGGAAAACGATTCATCGTTAAAGCCGATGACTTGTTGACAGCGTTTCTTTCGCTGGAGAGAGACGTGATAGCGGCAAAAGGCGCTAACGGGAACGCGACGCGCCAGAACGTCGGCTAGGAGTATGCCCACGAAATCGCGACGCGTGGCAGCGGACCATTTCCCGTCAGCACGGCGTTGAGTTGTTAGGAGTAGCGACAAACTCATGGGTACCTACACAACTCTCAAGTTACGAGAACCTTGCGTATTCCAATTCTTTGCCGGCGATCGCATACAGTGTCGGAGTGCTTTACAGAGTCGCTCAAAATCACGCTATTCCGGTAATTATATTTCGTTCTTGCAAGGCGTTACCTTACAGGTCATAGGACTTTGTTACTGTAGGGTCCCCTCTGACATCGGTGCAGTCTATGCTTGCACTGGCCTTAAAGTAGCCCGCGTTGACGGAACGAGATCTGACAAACTTCTATTCAACTCTAACGAAAGGATTCGCATGAAGATAAGGACCATTGCAGTCGTAATCGCAGATCGGCTCATGTCTTCGAACACACGAGAGCGGATCGTGACATGCGACCATGCGACCAGGCACAGCATAACAAACCAATGAACCCCAAAATTTTCGTAAAACACAAAAACCTCTCCAAAATTTTTTTCGGCTTGGCGGCCGCCGTTGCAATTTCATGCGCCCCTCAAGTTTCCGCCGTTCCTGTCACCTTTTCTGGTGGGAGCGGAACCCCGCTATCCTTTACGCTTACAGAGCCAGTTACGTATCTAATCACAGCAAGCGTGCCTTTTGGGGGCGCGCCTTTTTTTATTCTTCAAAATGTGGGCAGCAACATCTTTCCCACCTCGGCCCCGTTACTTACTGGTGACATTACTTTTACCGTCAATGGCGGCTCACCTATATCCATCGGGGTAATCACCCAGGCTGTTGCGGGTGTCGTTACAGTTAATGATCTTCTTTTCTGGGCGCCGGACGGACCGAATACAGTAAACGCGATACCAGGGGTCAGTATCGGTGATACCATTGTTCTGAGCGCAGGCACGCTAACCACCACGAGTGATGTGGTTGCGCCAGCTCCACCCAGTGGGGTGTTTAACACCTTCATCACGGACGGTAATGGAAATTTAATTTCCGCTCCTTCCAGCGTGCCAGATTCTCTCTCAACGTTGTGGCTGGGCTTGCCGTTAGCGGGGATGTTTGCCGTAGCTCGTGTTTACGGCCTTGCAGTTTCCAAGCATTCCAGCGTTAATCCCATGCCCACCGGGACGAGGGTCGGCGCTACATCGTCCATTCTGACGAACTGCTGAGCGCCTTGCTAGAATTGGAATCGATCCGTTTCGTCTTAGGAAACCCTTGTTCTCTCCGTTGAACTACGGGGACTGAGAAATCGAAAAAGAATACATCGATTGTATAAGAATGAGCAAATTGTGATCTCGGGTGCGCATTCGCGGCAGGCGCGAGTTTTGTTCTGGACGGTCACTCAAGAGTGCAATTATCAATTGCTTTGTTTTCAGATAACTTCACGACGTGCCCGCCGAGGTTAAAGAGCAAATTCGGCTCGAAGTCGCGCATGTCCTTTTCATCGACATTGTTGGTTACTCCAAGCTTTCGATTAACGAGCAGCGGGCGGTAGTTGACGAGCTAACGACAATCGTCCGCGGTTCGGATCAATACCGGAAAGGCGAAGGTGCGGGTCGGTTGATAAAAATTCCAACCGGCGATGGCATGGCGCTGGTCTTCTACACCAGTCAGGAAGCGCCTGCGCAATGCGCGATTGAAATCAGTGGCGCTCTCAAGGAGCATCCACGCCTGCAACTTCGCATGGGCGTGCACAGCGGTCCGGTAAGCGGGGTGATCGATGTGAACGGTCACGCCAATCTCGCGGGTGCCGGCCTTAACATGGCCCAACGGGTGATGGCGTGTGGGGACGCCGGACACATTCTTGTCTCCAAGCACGTCGCCGAAGATTTGGAAGAATACGAACACTGGCGACCGTTCCTGCACGACCTTGGCGTTTGCGAAGTGAAGCACGGGATGCGCGTCGGCGTCACCAACCTCTACTCAGATGAGATTGGTAATCCGCAGCTGCCGAAAAAGTTCCAGGCGCTTCAGAAACGTCGGAGTCGCGTGCGCTGGGCGGAAGTGGCAATCGCATTGCTGGTGCTCGCTGCCGTTGTCGCCGCCTTCCTGTTCGTTTTGCGGAGACCGATGCGATCGGCATTAACTGTCGCAGAAAAAAGTATCGCGGTATTGCCGTTCGAAAATCTGAGCGAGGAAAAAGACAACGCGTTCTTCGCGGACGGCGTGCAGGATGAAATTCTAACCAACCTCGCCAGAATCGCAGGCCTGAAAGTGATCAGTCGCACTTCGGTAATGCAGTACAAGGCCGGTCTCCAGCGCAATCCGCGCGAGATCGGCCAGCAGCTCGGTGTGGCTCATCTTTTAGAAGGCAGCGTGCAGCGCGCGGCCAATCGCGTGCGGGTGAATGCGCAGCTGATCGACGCGCGGACGGACGCGCATCTTTGGGCGCAGACTTATGATCGCGATCTCGCCGACGTTTTTGCTATTCAAAGTGAGATAGCCGTGCAGATCGCCACGCAGCTACAAGCAAAGCTCTCGCCAAAGATAAAGTCTGCCATCGAGGAGCGACCCACTAAGGACCTCGCCGCTTACGATCTTTACGTTCGCGCAAAATTACTTGTGATGACCCCGTTGATCGGCGCTGAGAACTTGCTCGAGGCCGCGCGTCTGCTTGATCAAGCCATCGCGCGCGCTCCGGATTTCTTTCTCGCATACTGCCTACTCTCCGAAGCGCACAGCCGCCTTTACGCGATCTTTGATCACACTCCGGTGCGACGCGACTTAGCCGACCGAGCGGTTAAGGCTGCCCTTCATCTGCGGCCCGAAGCGGGCGAAGCGCATCTCGCGCAGGCCCGATACCTCTCCAGCTGCAATCTCGATTACGACAACGCCCGCGCGGAACTCGCCTTCGCCCAGCGCACGCTACCTAACAACGCCAAGGTCTTAGCATTGATGGGCCATATCGACCGTTTCCAGGGCCGCTGGAACGAGTCGACGCGCAACTATGAAGAAGCCTTGGAGCTCGACCCTCGCAACTTGTTTACTCTCCGGCAGTTCGCGTTCACTTACGTATCAATGCGTCGTTTTGCTGAGGGGGCCACCGCTTTGGATCGCGCAATCGCGTTGGCTCCGGAGGATGGCGGATCGCGGGTGATTCGAGCCTGGATGGATCTCGACTGGCGGGCCGATCCGAAGCCTTTGCACAAAACATTTGAGGCTATGATCAACGAAGATTCAGGCGTGGCGGCGGAGTGGGGTGAAGCTTGGATTTACCTTGCTCTGTGCGAGCGCGATCCAACCGTGGCCGAACGCGCTCTGGCGACCATCCCGGAAGGATTTAACATGGATGGGCTCTATATCCCATTTACCTTGATGGAGGGTGGTGTCGCGCGCACTTTCGGGGACGACGTGCGAGCGCGAAAAGCCTTCAGCGCCGCACGCGCCGAAGTCGAGCGTACCGTGCGCGAACAGCCCGATTACGGGCCGCCGCTCTGCGTGCTCGGTCTGATTGACGCCGGCCTGGGTCGAAAAGAGGAAGCCATCCGCGAGGGCCGCCGCGCCAGCGAACTGCTCCCAGTTAGCAAGGACGCGATCAACGGGGCCAACATCATGCAACATCTGGGCGTTATCTACGCGTGGACGGGAGAGAAAGATCTCGCGATTAAGCAAATCGCCGCGACGCTGCAAGTCCCGGGCCGCCTAAGCTACGGCCAATTGAAACTACATCCTTTCTGGGACCCCCTGCGCGGCGATCCGCGCTTCGAAAAAATCGTCGCCTCGCTCGCGCCGAAACAATAGAGCGAACTTTCGGACAACTTCCGCCGCTGACTCCTGCTCTGCTCCGGCTCGATCCAATGTTCGATCCGCTCCGCAATGATCCGCGCTTCCAAAAACTCGCTTCCACTACACCAGGCACGGCGGACAAATAAGCCGACGCGATCACGCCATCAATGGCGCCGCCGAGCGAACCCGAACCCACCTGCACTGGCTCATGGGAACAGTGTTGCAGGGTAGCAGGGCTTAACGATTCCTAAGCACGAACGCATTGATCACTGCTGCATTACAACTTGTTGCCGCTCTCGCCGAACGGAATTATGCACTCGATTGACCCGTCACGGTTGAGCACGCGAATCTCTTCCACGACCAAATCTCGCGCGGCCTTTCGCATAGCTAATCGCATCTTCTTTCGCTCCATTACCAGTCCAAAACGGCGCTACACCCGGTGCTTCAAAACACTGCCAGCCACCGCGGTAAGGTCGAATTTCAATTATTGACCCGGTCTGTTGCACGCCACTAGCTAAGTCTGGCATCATGCCGCCAACAAAATACTGGGAAATCATCGCTGACAAGCTCAGTGCTGCCGGATGGTCATGGGGCTATTGTAGCGTGGTGACAAAAGCACGGGTGGCGTTGGGTGGTTGACGCTCGCAGGAATGGTCGCCGCTATGTCGTCGAGTCGGACGAGCTGTTGAGCGCGTTCTTGGAGTTGGAGGCGACGCTGCGGGAGCGCCGAAGGTCAAGAAGATCCGCTCGTCTTAAACCCTTCGCTACAACTTCATTCATTCAAACCCGGAATATGCCCGTAACCGATGAAGCGTGAACGCTCTCTTCCCTCATAAGCTTCGCTATTTTCCGTCTGTGGCATTTTGAATTCAAAAACGCTGACGCCGAAACGCTGCTGACTTTGGTAGGTGCGTCCGTCACTCGCGCCCACCATCACACGGGCGCCGGTTTTTTTCTCGCGTCCGAGATAAATCATGACGTGAGTGATCGGAGGATCGCGTTCGATCGAATACGTTCCGCTCCAAAAGAGGAGATCGCCCGGTTTTAGCTCCTTGAGCTCGAAGGAATCGTCCTTACCACCGACCACGGGCTCGAAGGTGCCTGTGCTACGAAGCCAAATGTATTGGTCCTTGGAGTCATCAGGTACGTAGGGGGCGACGCCGTTTTGATTGAGCACGTAGTAAACAAACCCGGAACAATTCATCCCACCATTCGCCGGATCGGCGGAGCCATATTTGTAATCGAGATTGCGCGTGGTGAGTTCGAGCGCCGAGGTAAGTAGCTTCTGCACTTTTGGGGGATAACTCTCAAAATTCGTTATTGCTTCGGGTGATAACGTGACGTTGGGAGCTCCTCGGCCTTTGTTCTGCGGCAACACTGATTTTTGCGGCGCGAGCATCTGGCTGGGTGACGGGGAAGCCGTTGAGGTCGGTGCTACCGCTCCGCTCGCTGCCGGAGTTGGTAACGACGCGGTCTCGGACGGTGAAGGCGACGGCGATTTCTCTTCCTCCTGACTTGGCGACGGTGACGCCGTTTTCTTCTTTACCCTTGCTGGCGAGGCAGAGGGCGATCGTTTTTTCCTTGATTTCTTCTTCCGATGGGGAGTCGGCGTTGGTGTCGAGACAATTCGCCTCCCCGTATCACCAATTGATTGTTCGGCCGCCTTCATCGGCGTCACCGCCGACGTGATGAAAGCCGCGAGGATCAATGCGCGCAAAAACATGGTGAGCAGTTCGCTGTAGGTTGTCTATTCGGAAATCCCGCCAGCGGCACGACTCTTCTCCTGCTTCTCTACGGCTTAGGCGGACTCTTAAGCTTCCGCAGAATCACCACATTAACGAACAAGCTAGCGCCCGAGAATCAAACGAAATACTCGGTGCCCTCTGACGGCCAATTCTGAAACTGTTGCTCCCATTGTGGAACGGAGACCGGTTGCTGCTCTCCGCGAATCTTGGCGCGCTTGCATAGACTTTCCTCAATAATCCGAACGGCGTTCCTGCCGTCGCCAAGTGTCACGTGGCAGGGCTCCCGCGCTTCGACCCTGTGGGGCTTCGCCTATCCGTCTCGGCCCCGACGGACGTATTCTCGCCGGGGACAACGTTCAAATGGCTTGACTTAGGGACCGGTTCCACGATAGCCTGCGCTTGATGAGCTTGAAGGTCGCGCCGCTCAGGAACGCATTTGTGTTTGTTTCGGGCGACCTGTTTTTTTTGCATTCGTTCGGCACGCCATATCTGGCGAAGCTCGGACGGACGCGATAAGTTGCGCCGCGGTTTTTCGCAGCGTGTTTCCGTTCGCCAGCCATGTCTGATCCTCTTGAGTCACTTCGCAACCGTATCGACGAGCTTGATCGCCGTCTGATCGAGGCGCTGGCGGAACGTCAACGTGTTGTAACGGAAATTGCCGGGCTCAAAGCTGATCCTGCGCTCCCATTGCGGGATGCGGAACGTGAACGCGACTTGCTGTCGCGCGTTTCTGCGCTCGCCGGCGCGCAAGGATTGGACAGTTATTTCGTTGAGTCGCTTTACCGTCGCATTCTCGAGCATTCAGTTCGGTTTCAAGCGGCCCGCCAGGATAATGAGGGACGCGGCGCAGGACTCGTCGTCGCGCATCAAGGAGTCGAGGGTTCCTATAGTCACACTGCTGCGCGAAGTCACTTCGCCGCGACCCAGGGCGAAGTTCAATTCCACGGCTATCGATCATTCGCAGCGGCGCTCGAGGCGGTGGTATGTGGCGAGGCGGAGGTGGCCTTCCTGCCGATCGAGAATTCTCTTACCGGATCGATTACAGAAACGTACGATCTCCTGAGCCAGACGAATCTGCATTTGATCGGTGAGGAAGTACACCGCGTGGAACACTGTCTGATCGCGCTCAAACCAGTGCCACTCGGATTGATTCGACGGATCGGTTCACATCCGCAGGCGCTGGCTCAATGCAGTAACTTTCTGGCGGCGCTTCGAGATTGCCGGGTCGAAATCGAATCCGACACGGCTAGCGCAGCCATGCTGGTGGCGGAATCTGGCGATCTTTCGCGCGCAGCCATCGCCAGCGAAGAAGCGGCTACACGCTACGGATTGCAGGTGATTAAGCGAAACATCGCCAACCAAAAAGAGAATTACACGCGTTTTGTGGCGGTGGCGCGCGAAGCAAAACCGGCGGATTGCCGTCTTTCGCATAAGACGTCGCTCTTGTTGACAACGGCGCATGAGAAAGGCGCGCTTGCGCGCTGTCTTAATGCGCTCGCGCAGCATGGTGTCAACCTAACGAAACTTGAATCGCGGCCGAGTCTGGAGCGGCCGTGGCAATATCTTTTTTATTTGGATCACGAGGGTGGTCTGCACGAACAACACGTCGATCTTGCACTGCGCGAATTAGCGAAACACGCTGAAGCGGTTCGTGTTCTGGGCACCTATCCGCGCACTGGAACTGTTTCCCTTGCACAGAAACCACAAATCAGCGTGCCGATAATTGGGGGTAGTCCAGAGGCCCCGACCGCTAACATTGCTGCACCTTCACCCGCTGCGAAAAAAAACTCTGCTTACCGCCTCGCATCGAGGGCGCATCGCGCGGCCGACACTTTCATTGAGATCGGCCACAATCGCGTTGGTGGTGACGCGCCTTTCCTCATGATTGCGGGCCCGTGCTCGGTTGAGTCGCGCGAACAAATCACAGCTTGCGCGCATGCTGTGCGCGACGCCGGCGGGGGACTTCTCCGTGGCGGCTGCTTCAAACCACGCACGTCGCGATATGATTTTCAAGGACTCGGCTTCGAGGGATTGACCCTACTGCATGAAGCGGCCCAGGCTTACGGCTTGCGTATCGTGACCGAGGTCCTGCATCCTGCAGATGTTGATGCGGTCGCGCGCGAGGCCGACGTGCTTCAGATCGGAGCGAGGAACATGCAAAATTTTGCCTTGTTGAAGGCGGTTGGAAAATCGCGACTCCCGGTCCTGTTAAAACGCGGTCTGATGGCTTCGATCGACGAATGGCTGGCGGCGGCTGAGTACATCATGGCCGAAGGCAACGGGCGCGTCATCCTTTGTGAGCGCGGCATTCGCACGTTCGAAACTGCCACTCGCAACACCCTCGATCTTTCTGCCGTGCCGGTACTGCGTGAACGCACACATCTGCCCGTAATCGTCGATCCAAGCCATGCCGCTGGTCGCCGCGACTGGGTTGCGCCGCTAGCACGGGCCGCGCGCGCGGTGGGCGCACACGGTGTCATGATTGAAATTCATCCGGAGCCCGATCGCGCAATGTCCGACGGACCGCAGTCACTCGATTTCGAGCAATTCAGAGCGCTCGCGCGTGAGATGTCCGGGAAACAGGTTGGATGAATTCTTATCATCTCGCTCGATAATTATTCTCAGCCTCAGCCCGGTTTCACGTGCTGCGCTTGAACCACTCATGGAGTAGCTTGATCCCGAAGTCGGCGATCTTTTGTCTCCGGTACAAAACTTTCTTCACTGCCAACCCTATGCAGTCTTTTCCTGACGCAGACTTGCTTCGAACTGCTCCGTAAATAGGGTCCACCTTTTCGCGATTTTAATGCACGACGAAACGCTCGACAGTTTGGAACGCACTTCCGCCCACCACCTGCCGGCTGCGCATGGCGGCGAGCTGGTCGACCTTTACGTCGGTCCCGAGCGACGCGCAGAAATCAAGACAGAGTCGAGGGAAATGCCGTCCTGGGACTTAACGCCCCGGCAGCTCTGTGATCTTGAGTTGCTCCTCAACGGAGCTTTTTCGCCTCTGCGCGGCTTCATGAGGAAGGCCGATTACGAGGGCGTTTGCACCGAGATGAGATTAACGAGTGGCGTTCTCTGGCCGATTCCGATCACGCTTGATGTCACTGAAGATTTCGCGAAATCGTTGACTCCAGGGCAGAGCAAAATTGCGCTGCGCGATGCCGAAGGCGTGATGTTGGCGCTGTTGCACGTGGAAGAAGTGTGGAAACCCGATCGCCGTGAGGAAGCGCAGACCGTTTTCGACAGCATTAGCCCCGGTCACCCGGCCGTTGATTATGTGCTGAACAAATCGAACCCGTACTACGTCGGAGGCCGTCTCGAAGGAGTGCAGAAGCCCTCCAGCTACGATTTCAAAACGTTACGTCTTTCGCCTCTGGAATTGCGTCAGCAATTCACCCGGCAAGGCTGGCGCCGGATTGTGGCCTTCCAGACCCGCAATCCCATGCATCGGGCCCATGTCGAATTGACTTTCCGCGCCTGCAAACAGGCTGAAGCAAGTTTGCTGATTCACCCGGCAGTGGGACTGACAAAGCCGGGTGATGTTGATTACTTTACGCGAGTCCGGTGTTACCAGGCAGTACTGACGAAGTATCCGCGGGGCACGGCGAAACTTTCCCTCCTACCGCTTGCCATGCGGATGGCGGGGCCACGCGAAGCGATTTGGCACGCGATCATCCGAAAGAATTGCGGTTGCTCGCATATGATCATCGGGCGCGATCATGCCGGGCCGGGTGCAGATAAGAATGGGCAGCCCTTCTACGGACCTTATGCTGCTCAGGAGTTATTCCAAAAACACGAAGCGGAGATCGGGGTAACGATGGTTCCTTTCCACAACATGGTTTATGTAGAGGATAAGGCCAAGTACCTGCCGGAGGATGAAGTTCCGCGCGAAGCCAGGGTACTCAAGCTATCAGGTACGGAATTACGCCAGCGGCTCAATGAAGGGCGTCTTATCCCGGACTGGTTTACCTATTCCGAAGTCATACAAGAACTGCGGCGAAGCTTCCCGCCTCGCCACCAACAAGGCTTCACCGTTTTTTTCACCGGCTTGTCCAGCGCCGGTAAATCAACCGTTGCCAATGTCCTGCTGATCAAACTCAACGAAATCGGGGGCAGACCTGTTACGCTTTTTGACGGCGATCTTGTCCGGAAGCATTTGTCCTCCGAGCTTGGTTTTTCCCGCGAACATCGCGACCTCAACATTCGACGCATCGGATACGTCGCTTCCGAGATCACCAAGAACCGTGGGATCGCCATCTGTGCGCCCATCGCTCCATACGATTCCACCCGGAAGGAGGTCCGCGCCATGATTGCTCCGCTGGGCGGGTTTATCATGGTGCATCTCTCAACACCGGTTGAAGTTTGCGAAGAACGCGATCGTAAAGGTCTCTATGCGAAAGCCCGAGCGGGTATTATCAAGGAGTTTACCGGCATCTCGGATCCGTACGAAGAACCAACTGATGCGGACATTATCATCAATACAGCCGAGCGCAGTCCTGATGAAGCAGCCCAAGAGATTATCCTTCATTTGGAAAGCGAAGGCTTCGTCGGGAATCCGACTAATTCGCGCTTTGGTTAGGTAGGATCTTTCAACCGCCAAACACGCCAAAAGACGGTAAAATTCCCTACTTAGGCAATCCAACGTCAAAGAAACGCCTTTCGAACCTTTGTCATTCCGAGCGCAGTCGAGGAATCTCTAACTATTTTCTGCTGAGTAAAGAGATATCTCGGCTGGCGCTCGACATGACAGAAAGCCAACCCGCGAAGCTTGCGGCCCCTTCGTGAATTTGGCGTGTTTCGTGGGCTACTGGCCGCCTGGCTTTGTTGGAATCAGCGATCCGCTCATACTTTTGAGAACACGACCGAGATCGCTGTTGGTGGAAATGACCGCCGTAGTGTCGTGCTCAAATGCGGAGCGAGCTACATCAAGACTGCGCAGGAAAAGGTAAAGGTCCTGCGCGTCGGGTGCGCTGTAGGCGTTGGTGTAAATACGCGCTGCCTCCGCGTCGGCCTCGCCTTCAATCTTTAATGCGTCACGGTTGGCGCTGGAGATGATCGATGCCACTTCGCTCTCTTTTTGTCCGCTGATGTTGGCAGCCTCGCCGTGACCTTCAGAACGAAACCGGGCCGCGATCTGGTGGCGTTCGCTCGACATCCGCTCAATGATCTTCTCAGCTACTGCCGGGTTGTACTTGCTGCGTTTGAACCGTTCATCAAGTAGTTCGATTCCAAAGTCGGCGATCTTTTGCCGGGTGCGTTCCGTAATTTGTTTTTCAATCTCCCCTCGCCCAAGTTGAATATCTGGAAGTTTACTTGGCAGAACCGTGCCGCTTTTCTCCAGTTCCGGATCGCGCAAGGGCTGCCGTCCCTTAGTTACTCGAATAATCTCGACGAGATCATGGGTAGCTACTGCCGTCCGCGTTTCGCTTCCGAGAATATCGTCCAGTCGGGAGAGTGCGCTGCGCTCGTCATTTAACCGGTTGTAGTAGAGAAGCGGGTCGCTAATGCGCCAGCGCGCGAAGCAATCGACGATGAGATAAAGCTTGTCCTTGGTCGGGCATTCCGTCGGCGGACCGTCCCAGGCCAGCACGCGTTTATCAAACCGGTTTACTTTATCGAAAAATGGCAACTTCAACTTTAATCCCGGAGTGGTTACGGTCCGAATGGCTTTGCCGAACCGAGTAACAATCGCGTCTTCGTATTGACGAACGATAAAGAGCATTGAACCCCACTTAAGTCCCGTTAGAATGAATATGAGACCCAGTATCGCCATGGTGCGGGACTGCAAAGTCCGGATCAGTGTTGGCGGCATACTCAGTAGTTCGCTAGCGTGTTGAGTGAGTCGATTCTGGAGTCGTTAGCGGAAGCGTTTGCAAGATGTTTTTTAGGCTGTCGTCCACAATTACTTTCTTTTGTAACGCCGGAAGAATCGCCTGCATTTGCTCCAGATAAATACGGCGCCGGGTAACCTCGGGGGCCTTACGATACTCGCTTAGTAGAAGGGTAAACTTCTCAGCGTCGCCTTTGGCTTGGTTTACCCGGCGAAATGCATAAGCCTCAGCCTGTTTCAGACGTTCCTTGGCCTGGCCGCTGGCGTTCGGAACCGCATCATTATACACCGCCCAGGCTTGGTTGATCGCGGTCTGCTTCTCTTGTTGCGCCTGGTTTACTTCGTTGAAAGCAGCCTGCACCACCGCCGGAGGTCGTACCGTGGCAAGTTGGACCTGTTGAATCTGAAGGCCAAGTTTGTAGTCGGAGCAAAGCTCAGCCAGGCGTTTGAGCGAGGCTGTTTCAATGTCGTGGCGCCCAATGGTAAGGACTTCGTCCACGGTGCGATCACCGATTACTTCGCGCATCACGCTTTCCGATAAGTCGCGCAAGGTTTGCTCCGGCTCGCGCACACCAAACAAATACATTTTCGGATCGGTAATTCGATATTGCACCACCCACGGCACGAGCGCGGTGTTGAGGTCGCCGGTGATCATGGTTTCGGTGTCTTCCGCGTATCGATCCTGTTGATAGGGGTTGCTCGCGCCGGACGTGCCAAACCCAAACTCGAGTTTCAGGAGCCGTTGTGTCGGCACGATGACCAGCTCGTCCACATACGGAGTGACATAGGTCAAACCGGGATCTTCGATTCCGGATAACGCGCCAAAGCGAAGCTTGACGCCGACGGAGTTTGTCGGAATGGAGCGAAACCCGAACAGGAGCGAGAAAAGGGTGAGCGCTATTCCGACGCAGGCGATGATGCCCAGGACAAACCGCACTGGTTTGATGCCAAAGCTGGGAGAGGCGGGCCCAGAGGAGCGAACGATTTGCATGCCGGGTTTCGACTATGGGGCGGTCAAGCAGGCGCGGCAAGTTATTCCCGGCCGTCGGGCCAGTTTAGAACGGGGAAAATAATCGTGGGTCCGAGCGCTTACGCGAACACCGTCTCGGACCGGCGGAGTCTCACCGTGGCGAATTTTTCCCTCGGCTGCACAATCGACAAAGCCTGTTTCCGCGGGACGTGGAAAGTCCGAGCCGGACTGGCATAACACGCGAGACGCGTGCGCTACCCAGCACCGAGCCTGGCACGTCCATGTTCTCGAGCGAGATCAAGGATTGGGCCAATGGGAACAATGCGACTCGGATTAATCTTCTCATGCGTCATGTAGTAATGCCGCTTGATGTGATCGAAGTCCACCGTCTCGGCAATGCCATCATGTTGGTATAAGTCGATTAGGTAGCCTTGGAGGTTCTGGTAGTCGAGGATACGCCGCAGACTACACTTGAAATGAATGTAGTAGACAACATCGAAACGAATGAGGGTGCAAAATAACCGCCAATCCGTCTCGACTATTCTCGTTCCGAATAAATAGCGGCTCCCGGCCAATCGCTCTTCCAGCTGATCAAGGGCATCGAAGAGTTGGCGGCACGCCCGTTCGTAAACGTGTTGCCTGGTGCT
>Ga0209153_1000547_pt1 | contig 16498 bp, 14 predicted proteins | sample GraSoiAngelo_120_FD_185877 | JGI IMG/M metagenome (GOLD analysis project Ga0209153, IMG submission 185877) | Grasslands soil microbial communities from the Angelo Coastal Reserve, California, USA - 14_0919_09_20cm (SPAdes) (version 2) | ecosystem: Environmental > Terrestrial > Soil > Grasslands ...
GCGGCCATGAGGTCGCTGCCGCCTATGTCGCGACCCAGTTCATGGCGCTGGGCCTGAAGCCCGGCGGCGAGGAGGGCGGCTGGTTCCAGAACGTGCCGTTCCGCTCGGGCACGATCGTCGGAACGCCGCGCCTGACCATCTCAGGCCCTGCGGGGAGCCGGACCTGGGACAATGGCAGCGACGTGCTGATCGGATCGAGCCTGGTCGAGGAGAAGCAGGACGTCACCGCCCCCGTCGTCTTCGTCGGCTACGGCATCTCCGCGCCCGACCAGGGCGTGGACGACTATAAGGGCCTCGACGTCCGCGGGAAGATCGTGGTCGTCCTCTCCGGCATGCCATCCGGCCTCGACAGCGAAATCTCAGCCCATCTCGGCGACACCAAGAGCGCGATGGCGGCGAAGCACGGCGCGGTCGGCCTGATCACGATCCCCACCGCTCAATCCATTAAGCAGCGGCCCTGGCAGTCGATGCTCTCCTATATCGGCCGTCCCTCGCTGACCTGGCTCGACAAGAAGGGACGGCCGCACGAGGAGGCGCCGGGCCTCCGCGTCGGCGCCCTGCTCAACACCCCCACTGCCGACGCGCTGTTCGCCGGCGCGAGCCGCAGCTACGCGCAAGTGACGGCCGAAGCCGACGGCAAAAGGCGGCCCAAGGGGTTCGCGCTCAAGACGAAGGTCAGGATCGAGCGCAACACCGCCTGGACGAGCATCACCAGCCCCGAGGTTATCGGCCTCCTCCCCGGAAGCGACCCGAAGCTCAGCGACGAATATGTCATCCTGATGGGCCATCTCGATCACTTGGGCATGAAGCGCGACGCCAAGCCGGGCGAGGACAACGTCTATAACGGCGCCCTCGACAATGCCGCCGGCATCGCGACCATGCTCGAGGCTGCCCGCGCCTTCACCGAATCGGGGGAGAGACCGCGCCGGTCGATCCTGTTCATCGCCAACACCGCCGAGGAGAAGGGCCTGCTCGGCGCCGCTTATTACGCGCAGAACCCGACGGTCCCCATTCGCAAGATCGCCGGCGCGGTCGATCTCGACATGCCTTTGCTCCTCTACAAATTCACCGACGTGGTCGCCTTCGGCGCCAACCATTCGACGGTCGCGGAAGCGGTGGCCCGGGCGGCCGCGAAGATGGGCGTCGGCCTCTCGCCCGATCCGATGCCGGAGGAGAATATCTTCGTCCGCTCCGACCATTATGAGTTCGTCCGCGAGGGCGTCCCCGCGATCCTCCTCGCCACCGGCTTCGCCAATGGCGGCGGCGAAAAATGGGGCCAGTTCCTCGGCGGCAACTATCACCATGTCGGCGACGACATGTCCCAGGCGATCGACTGGCAGTCCGGCGCGAGATACGCCGAGCTGAACTATCTCATCAGCCGCGAGCTAGCCGACGCCGACCAGCGCCCCCGCTGGTACAAAGGCGACTATTTCGGCGATTTGTTCGCGCCTGGGCGGGACAGGGCGGAGCGGCCCGCGGGCAAGTAGGCGTCATCGTCATGGCGGACTTGATCCGCCATCCATGAACACGGATCGTGTCAGGTTCTCGCAAACCTGTGTTCATGGACTCCGGGTCGAGCCCGGAGTGACGAAGGAGAGGCGACGATGGTCCGAACCAGACCCGTCATGCCGGACCTGATCCGGCATCCATGAACACGGATCCGTGCGGGTTCTCACAAACCTGTGTTCATGGACTCCGGGTCGAGCCCGGAGTGACGAAGGAGAGGCGACGATGGTCCGAACCAGACCCGTCATGCCGGACCTGATCCGGCATCCATGAACACGGATCGAGGCAAGTTCTCGCTGACCGGTGTTCATGGACTCCGGGTCAAGCCCGGAGTGACGAAGGACAGGCGACGATGGTCCGAACCAGACCCGTCATGCCGGACTTGATCCGGCATCCATGAACACGGTTCGAGTCCAGTTCTCGCTGACCGGTGTTCATGGACTCCGGGTCGAGCCCGGAGTGACGAAGGAGAGGCGACGATGGTCCGAACCAGACCCGTCATGCCGGACTTGATCCGGCATCCATGAACACGGATCCGTGCGGGTTCTCGCAGACCTGTGTTCATGGATCCCGGGTCGAGCCCGGGATGACGGTTTGGGGCGGGTCAGTCCTTCTGAACCAACGCCCGCAACCGCGCACCCACCTCCTCGATGGGATGCGCGGCGGCCTCTTCGCGGGACGCCTTGAGCCTGGGATAGCCCGCCCGCGCATCCTCGAGCAGCTCCGCAACGAAGCTGCCGCTTCGCACCTCCCGCAGAATCCGGCGCATCTCGGTTCGGCGGTCGGCGTCGATCATTCGCGTTCCCCCCTTCAGCGCTCCGAACTCGGCGGTGTTGGAGATCGCCTCGCGCATTCCGGCGATGCCGCGCTCGTAGATGAGATCGGCTATCAACTTTACCTCGGTAAGGCATTCGAAATAGGCGATTTCGGGTGAGAAGCCGGCGTCGACCAAAGTCTCGAAGCCAGCGTGGATCAGCTCCGGGATCGCGCCCCACAAGACCGCCTGCTCGTTGAACAGGTCGGCTTCGCATTCCTCGGCGAAGCTGGTCCGGAGCATTCCGACCCGGCCGCTGCCGATCGCGGCACCATAGGACAGAGCGAGCGCCTCCGCCTCTCCGGTCGCATCCTGGTGGACGGCGAAGAGGGCGATGAGGCCGCTGCCCTTGCTGTAAGTTTCGCGAAGGGCGGTGCCGGGGCCTTTGGGGGCGACCAGCAGCACGTCGAGGTCGGGGCGCGGCTCTATGAGGCCGAAGCGGATGTTGAGGCCGTGGGCGAAGACCAGGGCGCCGCCCGGGCGGAGGTTGGGCGCCACGTCCTCGGCATAGATCCGGCCCTGATCCTCGTCGGCTGCGAGCATGACGACGACGTCCGCCTGCGCGGCGGCTTCGGCTGACGTCATGACGCCGAAACCCTCCTCTGCGGAGCGGCTCCAGGTGGCGGAGGAAGCGGGAAGGGCGATGGTGACGGAGACGCCGCTGTCGCGCAGGTTGAGCGCCTGGGCACGACCCTGATTGCCGTAGCCGACGATTGCGACCCGGCAGCCCCGGATCAGCGCCGGATCGGAATCCTCATCGCGATAGACGTGCATGAAGATCGGCTAGAGCAAGTTCGAGGCCCCGGCAATCGAGCGGCTCTGTAAAGCGCGGCCAGTCCGGCGGCGGCTGGTGCGAGAACCAGGTGTACTGGCGCTTGGCGTAGCGCCGGGTCGCTATCCGCCCCGCAGCAAGCGCCTCCTCGCGAGTCGCGGCGCCGGTGAGGAAGGCGGCGATCTCCCTGACCCCGATCGCCCGCATCACCGGCAAAGCGGGATCGAGACTTCGCGCGAGTAGTAAAGAGACTTCGGCAAGACCTTGGTCTGATAACATATTCTCGAAACGTTCGTCGCAGCGAGCATAGAGCCAGTCGCGTGGCGGCAGGAGGATCAGCGGTTGAAGGTCCACCGCGTCCCCGATGCCGCCGACGCGCTGCTCCTGCCATTGCGAGAGCGGCTTTCCGGTCGAGCGGACCACCTCCAGCGCCCGGGCTGTGCGTGTGGTGTCGCTCGGCCGAACACGCGCCCCGGCTTCCCGGTCCTCCTGGAGGAGCGCCGCGTGCGCCTCCGCTACCGAAAGCGCCCGCACCTCCGCACGGACGGCCGGGTCGATCTCCGGCACCGGCGCGATGCCGTCGAGGAGGGTGCGGATGTAGAGGCCGGTGCCGCCGGTGAGGATCGGGAGCTTGCCCTCTCTATGCGCCGCCCCGATCTCCGCCTTGGCGTCCGCCGCCCAATCCGCCGCGGAACAGGGGCTGGCGCCGTCGCGATAGCCGTAGAGGCGGTGCGGGGCCCGCTCCATCTCCTCGGGGGAGGGGCGGGCGGAGACGAGGCGCAGGTCGCGATAGACCTGGGCGCTGTCGGCGTTGACGATGACGCCTCCCGTCCGTTCGGCCAGCGCCAACGCAAGCGCCGACTTGCCGCTCGCCGTCGGCCCCGCGATAAGCGCGAGCGGCCGCAGGGCCTGGGGAGAGACGATGTTCATCGCGACGCTGATAGCAAAGGAACGGCTCTCGGGCGGCGATATTTCGGCGGCCGAGGACGCGATGGCCGCGGCGGGCGTCCATGCCTTCGGGCGGAGCTGGGTCGAGGAGGATAAGGCCTGCGACCTGCTCTTCTCCGCCGCCCCGGAAAGCGCTCGGCGGGCGCTTGAGGGGCTGGTCGCGGAGGCGGACGTCGTCGTCCAGCGCGAGGCGCACCGGCGGGCGAAGCTGCTCGTCGCCGACATGGATTCGACGATGATCACCGTCGAATGCATCGACGAGCTCGCCGATTATGCCGGGCTGAAGGCCGAGATCGCCGAGGTGACCGAGCGGGCGATGCGTGGCGAGCTCGAGTTCGAGGCGGCGCTCCGGGCGCGGGTAAAGCTGCTCAAGGGGCTGGACGCGTCGACGATCGACCTTTGCCGGGCGGAGCGGGTGCGGGCCACACCCCGCGCCCGCGCCCTGGTGCGGACGCTTAGGCGGGACGGGGCATATTGCCTCATCGTCTCAGGGGGCTTCACGCGTTTTGCCGAACCGGTGGCGGAAGAGCTCGGCTTCCACCGTGCGATTGCGAACCGGCTGGTGATCGAAGACGGGCGCCTCACGGGCGAAGTGGAAGCGCCGATCGTCGGCGCGCTGACCAAGCGCCAGGCGCTGCTCGACGCGGCGGCGGAGCGGGAATTAGGGCTGGAGGACAGCTTGGCAATCGGCGACGGCGCCAACGACATCCCGATGATCGAAGCCGCCGGCCTGGGCGTCGCCTATCACGCCAAGCCCGCCGCGGCTGCTGCTGCGGGGGCCAGGATCGAGCACAATGATCTGACGGCGCTTCTTTATGCCGCCGGCTACGCCCGGAGCGAGTGGGAGGCCTAAGCGGTCATATCCGAGACGATCGCCGCCACGGCGAAGGCCATGGAACGGTCGGTGCAGGGGAAAGAGAGGCGGATGCCGCTTTGTTCGTGGCTTTCGACCACGCCTTCGATCGCGCCGGCTTCCGGGTGGTGGAGCTCGACGCTCCGGCCGAGCTCGGGGCGGACGACGGTCTCGAGGAAGGCGCCGGTCGAGCTGATGTCGCGGAGGCCCGCCGGGGCGGGACGCTCGTCGATCAGGACGCACATCCGGCGGCGGCGCCAGCGCGACACCATCGCCGTTTCCGATCCGATCCTGCCGATCGCCCCCATAACCCACTCCCCTTCAGGCTGCTTGACGCCATCCTAATGGGGAGGGGCGAAAATTCCGTTAAGCCTAGCCCGCGACCGGGAAGCAGGCGCTCCCTGCAGCCTTGGCCGAGGCGCAGATCCGGTCGGCGACAGCGCGGTTCGCCACGGTGCCGGCCTGGAGCCGAGTCACTGCGCCCGCTGGCACGAAATAAGGCTGAAGCGCGCCGAGGCCGGCGACGCGGCCGCGGATCGCGTCCCACTGCTTCTTCGCATTGGCGGGGGTCGAGAAGGCGCCGAGCTGCACCCGCCAGCCGCCTGCCGCCGCTGGGCGAGCCACCGGAGGCGCTGCAGGCGTACGGACTGCCACCGCCGTCGGAGCCGCCTGGATCGCCCCGCTCGAGCTGTTCGCCGGCCGCGGCTGCGGCTTGCCGGGCTGCTGCGGGGCTGCCGCCGGCCCGGGCGCGCCGGAGCGCTGGGCCAAAGCGAGGCCCTGCTGGCGCTGGGCGAGCGGAATGAGATTGTCCATCGCGGCGAGGTTGGTCGCCGCCTGGGGAAGGCCGGCCGAGGCGGCGCGGCTCATCATCGCATAGGCCCGGACCCAGTCCTTGCCGATCAAATCGCCGTTGAAATAAGCGGTGCCGAGGACGTATTGCGCCCGCGGATCGCCGGCGTCCGCGGCCTTCTTCAGCCAGGGGATCGCGGCCTCGCGATTGCCGTTCTGGAACAGGATCAGGCCCAGATTCGCCTGCGCCTGCGGATGGCCCTGCTGCGCCGCCTTCTGATACCAGCTCTGGGCGATTCCGAGATCGGCGGGGACCCCCCGGCCGAGCTTATAGGCCTGGCCCATGTTGAACTGCGCGTCGGGATCGCCCTGGTTGGCGAGCGGACGCCATATCTCGATCGCGCGCCCGAAGGCGCCGGTCTGCCACGCGTCGACGCCTGCCTTGACGCCGCCCGCGGGAGCGCCCGGGGGGGCGGCGGCCGCCTGGAGCAGGACAGGGGCGCTTGCGGCGAGGATGGATCCTGCCGCCGCAGCGACGATCAGATGCCGGGCCGGAACTTTCATCATATGCCTTTCGAAACGGGCGTGAATATGTTGCCTGCCGTCCTAATCGGGAAGGGTTAACGGGCACTTAGCATAAAAGTGCGGCGGGGCGGGAATAGGAGCAGAAGTGCGCCGCGCGTTAACCGGATTTTAGCCAGACCCGGTGCAGTCCACCCAAAGCAAGTCGCGAGCCGAGGGGAAAACATGCGCGTTCTGGCACTATCGTCGCAGAAGGGTGGATCGGGCAAGACCACCCTGTCCGGCCATCTGGCCGTGCAGGCCCAGCTTGCCGGCTCCGGTCCGGTCTGTCTGATCGACATCGATCCGCAAGGCTCGCTCGCCGACTGGTGGAACGAGCGCGAGGCGGACATGCCCGCATTCGCGCAGACCACCGTGGCACGGCTCGGCGCCGACCTCGAAATCCTTCGCCAGCAGGGCTTCAAGCTCGCCGTCATCGATACGCCGCCGGCGATCACCATGGCGATCCAGAGCGTCATCCAGGTGGCCGAACTGGTCATCATCCCGACCCGGCCGAGCCCGCACGACCTTCGCGCCGTCGGCGCCACCGTCGACATCTGCGAGCGCGCCGGAAAGCCTTTGATCTTCGTCGTCAACGCGGCGACCCCCAAGGCCAAGATCACCTACGAAGCCGCGGTCGCATTGTCGCAGCACGGCACCGTCGCCCCGGTCACCCTCCACCACCGCACCGATTTCGCAGCCTCGATGATCGACGGCCGGACGGTGATGGAGGTGGATCCCAAGGGAAAGTCGGCCGCCGAGGTCCGCGATCTCTGGGACTATATCTCCGACCGGCTGGAAAAGAATTTCCGCCGGACGGTGTTCGCCTCGCCGGGCGGCTATACGCCGCATTCGAGCGCTCCCCGTGCGGTGGGCTTCGGCCGCCGCGTCGTCGGCCAGTAAGGGGAGCGACGCAAGATGACGAGCGAAGCAAGGCCTTACGCCTCTCTCTCCTCGGGCCTTCTGGCCCGCAAAGGCGGCGCCAAGCCCGCCATGCGCCCGGCCGCTTTCGGCCAGGTCGCGCAGCAATTCGAGGATCTCGGCTGGAACGACATGGGCCACGCCCACGACCCCTATCAGGAGCAGCTCCCCAATCCGGTGACCGGGCTGACCCCCGCTCCGGGCGGACGCCCGAGGCCGCATGCGGTCGAAGAGTCGGACTATGAGGAGCCGCCGGTGGTCGAGCAGCAAAGGGTGCTGGAGGCGCATTTCGCCCCGGAACCTGAGGCTGAGTTCGAACCCGAAGCCGAGATCGAAGAGGCGCCCGAGCCCGAGCATGTGCCCGAGCCCCAGGCTTCGGTGGTCTCGCTTCCGGCGCCGCGTCCGCGCAGCCGCAAGCCTTCCAAGGCCGCGGTTCCGGCGCGGGCCAAGTCCGCCTTCACCCTCCGCCTCGATGCGGAGCGGCATTTGAAACTCCGCCTCGCCTGCGCAGTCACCGGCCGTTCGGCCCAGCTGCTGGTTACCGAGGCGGTGGACGCGCTTCTGAAGGAGCTTCCGGAGGTCGATGCGCTCGCCCGCCGGGTGGCCAACGATCATGGCAAGCGCGCGGGTTGATCGGGAGGAATGACAAGATGAACCGGATGGGCATCAAATTCGCGGCTTCGAGCCTGGTCCTGGCAACCACCATGGTGGCGTGCAGCCCGGCGATCGAAGCCGGCCGCGCGGGGCTGGTCACCGCCCGCACCGCCAAAGCCGACCAGGACGCCGGGCGGATCTTCGCCGACGCGACTGAGGCCGGCAAGACGGGCGACTATGCGAAGGCGCTCGACCTCGCCGAGAAAGCGGTCGCGCTCGCGCCCCGCGACGTCGGTTACCGGATGCTTCTCGCCGACCTCTATATGAAGAACGGCCGCTTCCAGTCCGCCGCCACCACCTTCGGCGACGTGCTGAGCCTCGATCCCGCCAATGTCCGCGCAGGTCTCCAGGCCGCGCTCGCGGAAGTGGCGATTGGCCGCGGCGACGTCGCGCTCGCCCGCCTCGATTCGCTGGCTGCGACGGCACCGGCCGGCGACATCGGCCTCGCTTATGCGCTCGCCGGTCAGCCCAACCGCGCGATCTCGATCCTCGAGCCCGCCGCCCGGGCCGCCGGCGCGACGCCGCGGATCCGCCAGAACCTCGCCCTTGCCTACGCCTTCGCCGGCGACTGGCAGAAGGCGCGGGCCGTGGCCGCTCAGGACGTCTCGCCCGCCGACCTTTCCGGCCGGCTCCAGCAATGGGCCGCGCTCGCGTCTCCGTCCGCGCCCGCCGACCAGATCGCCGGGCTTCTTGGGGTCCGTCCGGTCGCCGATTCGGGCCAGCCGGTCCGCCTCGCTCTGGCGCCGGTCCAGGCCGATAACACCGCCTTTGCAGCCGCCGAGCCGGTCGAAGCTCCGGCCCCCAAGGCCGAGCCGGCTCCGGCCGCGCCGTCCGTCCAGCTCGCTCAGGCCGACGTTGCCGCCTGGGAATCGGCTGCAACGCCTGCCGTCGCGACCGACGTTCCCGCGCCTTCGGTGATCGCCGACACGCCGCCGCCGGTTCTTCCGGAAAGCGCGCCTGCCGTCGCCGCGCCCGAGCCGAGCTTCGCGCCGGCCGTCCGCGCCCTCGTCAATCCTGAGCCGGCCAAGGTCCGCCTTGCCAGCATCGCTCCGATCGCTCCGCCGCAGCGCCTCGCGCCGCGGGTGGCTTCGTCCGGCGGCGAGGGCCGCTTCGTGGTCCAGATCGGCGCCTACAGCTCGCCGGCCGGAGTCGAGCGCGCCTATCGCCGCTACGGCCTGTCGGGCCATCAGCCGCGCAGCACCACCGTCTCCATCCCCGGCAAGGGCAAGTTCCACCGCCTCTCGGTCGCCGGCTTCGAAAGCCATGCCGATGCGTCGAAGATTTGCGCCTCGGTCCGCGCCCATGGCGGCGCCTGCTTCGTCCGCGCCACCGCGGGCGACGCCCCGGTCCGCTGGGCCTCCCGCTACGACGGCCGCCGCGCCTGATTTAACTGAATTCCCCGGAAGGGCGGTCGCCTCGCGGTGGCCGCCCTTCTTCTTTAGCCCCGCCGCTCGCGCGTCAGCAGGTCCAGGCACGCCATGCGAACCGCAACGCCCGCCTCGACCTGCTCGCGGATGGCCGAGCGCTCCGGATCGTCCGCCAGACTGCCTTCGATCTCTACCCCGCGGTTCATCGGCCCCGGGTGCATCACCAGCGCGTCCGGCGCCGCCCGGTCGAGCCGCTCCCGGGTCAGCCCGTAGAGCGCGTGGAAGTCGGCCAGTGAGCCGGAGACGCTCTCCTCCATCCGCTCCCGCTGTATCCGAAGCATCATCACCACGTCGGCGCCGGCAATGCCCTCGTCGAGGTCGGTGAAGGTCGGAAGGCCGCGGCTGTCGTCGGGGAGCAGGGCAGGGGGCCCGACCAGCCTGAGCTCCGCGCCGAGCATCGGCAGCAGCCGCCGGTTCGATCCCGCCACCCGGCTGTGTCTGATATCGCCGCAGATCGCGACCTTCAGCCCTTCGATCCGCCCCTTGCGCCTGCGCATGGTCAAGGCGTCGAGCAGCGCCTGGGTCGGATGCTCACCCGTCCCGTCGCCCGCATTGATCACCGGGCAGCCCACCGCCTCGGAAACATCCGCCGCCGCCCCGATCTGCGAATGGCGCACCACCATCACGTCCGGCTGCATCGCGTCCAGGGTCAAAGCGGTGTCGATCAGGCTCTCGCCCTTCTGGACGCTCGACCCCGCCGCATGGAAATTCGCCACCTGCGCCCCGAGCCTTTTCCCCGCCACTTCGAACGAGAAGAGCGTGCGCGTCGAATTTTCGAAGAAGACGTTGAACTGGGTCAGCCCCGCAAGCCGCCCGTCCTGCTTGCGCTTGCCCCTATTGAACCCGATCCACGGCTCCGCCTCGTCGAGGATCAGCAGCGCGTCGTCGGCCGAGAGCTGGTCGATGCCGAGCAGATGGCGGTGCGGAAAAGCGGTCATCGAGTGCGGGGTCTAGAAGCGGGCGCGGGGTGCAGCAAGGCCCCTCAACCCATCGTAAGCGCGTCGATCGCGCCCTGGAGGATGTAGGCGGCGGCCATCTTGTCGACCAGCTCGGCGCGGCGGGCGCGGCTGGCGTCGGCGTCGAGCAGGGTGCGGGTCACCGCCTGCGTCGACCAGCGCTCGTCCCAGAGCAGCAGCGGCAGGCCGAGCGGGGCGAGGTTGCGGGCAAAGGCGCGCACCGCCTGGGTGCGCGGCGAATCGCTTCCGTCGAGGTTCAGCGGAAGCCCGACGACCAGCCCCTTCACCCGCTCCGCCTCGCCGAGCGCCTTCAGCCTGGCGAGATCGGCGGTGAACTTGGCGCGGTGGAGCAATTGCGCCGGGGTCGCGATCGTCCAGCGGTCGTCGCACAGCGCCAAGCCGATGGTCTTGGTCCCGACGTCCATCCCGAGCAGACGGCCACCTTCGGGAAGCGCGTCCCGGAAGTCGCGCACGGACGCGGTGACCGGGAGCCCACTCATCGCTTCGTGAACGCCGCCAGCCGCCGTGCCGCATCCGCGCGGATGTTCGACCAGAACAGGGCGTAGTCGTAGACGTGGTAGTTGTTTCCCGGGAGCACGTAGCTGCCGAGGTCGGGGGCCTTGTCGCCGATCAGCAGGAAGCCGCGGACGTCGCAGCGGGCGGGGACGGCGCCGGCCTGGAGATGGCCTTCGGTGAGCTCGGCATTGGGGACGAGGGTGCCGAGATTGGCGCTGGCGGGGGCGTCGGAGTCGCGGGTGCCGGTGAGCGGGTTGACGCAGAGCATCGGCGATCCCGCCCGCGACACGCCGGTGGGGCCGGACGAGGCGTCGTAGACGTCGGTGATCATCTTGGGGTCGGCCGGCTCGCCGAAGCTCTGCCAGCTCAGCACGCAGCCCGAATCGTCAGCCTTCGCGCAGGCTGGGAGGCCGAGCGAGGGCAGGTCCGCCGACACTGAGATCGGCCAGCCCACCGCATAAGCCGCGGCAACCCGCTTCGCCTCGGGATGGCCCGCGATGCGCTCCCTGAGCAGTCGGACCAGGTGAAGACTGCCCTGGCTGTGTCCCGCAAGGATGATCGGGGAATCCTTCGGCGCCTCGCGGAGGAATTCCTCGAAGGCGGCGGCGACGTCGCGATAGGCGAAGTCGAGCGCCTTCTGGGCGTCGGCGCGGGTGGTGAGGAAGGCCCCGAAGGTCGCCTGGCGATATTTCGGCGCCCAGACCCGGCCGATGCCGTTGAACGCGCTTGCCTGGCTCCGGACGAACAGGCTCGCCCGCCACTGCGAATCCTTGTCGTCCAAGGTCGCATTCCAGCGCGACTTCTCAAGGTAGCTGGTCGGGTGGATGAAGAAAACCGAGGCCGTTGGCTTATCGCCCCGCGCCAGCCCCGGCGGAGTCCACAGCGACGGGTTGCCGGCGATGTCCGGCCGGGCGATCCACATGTCGGCCTTGGCATAAGCCCCGGTCGGCGCCGGCGGACCGCTTTCGAACGCGCCCGAGGGGATCATGGCGATCCGCATGAACTCGGTTCCGAACAGCCGCATCGCCAGCGCCCCGGCGAGCACCAGCATGACGAGGCCCGCCACGACCCACAGGAAACGGCGCGCCAGCATCAAATCCTCCGAAGCTCCATCGCCGCTGCACAAGCCTATGCCAAACAAGGATGCAAGCGCGGCGTGATTTGCGAAGCGGCCGCGCATGGCGCAGTCTGCCCACGGGCAGGGGAGAGAATATGGACGAAGAGCGGGCGAGCGAGCATCCGGCATGGCCGCTTCGGGCGGTGTTCCTGCTGGCTTTGGGGGCCGCGACGGGGCTCGCCATCCACTTCCTCCTCGACGGCGAGACCGAGGGCCAGCATGTCGGCGAGCCGCTCAGAATGTCGCTCGCGGTGGCGCTCGGCGTGGCGGGCCTCGTCTTCGCCTTCACCGTCGAGCGGCTGCGCTGGACCTGGTCGGTCGCCGGAGCCCTGGCCGCCGGCGCAGTCACCGGCTTCGTCGCTTATTGGAACGGCAGCGGGGATGAATGGGGCTCGAGCGAGACCTGGCAATTCGCCTCCTCGGTCTTCGCGGTCGCGGTCGCGGCGCCTTTGCTCCAGTCGGCACGCGATTCGGGCAGGTTTCGCTTCGACTATCGGTCGGTCCACGGCCACGCCTGGGGCAATGTCGTGCTGTGGTGCGCCTCCTGGGGCTTCCTGGCCATCGTCCTCCTGCTTCTGCTGCTGCTCGGGGGGCTGTTCGACCTGATCGGGCTGGATCTGCTGCGCCGGCTGATGGACAAGCCCTGGTTCCTCTGGACGATCCTCGGCGGAGCGCTCGGCGCCGCCATCGGGTTGCTGCGGGACCGCGACAAGATCCTGCTCCTCCTCCAGCGGGTGGTGATGGCGGTGCTCTCCGTGCTCGCGCCGATCCTCGCTTTCGGTCTGGTCTTCTTCCTGCTCGCTCTGCCCTTCACCGGGCTCGCGCCTTTGTGGAACGAGACCAAGTCGACGACCCCGATCCTTCTCACCTGCATCGTGGGCGCGATCGTCCTCGCCAACGCCGTCATCGGCAACGGGCCGGAAGAGGAAGCCAAGGCGCGGCCGCTGCGCTGGTCGGCGATGGCGCTGGCCGGAGCGATCCTCCCGCTCGCCATCGTCGCCGCCGTCTCGACCGGGCTTCGAATCGGCCAATATGGCCTCACCCCCGAGCGCCTGTGGGCCGCCGTCTTCGTCGGCATCGCGCTGGTCTGTGCACTGGCCTACGTCGCAGCTTTGGTCATCGGCCGAAGCGGCTGGGCCGAACGCGTGCGCCGCTACAACATCGTCATCGCCATCGGCCTCTGCCTCCTCGCTTTGGTCCTGGCGCTTCCCATCGTACCGTTCGGAGCCCTCTCGGTCAGCAGCCAGGTCGCCCGCCTCGAATCGGGCCGAGTCACCCCGCAGCGTTTCGACTGGCCCGCGCTGCGCTTCGAGTTCGGGCCCGCTGGCGTGCGCGCCCTCGAGAGGCTGCGCGACCAAAGTGCCAATGCCGACATCCGCGCCCGCGCCGCCGAGGCGCTGAAGGCGAAGAATAAATGGGACCTCGCCCGGCCGGCCGAAGTCGAGGCGCGCGAGAAGGCGATCGGCAGGTTGCGCATCCTTCCCGCCCCCACGCCCTTGCCGCCCGAGCTCGCCGGCGCGATCAAGACTCGGGTCTATGTCGGCGACAAGGAGGAACGGACGCTCCTCTACCGCCCCGGCGCCGACATCGCGGTGCTCGTCAATGCCAGCACGTGCGACACATGCGAGCCCTCGACGACGACCTTCTACCGCAAGGGCGTGACATGGAGCGATGCGCCCGATCCTGCGATGGCCCCCCCGACGAAGCAGAAGGAGGAGATCGCCCGGATGCGCGCGGCTCTGACCCGCGGCGAGGTGGAATTGCGCGAGGTGAAGCGCAGGCAGCTCTTCATCGGCGGCCAGCCTGTGGGTGAAGTCTTCGAATAGCGCCCGCCGTTCTTGATGCAGCGCAGCACGAATGCTAGCGCCACCCCCATCATGACCGTCGACGCCTCCACCGTCCGCCACATCGCCCGCCTTGCCCGGATCGCAGTCAGCGATGCCGAGGTCGAGGCGCTGGCGCCCGAGCTGAACAATATCCTCGGCTGGGTCGAGCAGCTTCAGGAGGTCGACGTCTCGGGCGTCGAGCCGATGACCGCGGTAATCCCCAACGCCCTGCGCCTGCGCGACGACGTCGTCACCGACGGCGGCATCCGCGAGGACGTGCTCGCCAACGCGCCGGTCGCCGAGCACGGCTTCTTCGCCGTCCCCAAGGTGATCGAATAATGTCCGGCCTCACCGATCTCGGCATCGCGGCGATCCGCGACGGGGTGCGCGGCGGCGATTTCTCCGCCCGCGAAGTGGCCGAGGCGTTCGACGCCGCGGTCGAGAGGGGGAGGGCGCTGAACGCCTTCACCGTCGAGACGCCCGAAATCGCCCTCGCCGCCGCCGACGCGGCCGACAAGGCGCGCGCCTCGGGCGATCTGAAGCCGCTCTCCGGCGTTCCGCTCGGGATCAAGGACCTGTTCGCCACCAAGGGCGTCCAGACCACCGCCGGAAGCCGGATACTCGAAGGCTTCGAGCCGGTCTACGAATCGACCGTCTCCGGCAACCTCCTCGCCGCCGGCGCCGGGATGCTCGGCAAATTGAACATGGACGAGTTCGCGATGGGCTCGTCCAACGAGACCAGCGCCTGGGGCCCGGTCCTCTCGCCCTGGCGCAGGAACGACGGCGGCAATGCGGCTTTGACCCCGGGCGGAAGCTCGGGCGGCTCGGCCTCCGCGGTCGCCGCGCGCCTCGCGCCCGGCGTCACCGGCACCGACACCGGCGGCTCGATCCGCCAGCCCGCCGCCTTCGTCGGCATCACCGGCATCAAGCCGACCTACGGCCGCTGCTCGCGCTGGGGCATGGTCGCCTTCGCCTCCAGCCTCGACCAGGCCGGCCCGATGGCCCGCGACGTCCGCGACTGCGCGATCATGCTGGAAGCGATGGCCGGCTTCGACCCGAAGGATTCGACCTCGCTCGAGCTTCCGGTGCCCGCCTGGGAAGCGAACCTCTCCTCGGACATCCGCGGCAAGCGCATCGGCATCCCCAAGGAATACCGCATCGACGGCGTCCCGGCCGAGATCGACGAGGTCTGGGAGCGCGGAATCGCCTGGATGCGCGATGCCGGGGCCGAGATCGTCGAGGTCTCGCTTCCGCACACGAAATATGCGCTCCCGACCTATTACATCATCGCCCCGGCCGAAGCCTCGTCCAACCTCGCCCGCTACGACGGCGTCCGCTACGGCCGCCGCGTCGCGCCTCAGAACGGCAATTTGACCGATATGTACGAGGCGACCCGCGCCGCCGGCTTCGGCGCCGAGGTGAAGCGCCGGATCATGATCGGCACTTATGTTTTGTCCGCAGGCTTTTACGACGCGTATTTCAATCAGGCTCAGAAGGTCCGCGCCCTGATCGCCCGCGATTTCGAACGCGCCTTCGCCGAGGTCGACCTGCTCCTCACCCCGACCGCGCCGAGCGCCGCCTTCGGGCTCGGCGAGAAGTCGGACGACCCGATTGCCATGTATCTGAACGACGTCTTCGCAGTCCCCGCAAGCCTCGCCGGCCTCCCAGCCATCAGCGTCCCCGCCGGCCTCAACGCCGAAGGCCTCCCCCTCGGCCTCCAGCTCATCGGCCGCGCCCTCGACGAACAGTCCGTCTTGAACGCGGCTTTGGCTTTCGAGGAGCGAGCCGGCTTCACTGCTCGTCCGGAGGCTTGGTGGTAATGTCCAGCTATCGAATCCACGGTGCGACGGGCGAGTGGGAGGTCGTGATCGGCCTCGAGGTCCACGCCCAGGTGACCTCCGCGGCGAAGCTCTTCTCGGGCGCTTCGACGGAGTTCGGGGCCGAGCCGAACACGCAGGTCAGCCTGGTCGACGCGGCCATGCCCGGCATGCTGCCGGTGCCGAACGCCGAGTGCATCCGCCAGGCGGTGCGCACCGGCATGGCGCTTGAGGCGCGGATCAACCCCTGGTCGCGCTTCGACCGGAAGAATTATTTCTACGCCGATCTCCCCCAGGGCTATCAGATCAGCCAGCTCTACCACCCGATCGTCGGCGAGGGCGAGATCGAGATCCTGGCCGACGACAAGGACGAGAGCTCGGCCAAGCGCATCGGCATCGAGCGCATCCATCTCGAGCAGGACGCCGGCAAGCTGATGCACGACCAGCATCCCAGCTTCTCCTATGTCGACCTCAATCGCTCGGGCGTTGCCTTGATGGAGATCGTCTCCAAGCCCGACATGCGTTCTCCCGAAGAAGCAGGGGCTTATATCCGCAAATTGAGAGCGATTCTGCGCTATGTGGGCTCGTGCGACGGCAATATGGAGCAGGGCTCGATGCGCGCCGACGTCAACGTCTCGGTGCGCAAGCCCGGAGCGGAGTTCGGCACCCGAACCGAGACCAAGAACGTCAATTCGGTCCGCTTCATCATGGCCGCGATCGAATATGAGGCGAACCGCCAGGTCGACGTTTTGGAGGGCGGCGGCAATATCGTCCAGGAAACCCGCCTCTGGGACCCGGACAAGGCAGAGACCCGCTCGCTCCGCTCCAAGGAGGAAGCGCACGACTATCGCTACTTCCCCGATCCGGATCTGCTGCCCGTAGAGCTGACCGACGATTTCCTCACCGATTGCCGCGCCAGCCTGCCCGAGCTCCCCGACGCCAAGCGCCGCCGCTACGAATCGGTGCTCGGCCTGACGCCCTATAATGCCAGCGTCCTCACCGCCGACGTCACCACCGCCCG
>Ga0209153_1000548_pt1 | contig 16497 bp, 22 predicted proteins | sample GraSoiAngelo_120_FD_185877 | JGI IMG/M metagenome (GOLD analysis project Ga0209153, IMG submission 185877) | Grasslands soil microbial communities from the Angelo Coastal Reserve, California, USA - 14_0919_09_20cm (SPAdes) (version 2) | ecosystem: Environmental > Terrestrial > Soil > Grasslands ...
AATTCGCGGCGTTGGCCGCCTTATACGGTCAGCCTAGGCCCCGCGCTCCACTATTGCTTCTTGATTTCTGACGGATCTCAGAAATACGCCCCCCACATCGGTCAGGAATGGAGAAGCATTCCCCGCGCGACCTATCTAACGTGCGGGTATGGCTGTGCCCGGCCTCCTTTCTCTATAGGATTGTCATGTGCTTGTTGGCTTATTTTTCCTTGAGTTCTGTGACTAGCAGTCGCGTCCCACCTCATGCCGTCTCGACGCAGCGCCTGCGCGACCTCGCGCGGCTTCGCCGCGTCCGGGATCGGATCGACCGCGAATACGAGCGACCGCTGGACGTCGAGGCACTCGCCCGAGGCGCACACATGTCGGCCGGGCACCTCAGCCGCGAGTTCCGCCTGGCCTACGGCGAGTCGCCGTACAGCTACCTGATGACGCGGCGCATCGAGCGAGCGATGGCGCTGCTGCGTCGGGGGGACCTCGGCGTCACCGAGGTCTGCTTCGCGGTCGGCTGCTCGTCGCTGGGGACCTTCAGCACTCGCTTCACCGAACTGGTCGGAATGCCGCCCAGCACCTACCGGCGCCGGGAAGCGCGCGCGATGGAAGGGATCGCGCCGTGCGTGGCCAAACAGGTCACCAGACCGATCAGGAAACGGGAAGCGCCGGTCACCGAGCCCGTGCTGGCGTGACCGCGGTCGACCTCGCCATTCACTCGAGCTTCCTCCCGCACGCTGACCCGGAGGCATCGCTGGCCTTCTATCGCGACACCCTCGGCTTCGAGGTCCGCAACGACGTCGGACGCGGCACCATGCGCTGGATTACGGTCGGCCCCCCCGGCCAGCCCGGCACGTCCATCGTCCTTCATCCGCCGGGCGTCGGCCCCGGCCCCGTCACCGACGACGAGCGCCGCACCATCGTCGAGATGATGGCCAAGGGCAGTTATGCCGCCATCATCCTGGCCACGACCGACCTCGACGGCACCTTCGCGCGGGTCCAGGCTGGCGGCGCCGAAGTCGTCCAGGAGCCGACTGAGCAGCCGTACGGGGTTCGTGACTGCGCCTTCCGCGATCCCGCGGGCAACCTCGTCCGGATCAACGAGCAGCGCTAAGCAGCGTGAAGCTGCTCATCGTCGCACTCGTCGGGGTTGGATTTGCGGTGCTCGCCGGCGTATGGGCCGGTCAGCAGGTCACGGATCGCGTCGAGGGTGCATTCCAGGTACAGGCGAACGCCCGGCTGATCGCCTATGCCTCAATGGTCTTGCTGATACCGCTTGGCGCCGAAGTGGTCACGGGAGTTCGGCCGGGACTCTTTGCTCACGCGATGATCGGCTTCCTCCTGGTTCCCCCGCTGTTGCTCAAACTTGGCAGCGTGGGCTATCGGTTCGTCCGCTACTACGGCGGCGCCATGGCTTATCGCCAGGCGGGCCCGCCGGCGCCCGTCCTGCGCTGGTTGGCTCCTGCCCTGGTCGTCCTCACCGTTGTGCTCTTCGCCACGGGAATTGAGCTGTGGCTCTTTGGGTTTCGCTATGGCGAGCAATGGGCGACCTGGCACAAGGCGGCGTTCGTGCTCTGGTTTTTGGCGATCACGGTCCACGTCGCCGCCTATCTGCGCCGTTCCGCCGCACTGACCCTTGCTGATTGGCGTGTCCATCTCCCTGGGGCCTTGGCGCGCCAGGCGCTGATCGTGGTCGGCCTCGTGCTGGGCGTCGCGCTCCTGATTGCCATGCTCCCCTTCAGGTCGCCCTTCTCGTTCGCCCTCGGCGCCGGCTGACTTATTTTCGGATCGTAAAGCTCGCGCTGTCGGGGAGATCGGCGAGGGCCCGCCTAATCTCTTGCTCCGTGGCGCCGGTGATCGCGACCTGGATCTCCGGACCTGCCAGCGGCTCGGGAACCACAACCGGGTGGGTGCCGCCGTCCGACCGCAGGACGCGCCAGTGGTAGAGGCCAATCGCGGCGGCGACCACGACGACGGAGAGGGCGCGACCCATATCGACGGTGATGGGTGCCCCGCCGCGATAGCTACTTCCGAGCACTAACGTCAACAGGCGGTAGATGAAGATGGCGCCGCTGATCAGAACCGCCAGAACGCTCGCGAGCAGGGTGGCGTAGAGATAGAGGCGGCGGCTGAGGGTATAACGCTCGGTCGGACCAGTCGATTGGCGCCAGTGCGAGAGCCACATGGGCACTCCCACAATGATCAGGGTGACGAAGAGGCTCGTCTTGTCACGCCATTCGCCGGCCCCTGCAACCTGATTGGCCATGCGGAACAGAAGCTGGTCGGACAGAGTCCAGAGCAGGCCGCCCACGCCGACGGCGAGGGTGGCGAGCGCCAGCAGGGCAACGAGGTGCGTGTAAAGGTGGCGGACGCCAGCCTGACGGCGAGCTTCCGTTTGTCCGGCGTCGCTGGCGAGCTGCTGCCGGATCCATAGCCAGGCAAGGCCGAACACGATGATGGTGGCAACCGGGCTCGCGAGGGCGACGACGATTCCTGAACTGATGCCTCCCGGATTCTCGATGCCGAGGATTCGGGCGAGCACGTAATAGAGGAGCTGGCTGGCGCCGAAGAGCGCCAGCGCGACGCTGCCGGCCAACGCCAGGAAGCCTTCGACGGCGCGAAGGGTCGAGGCCTGGTCGTCCGCAGCAACTGGCGGGCGAGCGGTCCATTGTGAATGGAAGCCCCAGATCAGCAGGCCGGTGAGCATCGTCGCGAGTGCGGTCGGGACCAATCCCCCCGCGACGATGACCTGGTCATGCTCGACGAGCAGGACCCAGATCTGCTGGAGCAGGTTGCGAGCGCCGAACAACAGGAACGCCAGGCCGAGGAACGTCAGGGGGTAGGCGTACCAGCGACGGAGTGTGGCCGAAACCCCGGTCTCGCCCACGGTGGCTCGGTCGACCGCGGCCGTCCGGAAATGGTAGGCCCAGAAGGCGGACAGGATCACGACAGCCCAGATGGCGCGGGTGATCGAGGCGCCCTCGGCCGAAGTGCTCAAAGCGAGGCCGAACGCATCCTCTATAAGGCGGCGCAGATAGATGGCAAGGCCAACGCCGGTCGCCGCCAGGACAACATATAGGTAGAGCCGACGGATCGCTGAGGCGCGTTCATCGGCATTTCGGTTCGCGAACCGCTGGGCGAGCCACCAGTGGATGCCCCAAACGGGTAGGCCGACGAGCGTGACCGCGCCAAAGCCCGCATAGGCATCCCGGGCACTCGTGTACGGCGAAGTGGTATTGAGGATCTGGTTGATCGCGGTTGAGCCCAGGTTGACCAGGCCGATCAGCAGCATCGCGAGGCTGGCGGCGGCGACAATATAGATGTAGAGGCGGCGCTGGATCATCTCACTCGACCTGCGCAGGCGAAACCCACCCGGTTAGTCGAGTGCTGCGTTACTTGCGGAAGTAGTTGAGCGGGAAGTCGATCTCCCACTGATCGCCGGCGGCCCCCATGCCTCGCTCCCACCGACCCACGATCGTCTTGCCGTCAGCCGCGATCTCGCCGATGAAGCGCTGGTTGAAGCCGGGGCCGTCGGGGCCGTTCCAATCCTCGCCGGGAGCCCGCCAGATTTTCCAGGTCGATCCTTCGAGGGCCATCATGAACAGTCGCTTGACCCCTCGAGAGTCGAAGTAGTGCATCGGCTGCGGCTCTCCCTCGGGCGCGCCGCCGATGATCGAGACGCTGTCGGGCACCTCCGCGGGCTCGCCCACCGAGCTGATGACGATGAACTTCCCGAGGCGCTCGATCTTCTCTACAACCGAGATCCTCATCGGAGGGTCCAGCGGGACCTCTCCCTCGCCGTGCCATTCGCCGATCAGCGGCTCGAACTCCTTCATCGCGTTGATCCGATCAGCTCTCTCACTTCAGGGCTTCGGCTCCATGGCGTGCCAGTGTCAGCGCTTCCTCCAGCTCCATGCGGCGTCCCTGCTGCCAGCATCGCTCCGCTTCGTCCTCGCTGAGCTGTGCTCGCGCCTCAGCAACCGGGTCCCCTTCCAGCATGCCTCCGAAGCCAGGCGGCGGACCGCCGCCGATCCTATCCCGCAAGGATTCCGCCGCGCCCATGAGCGTTAATGCTTCCTGCGGGCGGCCCTCCCACACCGCCAGGAAGGCCAGGTCCCGAAACGCCAATCCGATCCCCGTCGCGTTGCCGGCGTCGCGGAACAAGGCCAGTGCTTCCAGCGCCGCCGACCGGGCCTCAGGCCGGCGGCCGGCGCGACCACAGGCAAAACCAAGCCAGATCAGGGTGAAGGCCAGCTGAAGACGGTCGCCCAGGCGGCGCCAGATAGCGATGACTTCTTCGAGCCTCGCGATCGCGCTCTGCCACTTGCCGGCCTGGGCATCGCGGATCACCAGCATCGCGAGAACCCGCGCCACACCATGCTCGACTTCCGCGCGCCGGAACAGCTCGAGGCTCTCCTCGAGCAAGGCTGCTGAACTGTCAATGTCGCCGGACGCTCCAACGACGAAGGCCTGGTTGTACAGCGCCTCGGCGATTCGTACTGGCTCGCCCAGCTCGCGTTCAATAGCAAGCGCCTCACCGTAGAAGACTCCGGCACTGTCGCGGTCGATCTGCCACCAGGCGATGCCGCCCGCGCCGGTGAGGGCCTTAGCCCTGGCCGCTGTCCGGCCCTGTCCTGATGGCATCGCCAGCAGCTCGTTTAGCCAGCCGCGGCCCTCGGCCAGGTGCCCGTGCTGTTGCCAGAACCGCCATAGCGCTCCGGCCGCCGCCTGACCGAGGCCGGCTTCGCCGGCGTCGATCGCCCAGCGCAGCGCCGCCCGCAGGTTGTCAAGCTCTCGCTCGGATTGCTCGAGCCACGCCGCCTGCTCCTCGCCAGTCAGCTGTGCCTCTGCCCGCAGGGCGAGGTTCAGGAAATACTCACCGTGACGACGACGCGTGCGATCGAGCTCGCCCTCAGTCAAAAGCACTTCCTGACCGAACTGCCGGATCGTCTCGAGCATCGTGAACCGCGGAAAACCGTCCGCGGGGTTGATTGGCCGAACCAGCGACTTGTCCACGAGCGCCGACAGACCGTCGACCGCATCCAGTTCCAGCCGTTCCGGTTCGGCGACCGCCTCGGCGGCTTCAAGCGTCCAGCCTCCACTGAAAACCGAAAGCCGCCTGAACAGGCTCTGCTCGGGCTTTTCAAGGAGGTCGTAGCTCCACGCGATCGTCCCTCGCAAGGTGCGCTGTCGTTCGGGCAACGTTCGACCGCCAGAAGCCAGCAGGGAGAGACCGCGCTCGAGACGAGGCAGCATCTGTTGCGGCGTCAGCACCTTGACCCGCGTGGCGGCCAGCTCGATGGCGAGCGGCAACCCATCCAGCCGGCCCGTTATCTCGGCCACCGCCTGAGCATTCTCACTGGTGATCCGGAAGCGTGGCTGGACAGCGAGGGCGCGCTCAGTGAAGAGCCGCACTGCCTCGGAGCGGCTCAGGGTCTCGAGATCAGCGATTGACTTCGGGTCCGGCGGTTCCAGCGGAGGAACTGCGTACTCCTGTTCCCCGCGAACGGCCAGGACCATTCGAGATGTGATCAGCACTTTCAGCTTCGGTGCCGCCGAGACGAGCTCCTCGATGACCCAGCCCGCGGCCGCGAGCTGCTCCAGGTTGTCGACGACCAGCAGGAGTTCTTTGTGCTGCAGGTGCGTCTTGAGCGTCTCGAGTATCGAAACGCCGGCCACTTCCGCAACGCCAAGGGCGCGTGCAATCACCGCAGGAACCAGGCCCGGATCGGTCACCGGCGACAGGTCCACAAAGAACGCCCCGTCCGGGTAGTCGCGGACTGTTTCCGCCGCAACCTGGAGGGCCAAGCGAGTCTTTCCCGTTCCACCAGGACCGGTAAGCGTCAGAAGCCGTACATGACCGAGCAACTCCTGGATTTCAGCGAGCTGGTCCTCTCGCCCGACGAAGGAGGTCAGTTGCAGCGGCAAGTTGTTCGGCCTGGCCTCCAGCGTCCGTGGTGGCGGAAATTCAGCAGGGAGCCCCTCGATGACCAGCTCGTAGAGGTGCTCCGGCTGCTGGATGTCTTTTAAGCGGTGTGTCCCGAGGTCGCGAAGAGTGGTTCCAGCGGGCAGAGTGTGCTCGATCAGCACCCGGGTCGCGTCGGAAACGATCAGCTGGCCGCCGTGCGCCGCGCTTGCGATCCGAGCCGCACGGTGCACGTCCATCCCGACGTAATCGGATCCGCTCAAGACGCCCTCGCCGGTGTGGAGGCCCATGCGGACGCGAACCGCGGTGCCGGCGGGCCAAGAATGCGAGGCGAGGCCGCGCTGCGCCGTGACCGCGGCTCCGACCGCTCGTGGAGCGCTGGAGAACGCGACAAAAAAGGAATCGCCTTCAGTGCGCACTTCGCCGCCGCCGGCCGCGGCAAGCGCCTCCCGGATGATCACCTGGTGCTGCTTCCAGACCGAAGCGTAACCATCGCCCAGTTCCCTGAGCAATTGCGTCGAGCCTTCGATGTCGGTGAACAGGAACGTGACGGTGCCGGTGGGCAGCTCACCCATCTCCTTACCTCGTCGGAATGGCACCACACGTGATGTTCATGCCGGCCGCCGTCATCGCTGCAGCGCGATCTGACGCGATCAACGCCGCCATCTTCCCAACGTCGGCGAGTGTCGTCAGCCGCTGCAGCATGGTCTTGTCCCGCATCCAGGCGACCAACTCCTCGCTCGACATCGGATGACCGGTTCCGTAAGCCGGCTGGACGCCACCGGGATCATGAAACGCTTCAGGGATTCCGGTTGTTTGCAGCCAGACGACGCGGATCCCCAGGGGACCGAGTTCGCAGGCCCACTGACGGCAGAGGCTTTCGATGGCGTCGAATGCGACTCCAGTGCCACCTATCTCGGGGATGGCCTGGCGCGCCGTCGTGGCGGTGATCGTCATGATGATGCCCGATCGGCGCGTGGCCATCTGCCGCGCAGCGGCCCGGGAGGTCAGAAATTTCGACCGCACGGCGGTGGATATCGGCCTGGCAAAGTCTTCGAAGGGCATTTCGAGCAGCGGGGTACCGTGGACATCTCCATGGCTAATGGCGTTGAAGGAGATATCCAAGCTGCCCACCTTCCGGGTGATAGCGGCGGCGTGTTCTTCCACCTTGCCTTCGTCCAGCGCGTCGATCTCGGCCACCTCGGCGATGCCGCCCAGGGATGAGATTTCGCTGGCAACCTTGTCCAGGGTGGCACGAGTTCTCCCGGCCAGGAAGACGCGGGCTCCTTCGCGAGCGAAGGCGCCGGCGACCGCCGCGCCGATCGCGCCGCCCGCCCCATAGACCACCGCGTTCTTATTCTCGAGAAGCACGCATCCCTCCAGGTTGATCAAAGCCGCGCGAGTCTGCGGTAGCCTTGGACACTAGCTGACCGGCCGGGAACACCAACATTTATATGAGGCGAACAGCGCCAGCCGTACCTCCAAAAATACCACCAGTCTCGTTTTGCCCTACCAAGCAGCCGTCCGGGGAGGACATCCATGAAGATCACCAGAAATAGCGTCGAGACCAATCAGGGGTCGCGAGAGTCGTTCACCGGCGCGGTGTATATCGATGCCGTCGCCATTCCCTCGGGAACGTCGCGTCTGAACGCGAGCACTGTGCATTTCACGCCGGGCGGGCGAACCGCCTGGCACACCCACCCGAACGGACAGACCATCTACGTCATCGAGGGCATCGGCCGCGCCCAGCGTCGCGGCGGCCCGATCGAGGTCATCCGTCCCGGCGATCGCGTGTTCTTCGAGCCCGGAGAGGATCACTGGCACGGGGCGGCCGCGAACCGATTCGTGACCCACCTGTCGATGGTTGAAGTCGACGACAAAGGCAACAGCGCCAGCTGGGGCGCCCATGTCACCGATCAGGAATACATGGCTGAGGCAGCTGCTGGGGAAGGATGACGCGATGACCAACTGGACGAGCGACGAGCTGACCAAGATCGCCGGTGCGGAAGAACTGCGAATCGCCTCAGTCCGTCGCGACGGCACGCTGCGAAGCCCGGTGACGATCTGGGTGGTCCGGCAGGAGGACGACCTCTTTGTCCGATCCGTCAACGGGCCTACCTCCGCCTGGTTCCGCGGTACGCAGGAGCGCCGAGAAGGTCGCATCTCGGCCGGCGGTGTCGAGAAGGACGTCACCTTCATGGACGCCGATCATGACCTCGACGACAAGGTCGACTCGGCTTACCGGGCCAAATACCAGCGGTACGCTGGACGCATCCTCAACAGTGTGCTGACGGCTGGGGCGCGTTCCACGACGATGAACCTCGTGCCGCGCCCGACCCGGTCATAGTTTCGAAAGCCTCCAGGCTCGTTAGTCGGGGGCCTTCCTTTTCCTGACATCAGGGCCGCCTGATTCGAGAAACACGTCCGTCATCGCTCTGACTCTGTCGTGTTCCGACGACCAGGCGGACCAAATGCTGCCGCACCAACGCATCAAAGCCTCGTCGCGGAGCGGGCCCGGCGGCGCGGCAAGAACATCCGCCACCGTCAGCCGCCCCAAATCCTGGGGCGGTTCAAAGGGTGGCCATGCCTTCGACCGGCTGGCCATCAGCATGTGCATTTTCTGAACTTGACGGCCGGTCATCCCGCGTTCGACCGCGAGGTAGAGTCCGGCGAGGTTGAAGGCGGCGCCAATCGTCGATCTGGACTGACGAACGTGTTGCGCGCCGTATGCGTCAACGGCATGCTGGTGGATGAACGTGCCGTCGTGGGCGAGGGTGTAATAGGAAAGCTCGTGCATCAAGCTGCGGCATTCGCCGGATTCATTGGCCCCGCGGTCAGGTTCAAGCCCGCGACTGGGAAGTTGCAGGCCGCATCCAGGACAAACCGTGCGGCCTGGGTCTGCCTCAGGTCCAGAAGAGATGGCCAAAAAGCATCCCGATGATGACGGCCGCCACGTAACTGAAGCGCGGATAACGGCGAATCACCCGGCGCACGGCGTTGGTGGCCGGGTCGTCGCCTCTGGCGAGCGCGCGTGCCTCGTCTACCGCCATCAAGAACAGGACGAAGACAAACAGCGTCGCGAAGAGCGAGAGGATCGAGCCGGAGAAGACGTGAAGGTGCAAGGTCAGCCTCTCCCCCGACTCTGGTCGGGCGAGGTCGGGCCGGTCCGCGGGCCCCAGAGGAAATGGCCGACGGTGATCCCGACCACGATGGCGACCGCGAAGGCCCATCCAGGAAACGCCCGCACCGCCGGACGCACGTAGTCGGAAATCGTCGTGTGGTCGGTAAACAGCGCCCAGGTCTCATAGCAAAGGAGCAGCAGCATCGCAAACAGGAACGCGGCGACCAGCCAGGAGAACACGCGGTTCAACATTGCCTTACGGTGTAGACAACGTCACGGCAGCCCATGGGTTACGGCAAGCAAGCGGTAAGATGCGAGGGCTACGGAGCGGGGAAAGGGACCAGGCTGATATGTGTGGGGAGACGCTGCGCTCGGCACGGCGGCCGTGAGCGGTCGCAGCTGGAGCGGACACTGGGGGGCCACCTATCGAGAGTGGCAGCCAAAACCGCAGACTCTTGACGGCCCGATCCTGAACCGATTGGCCGGCCGCGAGTATCGCATCAACGAGAGCCGCGCCGGTGAATGGGTGGTGAAGTGGATTGACACCAACGGCCAAACGGTGGCCTGGTTTGGCGGCGATCTCCGCCTGGTCTTTGTCGCCCTTCAACATCTCGCCGACAGGACGGAGAGCGACTTCGGGATCACGGTCGATCGTCTCTGGCTGCGGGAGCCGGAATTATCCGCCGAGATACAGGCCTTAGGCGGGGTCACCGAGGCACCGGCCGACCCCGGCTGACCGCTACTGCGTCGTCGTCGTCGCAGTCGCAGGCTTCTGTTGGCGGCTATAGGGAGTGCGGCGCTCCACACCGGCCGTCAGTCGCGCCAGGTCGACGGCGTCGCCGAGATGCTTGCTGAGCCGGCCGACATGTTCGACGGGAACGAAGACTCGATCGCCCTCGGCATAATCCAGTTGAAAGTACTCGGATGTGGATCCGTCGTCGGCTTTGACCACCCGAGTCCCAGCGTACCGGCTGATGCCATGCGTCGCGTGGACGAGCAGTTCCCCCGGCTGGAATGGCGACACGAACTTGGCCGGCACTTGCTATAGCGTACCCGATATTTCAGGAATGTAACGTCTCGGTCCGTCGCATATTCGGTGACAGATGCGCTGTAAGGGAGGCCGGGCCAGCCTGGCCTCCCTCGAGCGAATTAGCTACGGTTCGGTGTCCGGCTCCGAAATCGCCTCCGAGATGGGTCCGCCCTCGAGCGTCGGCTCCTCGCGACGAACCGTCTCCGATACCTGTTGGGTTTCCTCGACCGGCCGCTTCCCGAGCCTCACTTCTTCCTTGACAACGGGCCGCTTCTCCGCCGACGCCTGCTCGGCCATGATCGGAACCTTTATCTCACCCTGGCCGATTTCGCTTTCGGCGGGGCGCTTGGCGACCGGCTGCCGCTCGATGTACGGCTCCTCATGCATGACCGGCACGTCGATCTGCTTTTGCTCGGTCACCACTTCCTTGCCGATCCGCGCCTCGCCGCGCTGGACCGACTGTTTTTTCGCCGTTAATTCTTCTTCATGCAGCGGCATACGGCCAGTCGACTGCCCTTTACCCGAGGCCGTCGGGTCACCCGTCGAGGTGACGGTGTCACCGCCATAGGGAACGCCATAGTGATCGAACAGGCTGACCTCCTCGTCGGGTGTCAGGTGGGTCACGTCCTGGACGTCCGGCGCTGACTTGACCTGGTCCTTGGTTACGTTCGCCCAAACCTTGTCACCCTCGGGGCGGGCGCCTGCCAGCGGAACGGGTTTATCCGCTCCCAGGAAACCGGTTGAGACGACGGCCCATTCGGGCTTCTGCGTCTCGTCATCGTTCAGAATGCTGCGAATCTCCCCCAGTTGATTGCCATCTTTATCGACCGCGAGCGACCCGATCCAGTCGGTTGGTGACGTTGCCTTCATTGTGTCCTCCTTAGATAGAGACTGTCGTTGGGTTGCCGTTCACCTGACTAGACTACTAACAGTTTTTCTGATAGCGCCACTTCACCCATTCGGGTAGCTAGGTCTCGTGGCGTCCTTTGCCATGGGCGAGCTTCGGGCTGGCGGCGCGGTCGATGAATTTCTTCGCGTAACCCGCAGCGAGCGCGGTGAGCGCCGCCTCGGCGGCTCTGACAATGAGCCGGCGGGCAATGCGCTGGCGGCGCTCGAGCTCGGCTTCTTCGCTCTTGCTGCTGGCTCGGACCAGGCGCTTTTGCGCAGCGCTCCAGGCGCGGGCGTCTTCGCCTAAATCGCCAAGGCGCTGCCGGACGTCGTTCAGCTTCAGCTTGCGCAGCAGCCGATCAGCCCCCGAGCGGCGCTGCCGGCGCAGGACGGCGACCGTGACCAGGCCGGCGATTGCGACGCCCAGACCGGCCAGCGAAACCTGCACCTGGCGGTTCGACTGCAGTTGCGTCTTGACGTCGAGCGAACGGCGAGTTCGCTGCTGCAGCGCCTGAAGGGTCTCGCCAAGGTGCGCCCGCGTTTCGTCTATTTCGCGTTTGGTTTCAAGAGCTGTTTCGCCCACTCGGCATCCTCCTTCAAGCTGGTTACCGTCTGCTGAGGCGGCCCAATTTTCAGCATGCTCTTCCCTATCAGGGCGCAAATCGCCGCGATCACGAACAAGAGCAACGCCTCGATGCCTGCGACCAACACGGCATGCACGCCGAAGGCCAGCGCCAGCGTAACCAGCGCCAGGTTTACCGCGAACAGCAGACAGAGCGCGGCAACCGCCAGGAAGATGGCGGCGCGAATATTGCTGCCAAGCATCTCCTTTACTTCGCGTTTGGCGAGCGCGATCTCCTGCTGCACCAGCCGAACGACGTCTTCGACAGCGAGGCGCGCAAGGTCGACCAGGCCTCGCTCTTCGTTAGTGGCGCGGCCGTTCACGGCCGCTTCTTCGACGCGGGATTCCATAGATAACCTCCTTTACGTCTGCACAGACGCAGCGCTCGGCTTCGATCCGGAGTTACGGCCGATGGTCTCCTGCGCCTTGGCAGCGGTTTCCTGCGCTTTTGAAGCCAGGCGCTCCGCCTGCGGCCGGGCCTTGTCGATTGTCGTCTGCGCCTGATCGATCATCGGCTGAGCCTGGCCGCGCAATTTGTCCAACTGCATCGACACGTCTCTGCGCATGTCCGTCCCGGGCTTCGGCGCATAGAGAAGTCCGACAACCGACCCGATCACCGCTCCGTGAATGACGCCTCGTAGATATCCCACCAATTACCTCCTTTGATTTCCAGTCTGGCTACCCAAGGTCAATCCGCTCCGCCAGCCGCCCTGCGGCCAACCAGCAATCCCGCAACGGCCGATCCGAGGAAAATCAAGAACGCCGGAACTCGGGCCGGTAAGTCCTGGTTTGCGGGTGCGCGCCTCGCGGCGGCCGGCTGCACCTGTTTGGGCGACGGCTTCGGACTCCAGGCCAGGCCTTCGCCCTCGGGACCTGATTGAGGCGGCGCGGAAACCGCCGTTCTGCCTGGTTCTCCGCGCCGGGATGGCTGCTCGACCGGGACTGGAAATAGCACGGCGTTGAACTCCACGCCAAGCATCGCGATCAGGCCGATGAAATAGAAGAACGTCATCAGCAGGAACATCAGCCCAAAGGTGGCCCCGTACTGATTGATCCCTTTGTTCACCGTCAGATACAGCGGGAAGATGAGCGTAACGAGCTCAAACGCGATGCCGGCGACGAGGGCGCCGGGCCAGACCTTGCCCCATTCCTGCCGCCGATTCGGAATCACAAAATAGATGCTGGCGAACAAGATGAACCCGGAAACGACGCCGAGGACGATCTGAAGCAGCGCCGCCAGGATTCCGCCCGTGAGAGCGGTTGGCACCCCAGGGATATGCTTCAAGGCGGGCAGGACCGCCGAGCTGCCGACCGCGACGCCGGCAAGGACGGTGAAGACCAGGACCATGCCGAAACCGATCAGCTTCTGCCGGATGAAATCGCGCGGCAGGGTGTGGTAGATGACCGCGAACGCTTGCTCCATGGCCCCGAAGAGCGCGGAGCCTCCCCACAACAGTCCGATCAGGCCGACGACGAACAGGATTCCCGTCTGATGCTTTACGCCGGTCACCGCGTTGATCACCTGTGTTCGGGAGTGGTCATCGGGAATCACCGCAAAGATCGTGTTGTAGATCTTGGCATTCGCCTGGCCAAATACCCGTAGCACCAGGCCGAGGATGGAGGCGGCGAAGAGGACGATCGGAAACATCGCGAACAGGGCATTCCATGCGATCAGGACCGCCCAGTTTGGAGACTGGTCTTCAACGAACTTTTGACCGAGCTTCCCCGGAACCGACTGCTTCAACCCTTCGAGGTTCATCCCTCGACCTACCTCCGCTGCAGCATCTGGCCCGCCGCCAGGCCGGCGATGCTGGTGAGCGCCATCTTCGCCATCGGACTGCTCATCAGCCCGCCGGGACCGAGGAGCTGGCCAAGCAGGTCTGGCCGCTGCTGGCCCATCTGCTGGAAGCTCTGCGCCATCTGTTGAGGATCGTTCCCGTTCATCGGGTATTCGGCGGGGGCCTGCTGGGCGAAGACTTGCTGCAGCACACCCGACTGCATCCCCGGCGGCGCGTACTGCATGAACTGGGTTACGTGGTCGAGAAGTTGGTTATGGTCCAGCCCGCTGTGATCGCCGGACTGATATGCCTGCGCGTACTGCTCATACATCTGTGGATTGTTTTGATCAAATGGAAACACTGTTGTCCTCCTATGCCGAGAGGGCCGGCAGACACGCCGGCCCTCTCGTATTTCCCGCCGCCTATAGAACTGGTTGGTGCGAGACTTCCGCGCGCGCGGGAGTCTGCCGCTCCATGCGGGCGATCAGGTCGTCGATCGCCCGACCCAGGCGCTGTCCCTCCGGGGTGTCCGGGAGCGACTGCTGCGCCTCGCGTAATTTCACGCCGACGATCGTGCGCCACTCTGGTCCGGACGTCGAGGTCGACGGCCTGACGACCGGCTGGGCGGCCGTCGCGCCTGGTGCCCGCATGCCTCCGCCGCCGCCTCCATCGCCCGTGGTTCCACCGTTGCCGCTTGGCTTGCTCGCCGAGGCCTGGACCAGCTTCTTAGCCGCCTGCTGGGTCCCTTCATAGGACCGCTCCCAGATTTGGGCCGCGGTCTCGCGTCCGCCGAGGCCAAAGGCGAGACCGGCGGCCAGCGCCAGCGCACCGACGACACCGGCAAAGAGGATGGTCACGATGATCGACGCGATGCCGATCTGATTGAGCGCGGTCACAATGGCGAGGCCCATGATCCCGTACTCGACGACTGCCGCGAGGACGCCGGCGTTGCTCATGCCAGCAGAGGTCAAGCTTCCGCGAACGAGCCGCCCGACGAACTGCGCCAGTAATACGCCGATCAGCACGATGATCAGCGCGACCACGAGGTTCGGGATGAAGAGCACGATGCTGTTGAGCAGCGTGGTCACCGCCGTGAGATGGAGTGCCTGCGCCGCCATTTCCAGGAAGATCAAGCGAATAAACCACTTGACCAGCTGAGCGATCACGTGCGACGCCCGCACCTGGCCGGCGCCGGTCCGGCTGATGAACCCGCTGATCCCGGTTCGTTCCGCAGCATGCTCGAAGCCGACGCTGTTGAGTAGCCGCTCCACGAGGCGCGCGACGATCGCGGCGATCCACCAGCCGATCAGCACTAGGAGCATGGCGCCGATCAGCGCCGGGATGAAGGAGAGGAACGCCATCAACGCCCCGGTCACGGACACGAGGACGGCGTCTCCCCAATTGGTCACGTTCTGAATCATGGATGCATACCTCCTTGCTTACCGTTGCCTTCTGGTTGTCGACGTTGCCGGGGTCTTCTCTTCCGGGAGCGCACGCGTAGTGCCGCCCACGCTTCCCTGGGTTCCCTGATAGGTCTGCCCCCACATCCGAGACGCCACGTTTTGCCCGCCAAGACCAAAGGCAAGGCCCGCGGCGAGCGCGAGGGCGGCGATGACTGCGGCGAACAGGATGTCCACGAAGACCGCGCCAATGCCGAGCTGGTTCAGGGCGACGACCGCGGCCAGCGCGATGATCCCGTACTCGACCAACCGCCCGAGGAAACCGGCGTTGCCAACACGACCTGTCGCCGCCGCGCCGCGGACAAGGCGCCCAACGAACTGTGCCAGCAGGGCGCCGAGGAAGAGCACGAGCAGCGCGACGACCAGGTTCGGGATCCAGAGGATGACCCGATGGAGCAAGTCAGAGACCTGCGCGAGGCCAAGCGCCTCGACTGCGAGGTCGACGAAGATCAGGAAGACGAACCACTTGACGATCTGGCCGATGAGCCACGACGGCCGGCTTACAGCCGTCGTGCCGCGCACGGCGGTCGCCCCACCGCTGGCGGATGGACCGAGGAAACCGAACATGCCGGTCCTGGCCGCGGCGGCGCCGAGACCGACCCGCTCGAGCAGCCCGACGACGAGGCGACCGAGCAGTTTCGCGATCCACCAGCCAATCAACAGCAACAGGAGCGCGCCGATCAACTTCGGAATGAAGCTGAAGAGGCTGAGCAACAGCGCCGCGAGTGGCGCAAACAGCAACAGCGCCGAGAGGCCACTGGGCGCCGACCCGGCGGCATTGACCGCATTGATCAGCTGCCACTGGTGCGACTCGTTCGGAGCACTAGCCAGGTCGCCTTTGTCAGTTCCTCCGGTATTCAGGATCTTGCCGTCATCGCGATAGTCGGTCGTCGTGCCGTTGACCCTGACGTGAATGGCCGGAGTGGCTACCGAGCCTTGCGCGATGCCATTGGTCGAGACGCCATTCGGCTCCGATGTGTCAAAGTTCGGCTCCGGCGGATTCTTCGTCCCCATATCGGTCTGCGCAAGGATCAAGCTTCCGTTCGCCGGGACTCTGAGATTCGAGCCCCAGAGGTCGTAATGCTTGGAGCCGATGTCAACCGTGACCTGGTCAACGGTGACATCGCCCCCCGAGGTGTTTTCGATCCGGATTACTCCGGTATCAAACCTGTCGCCGCTCCCCTTGAAATTGACGTTGCTCGCACCCTGCCAGGGATTGGGAAATTGCGTCGGGTTCGCCCTGGCATCGACGGTTTGCAGGTTGTCGGCATATCCGGCGTACACCCTTAGGTTGGATGCCGCCGTTGCCGTCCCGCAAGCCGCCAGGAGCACCGCCAGCAAGGAGAGGATGAAAACCCGAAGCATCATTCTCATCCGTTCTTCTCTCCCTTCTGTTGATTCGCACGCGAGTCGATTCGTCCCACCGTTTTTCTTGCTAGCTCAACACTAAGCAATTCTTATAGTTGCGCGCTACTATCTTTCAGGTAGTTTGTGGGAAAGCTGACCGGCCCGACTGTGTCAGCGCAATGCCATCTGCAAACGCGAGCACCCAAGCGCAACTGATGAGGCGGAGCTTGAGCAACTACCCGAAAGATACTGGTGCCGGGTTATCAGGATTCCTTAGCGTAGAGATATCTTGTTGGCGCTCACTGGCCAGGTTCGCGAGTCGTTTCCCTTGAGCCAG
>Ga0209153_1000549_pt1 | contig 16471 bp, 9 predicted proteins | sample GraSoiAngelo_120_FD_185877 | JGI IMG/M metagenome (GOLD analysis project Ga0209153, IMG submission 185877) | Grasslands soil microbial communities from the Angelo Coastal Reserve, California, USA - 14_0919_09_20cm (SPAdes) (version 2) | ecosystem: Environmental > Terrestrial > Soil > Grasslands ...
GGCGAAAGGTTTCGATTCTCTCTGGGGGCCAATCGGAGAGATTAGCCACGGTGCGCTTGTGAGTTTTCTGGCCTTCGCGCCAAGCCTCGCGGAGGAGGACCGCGGGCGGGGAGTTGCGGTTGGGGACGACGTCGATGTACATGGGTGCACTAGATCATAATACTTACACTTTGTAAAGCACAAACATGATTAACTACATGGGTGTATATTGGAGGTCGCGCGACGGGACAATGCACACGTTTCCAACAGTTTATCCCCGGATTCAGCCTCTGTTATTGCTGGAACTTCGGATTAGAGCTCGAGGTGGCGCTGGACGAACTTGCGGAGGCGTTCGCGGTCTTCGTCGCCCATGTGTACGAACTCGACGCCCGTGCCGTCCGAGCTGATGTTGCGGACCACGGCGGTGAAATTGATTTTGCGAAGCCCCGTGCGCACTTCGAGCTTGATGGAATCGCCCACGACGAGTTTTCGCGGAGACTCGAGGTAAGCGCCGCCCAAGCTGATGGTCTTTATCAGGGCCAGTCCCGCAGGTGCTCCTTCAATCTGAGCGCGCAGCGGCGTCTCGAGCGGCACGCGCACGTAGCGGCGCGGAATAAGATAGCCGGAACTCGCTTGGGCTGGCGCGCCAAACGCAGCTGCGGCCTGCTTGAACGAGGGACGATTCTCGATGAGGGCAAGCGCGTCTTGGGCCGCAGCGCGCAGGCCAGCGGGCTCGGCATAGGCCAGGCCGTCCCGCTTTGTCGTGAGCGTGCGCAAGAGTTCGGCGGCGTCGGAGGAGCGCATGCGGCCGAGAGCCTCAATGGCCTTGATGCGAACAAACTGGTCGCGCAACACTTCGTGCTCGCCGGCGGCGATTTCCAAAAGTTGTGCGACCGCGGTAGCTTCCTCGGCCAATCCGATTTGGTCGATCATCATCGGCACAACCATGGGATGCGCTTCCGCGAGGATCGCGGAGAAGACGAAAGCGACGCTCTGCGCAGAGGCGGAATTGGAAGGCCGCGAAAGCTCGCTTACGGCCAAATCCTGCAGGTTCCATTCCCAGCTTCCGATGGCGCGGGCCAGGCCGCGCAGCAAGCGTTCGGGATCGGCAACGGCCAGCAGCTTAATCGCCGCCGTCACGCGTTGGCGGCGCGCTTCGTATAACCGCGTTTCCAGCAGGTTGAGGACAGGAACACCGATGGTCCGCAGGAGACGAGCCATGGCCTGCAACATCTCCGCGCCGCGGGGTTCGGTGAGCAGCAGCGTCAAGCGGTCCAGCAATCGTTCTGGATCGCGCTGCAAGAGCCGCGGGAGAATGGGGTCCAGCGGCCGCTTGGCCAGCGAAGCGTCCACCAGCAAGAACCAGCGGTCTTGCGCAACCAGGCGCGTAGCGAGCGCGGCCATGTGATCGTGTTCTTTGTCGCGAGGCGCGCGTTCGAGACCGGTGAGGATGAATTCAAACCCCGCATAGTCGGCGCGAGTCAGTGCAATGCGCCCCAAAGCTTCCACAAAAGCGGCGAGCAGAGCAGCGGTTTCCGGGGCGGTTTCTTCCCCGAGAGCTTTCATCGCACAGCGGCTGAGCTCCTCCGGCAATTGGTTAGGCCACAGCGACTCGAGGATGGGAACGAGCTCGTTGAGTCCCGCAGCGACCGAACGCCTTGTCGAGGCCTCGGGAAGTTCCAAACGTCGCAAATAATTCAGCACGATGTTCCGCGCTTCACGCCGCGGAGCGTCCGCGCCAGTGTCGACGAGTTGGCCGAGCGTCTGCTGCAGAGCGGCCACCGGAACGCACCAGACCTCCGGCCCACGCACAACGGCCGATTTTTCCCGCGCGGGCAACTCCAGCCAAAAGCGGTCGATCAGTTGCTCGCGATGCTTGTCCGTTGCCCAGGTGAGCGCGAACGAAGAAAGGTGTTGCGAGGCATGAGGACCGTTGTAAGCACCGGACTCCACGAGCACGTCCGCGAGCCCGGTGAATGCCGGCCGGACCCCGGGAGGGTTTAGGGAGCCGCCGGCAAATTCGGCGCTGAGGAACTCGAGAATCATATCTTCCGAGAGGCGCAACAGGTAAGGAAGAGGCTGCTCGCCATCGCCCGGGGTGTACTGCAACACGGAGTGCAGCAGCATGCGCACGCTCTCACGGCTGGCTTCCTCCATCGCGCCGTGGATCGCGCGCGCCGCTTCTTCCGGAGAGAGGCCGCGGGCGGTCTCAAGCGGCGGTGTGAGTCGCGCCAACAGCCGCAGCGTGGCCAGCAGGTCATCGAAGTTCGGCGCTTTGATCGGCGAATCCGCGGCTTCCTTCCCGACGTGGCCGCCATAGGCCACCAAGGCGCCCATCAGGCTGGCCAGCACGGTGTCCACTTTGCGATCGGTTTGTGTGTTAACCGAAATGCCTTCCACTCGATTCTCCACAAGGCGGGAGGCCCACCACCCGTTACCGGCATCCCTTACCGGCCCGTCTAATTCTAGCAATGACTGTTTCATGAGTCGTGCCAGAGTGTCCAGTTCACCCACGTGGAACTTCCGGGAAAAGACCAAGGACCAAATGCCCACACGGTGGAGATCTGCGGCGAGCGCCTCCATCTCGCCCTTGGTATCAGGCAGGTGCCCTTGGCCGATTTTGGGAACTACAATTCCGCCGCGCTCGAGGCGAATCTCCAGGCCCTCGAGGGAATCCGCGATTTGGCGCAGAGAATCGTAGGCGCTATCCAGGCTGTCGAGGCGGCTTGGGTGATTGTTTTCATAGAGCCGTTCGGAACGCAGGAGCAGATGGAAATTGCGAAGCGCGCGATGAACCTCAATGGCTTTGTGGTCCGTGCTCGGGGGATTGGCGGTAGAAATAGGGGCGACGGAGTTATGTCCGGCGGGGTTCGACGCGGGCTTGGCGGACGGCTTGGGCCAGGGTCCGCGTTGATCGTCACTGGTTGGCAATGTGGCTCGAAGAGCCAATGATTTCTCCCGAGAGGCTTTGCATTTGCCGGTTTCAAACCCCTCCCTTGAGGGGATCGACCGATTGATCCACGGCATGAAACCGGACAGCGCCTACCAAATAGGCATGCAACTGAGCATCCTGCGGTAGCGATAGCTAAGTCATTTAGATTCAACACGCAATGCGCAAGCTGTGGAAGTAAAGATCCATCTAAGGTAACAAATTGTTACGGTTTGGGTAGGCTCCCTTGAGCGCTTTTTCTCGGTAGTGACCTACTTGCAGGCGGGAGCGGGGCTTATTTTTGCTGCAAAGTCAGGTTGACTGGAACGGTGCCGCCTTCGCTGGCTTCGACCGTCCGCTTTGCGACGTTGTACCCGTCGAGCTTAAGGGTGATCGTGTGCAAGCCCGAAGGGATCTGCAAGCGCGAGGGCGTGAATTGTCCGGTGGAGTTGCCGTCCACGATAATCTCCGCGCCCTTGGGATTGCTGTTTACCTGAGCCCAAGCGACGTGCGTGGCCGATCTTTCCGTAAGAGAAATATTGAGCTTCGTTTGGCTGTCCGCCACTTGAATATTTCCGGAATACGCTTCGTAGCCGGATAGTCGCAACACCAGGTTGTATTGCCCAGACGCAAGCGGCAGGGTGACGGGAGTTTGGCCGGATTGCTTCGCGCCATTGATGAACACCTCTGCACCGGGGGGATCCGTACTGATGAAGATGCCTTTGGCAAGAGGTTCGAGCTTCACCTTCTGGTCCTGCGCTTCGCCGCCCTTAATCTGCAGCGCGGTCTCGAGCGGCTGATAGCCCTCCTTTTGCACTTCCAGGCTGTAGCTTTCCGGCTTGAGGTTATTGAAGCTGCAGGGCGTCTCGCACTTGCTCAGAACACCGCCAGCCGACCCGTGGAGAGTGGCGGTCGCACCGATCACGTCGGTGATCACGTGAATCGCGCCGCGGCCTGCCCCCGGAACGGGATGGCTGCTGTCGTCCGAGCCGCCCGCCGCGCTCACCGTCGTATCGTCGTACTCGATATGATCGATGACATGTAGGCTTGACGGTAGATTGCGCAAGAATTTCAAAAGCTCGCCGTGCTCGGAGGGGCGAAGTTTGCCGACCAGAGTTAAAGTATTGCCGGTACCTTGTACTTTCGCGCGCCCGGCGAATCCTTTCTCGGAGATGGCTTCCTCGATGCGGTCCTTGTACTCTCTAGTTTTGGAGCCGAGCGGGTTGTCAGGTTTCCTTGGCGCGGATTTTTCGGGGGCGGGGTCTTCGGGTTTTGCTTCAGTGGCCGCGTCAGACGCGTCCGTCACAGGCTCGTTGGAACCCTGTGCGGCATCGCTTCCACCCGGGTCTGCGGCAGCGTTGTCTGGAGCGGACTGCGCAGTTGTTCCCGCGGACGCGGGGGAACTGGATTCTTTTACTTGCGCATCATGCAAAGCGCGGGCGGCTTGGAAAACCGGTTTGATTTTATTCGCGCCGTAGGCAATGACGCCAAGAAGCAGCAAAGCCGCAAAAATCGTTCCAACCACGCTCTTTTTCTTTGCCGGCTCAACCGCGGACGGCGCGATGGTTCCCGTGCGGCGTATGACCGGGGTTTGGCTTGGCGAAGCCGCGCGCGCGCTGAGTGAGCGGGCCGTGGCAATGACCGTGGGATCGTCGCTTGCAATGCCTGGCGCTGCAAGGGCATGCCCTGTTAATCCGTGGCCGCCCACATTGCTGGTGGCCACCGTTGCCGCCGGGGAACCTCCGCCCATCACCATGGTCGCATGGGGATTGCTTCCGGCAATGCCCTGCGCGCGATAATTGCGCAAATCTTCCAGCATCTCGCGGCAACACTGATAACGCTGCTCCGGCTCTTTCGCGAGCGCTCTCATCACCACCGCGCTGATGCCAGGATGAATGGAAGGATCAATCTGGCGCGGCGGAACCGGCTCTTCGTTGACAATCTTATAGATCACCGTGGTGATGTTCTGGCCGGGAAAGGGTTTTTCCCCGGTGATCATTTCATAGAGCATTACGCCAAGCGAAAAAATATCGCTGCGGCCATCCACGGCGCGCCCTTTCACCTGCTCGGGAGACATGTAACTGGGCGTGCCCATGACGTGCGAGGTTTGCTGCGTGCTGCCGAACTGAAGAATTTTAGCCGTGCCGAAGTCGGTGATCTTGACGGTGTCGTCGGCAGTGAGCATCAAGTTGGCAGGCTTGATGTCGCGGTGAACGACGTTGCGTTCATGGGCAAATTGCAGGGCGCTGCAGGTCTGATCCATGATCCGCAGGGTGCGAGGCAGGGGGAAAGAATGTCCGCCGTCAAGGCGAGCTTGCAAGCTCTTGCCCTCCACCAGCTCCATGGTGATGTAGTAGAGGCCGTCTTCTTCGCCGGCGTCGTAGACCACCACAATGTTGGGATGCGTCAGCAGGCCGGCGGCGCGCGCTTCGGTCTGGAACCGGGCCAGAAGTTCGGCGTGCTTGAGTCCGGTGCCCTCTTCGCTGAGGCGGATGGTTTTTACTGCGACGGTACGCCCTATGACGGGATCGACGGCCTTGTACACGATGCCCATGGCACCGCGGCCAAGTTCGCCGACGATCTCGTATCTTCCGGCTTTTGTTACCGTTTCCATCTGCAACGAGGCGCGCGTTTTGCCCACGCACGGCCTTCCCAAAAGTCCCCGAAGCCACCCGGGCGGACTGCGCCCGGTCGGGGGGCGAGGGCCTGTGCTGCTGGACCTTAGTATTCCTTTCGCCTGACGTTCTCTCAGCGTACCTACGTAGGCTCGCCTGCCGCACGCAGGCCGACACCCGGGCGCCCTACTTGGCACAGTACCCAGCGGAATTTCTAGAGGTCAACGCTACGGGGGTACCAGTGTTTCGGACTCGATACCGGACCTAAGTGTTAGGTTGGGCGTTGTTGGTCAAACCTAACACGAAGCAACGTGATAGGCGTCACAGGGGCCAGCCTCAGTTGGTGCTACCGTTCGACCGCAGCGGTCTGGAGACGATTGCGTGCTCCTTCCTTTCGAGCGTCAACTGGTGTTGGAGGTTCCCATGGCCGTTACCTATAATCCCGCGGCGCCTACCCGTCTTGCTCCAAATCTTCGGGGACACGCGCTGCTGGAAACGCCATCGCTCAATAAGGGTACGGCCTTCACCTTGCTCGAACGGCAGGCTTTGGGCTTGGATGGGCTCCTTCCTCCGGCGGTTGAAACCATAGAAGAGCAGTCTTTCCGGGCCTACAAAGCCTATCTTCGCAAGCCGGATGATTTGGAGCGTCACATTTACTTGCGGCAACTTCAGGACACCAACGAGGTCTTGTTCTATCGGCTGCTTTTGGATCACATCGACGAGATGCTGCCCATCGTCTATACGCCGGTGGTTGCAGAAGCATGCCAGGAATTCAGCCATATCTATCGCCGGCCGCGCGGCCTGATTATCTCGTATCCGCTACAAGACCAGATTGAAAGTCTGCTGCGCAATCGTCCCAACAAGGAAGTGAGCGTGATGGTGGTCACCGATGGAGAGCGCATTCTCGGAATCGGCGACCAGGGAGTCGGCGGCCTTGAATACCAATTGGCAAGCTGTCGCTCTACACGTTGATCGGTGGTGTTCCGCCGGCGCAAACTTTGCCCATCATTTTAGACCTGGGAACCAACAACGAACAGCGGCTCGCCGACCCGGAATATTTGGGATGGCGGCACGAACGCATCACGGGTGACGAATACGATGACTTCATTGATCGGTTTGTTCGTGCGGTGAAAAACGAGCTACCGGATACGTTGTTGCAGTGGGAAGACTTTTCGAAGGCTCACGCGCGGCCGATCCTGGACCGGTATCGCGATCAGCTGGTTACGTTCAACGACGACATTCAAGGCACCGCGGCGGTCACCGCAGGCGCGATTTTCTCCGCGGTGCGCGTTTCCGGCAGACGGCTGCGCGATCAACACGTGGTGATGCTGGGCGCCGGCTCGGCGGGGATCGGTGTCGCTGATATGCTGCGCGAGGCTTTCCTTGCAGACGGATTGTCCGACGCCGAGGCGCGCACGCGTTTCTGGCTGATCAATACCGGCGGCCTGCTGCATTCCGGACGCACGGATCTGTCCGAAGAGCAGCGCCAGTATGCTCAGCCCGTGGAGCGGCTCGCAGATTTCACACCCACGCTCGAAAACCACCGCATTCGATTGAGCGATGTGATTCACAAAGTCGACGCCACGATTCTTATCGGTTTGTCGACGCTGCCTGGCGCGTTCACGGAATCCATCGTTCGCGAAATGGCCCGCAAGGCTCAGCGGCCGATCATCCTGCCGCTGTCCAATCCCACGTCCAAGTCGGAAGCGGTTGCCGAGGATTTGCTCAGCTGGACAGATGGCCGGGCATTGATCGCCACCGGCTCGCCGTTCCCCGCCGTCGAGTATAGGGGCAGCAAGGTACGCATCTCGCAATGCAACAATGTGTTCGTTTTTTCCGCTATGGGGCTAATGGTCTTGGCTACCCGTGCGCGGCGCGTCACCGACGGCATGTTTCTTGCAGCCGCGCGCGCTCTTGCCGGGCATTCTCCCGCTTTGTCCGACCCATCCGCGCCATTGTTGCCCGCGCTGACTGGGCTTCGCCGTGCAGCCGTTGATATTGCGTTTGCTGCGGGAGAACAAGCGCAGCGCGAAGGGCTATGCGTCAAGACTTCCAGGGAATCTTTGCGCAATGCGATCGTTTCCTCGCAATGGGCGCCCGTTTATCCCTCGTATCTGTAAGAGCAAAATCGTCAGGCTTAGCGGTTTAGACCTTCAATCATTCCTTGCGTGCACGCGCGCGTGTGAATCGTGAAAACAACTCAGCTGGCATGCCATCAAGGCAGGAAGCGCAAGGTGGCCGGTGGTCTAGCCACAGCCGGTGTTGCGTTGGGACTCAGGCCCGGAGCGATCTTGGCGATGCGCAGGCTCCGGAAGATGGTCGGCCAATATTCCTTGACGACGTTGGTGCCGGCCGTGAAGCCGAGCCGCACGCCGTAGCGACGAAAGGTTTGCCCCGCGGCCTGCTGCGTTGCGGGGAGATAGCTATTCGCCAAGCTTTCCGCGAAGAGCGGCCCCAAGATTCCCGGCCAATTGGCGCCTTCGGTCCCCGCATCGGTACGCGCCACCACCAAACGGCTGACCCCATATCCGATGCGGCGCAAGGTGCCTCCGCGCAGACTGACGAGGTAGCGCGGGTCCCGGCGGAATAACGACGCGAACAGAAAGGTGCTGAAAAATTCCGTCGAAGCGCCCGTGGCCATAGAAGAGGCAAAGCGCTTGCTATACCCACCGATTCCCCCACCGTAGGCTGGCACGGTATCTCGTGCCTGAGCAAGGCCCGCGCTCAGAGCGGAGGAAACAAGGCGCGAGGGCGCAATGCTCTTGCCCGCGAAGAGCTCCAGCTTTTCTTTGCTGCTTAGCGGGCCCGGGCTGGCTGCCAAATCTGGAAAGAAAATCGAACGCCGGCCCAGAACTTCAAAGGTCGACTGAAGGCGGCTGGTGTGCTTCTGCGGAGTCTGTTCTTGCTTGGGAGCGGGGGCTTCGGGGAGCTCGTTCGGCTTCGGTTCTTGGCGCCTAGCCGCGGCTGGGGCGGTAAGGATGAGGATCGCGCTGAGTCCTAGAGCCCAGGAGCCGCGGTTCATTCCGCCATGGTAGCACGCGGGCGATGCCTGTCCGGAGAAAGAATGCTGACACAGCTGACCCATGCGCTCGGTCTGCCGCGCACCGCCGAGGTTACCGACTTGAGCATTCATCCAATGCAAAAATCCGATTAGCTCCGCATGCGGGCGGACCGGCAGGTTGCGTCAAGCGCTGGCCTTTTAGTGGTACATGGGCACGGGCTTTCCTTCAATTTGCAGAATCGCCTGGTGTGCGGGTGCCGTGAGGCGCGGACGGTGCGCGATTTCTTCCAGCGCGCTAATCGCATCTTTTGCATCAGGGCCAACCTTGCCAAGCGCATAGATCGCGCTGTCGAAGACGTAGTTCGGACCGGGATCGCTCTTGAGCCGTTCCACCAACGCAGGCACAGCCGGACGGCTGGCTGGGCCTATAGCGCCTAATGCGTCCGCTGCGCCCGCGCGGACATAGGGAACGGGATCGCTCAAGGCTTGAGACAATTGCGGAACGGCCGCCGCCGATTTCGGGCCTATTGATTTCAGGGCCAAAGTAGCCTGGCACCGAACACGCGCCGAGGAATCGAGGAGCAGTTTGCCTAATTCTGAAACCGATTTTGCTGCCGCCGGACCGATCTCGGCTAATGCGTTTGCTGTAGCGCCGCGAATTTCAGGGTCAGCATCGGAAAGCAAAGCGATTAAAAGCTCGGTGGCAGAAGCGGCTTCTGGTCCGAAACTCCCGATCGCCCGTAGGAGGTCTGGCCGTTCGCCGGTTTCCGCGGATTTGAGACGAGCGGTATAGAACCTAAGCGGCCGGCCGCGATAAACCGGCGCGTTTGGAGTTGTGTTCCCTAGAACATTGCTCTTTGCCACTCGCGTTTCCTCGACCGGCGGCGCCGGCGTTGGTGGCACTTGCTCAAGATCCACTTCCTGTATCCCCCAATTGTATCCGGCCGAGCGCTGATCTTTCCCCGTGCATAGGAACGTGAGGATGTGGCGCCCTTTCGTCAACGGAAACATACCGAGTGCGCGATCCTTCGCGACGTATACTTCCGGAAGGTAGTTATGAAAAATCTCCGGCCCGGGAAAGGGAATTTCTGAAGTTGCCGGCTGGCGCGTGTCAAGATTCGTGGGTTGCCCGTCGAGCAATGCCAGGTAATCGCCATAGTCCGGCGCCTGCGCCATCATCACAATCATTTCGTATTGCCCTGTTTCCGGAATGTCGATGGGAATGCTGATTTTCGCTCCGGCACCCTTAGCTTCGAGAAACAGTAAATCCTTCGCCCAATCCACTTCACGCTGCACGGAAGCCTTTCCGTTCTCGGCAGCGACCTCGGCCAGGGAGTCCTCGACGGCAATCTGCTTCACATTTCCGAAAGGCTGCCTCGCCGCGCCGTAAGGCGGTTCCGGCAGATCTTCCTGCACGCCTTTTTGGTACCAAAAGGCAACGCTCGAAAAATAATCGGGGCGTTCTTCAAAAGCAGAGCGAACCGATCCATCTTCGTTGACCGTCCATCCCGCGTGCTCGATTCCAGCCCACAAAGAAGTCTTGAACGCAATGGGATCGGGAACGTGCCAGCGGTAGGCGCTCCAGCGCGAGCCCCGGCGCTCGCCTTCCGCCATCGGCGTGCCGGTCCATGGCCCGTCGGAATCGCGCAGGCCCCAGGCGTCGTTGAAATAATCCTCAGAACCAGTACCGTAAATCTGAGGCTGCTTCGCTCCATCAATGTAGAAAAGATCGTCGCCCTCGCCGAACCACGAGAGCTGCGTTTGGATCACGCCCATTACGGTGCCGACGTAATGGCCGGTACCTCGAATATTCAGAAATTCGTAATTGTGTCCGGCACGCGCGGGCCGTTCCTGGCGGTAGTACGCATGAAAATAGGCAATATCCGAAGGCAGAGCCGCGTAGTTTCGATAATCCACGTGATAGTAAAACATGGAAACGATGCGGTCGCCTTCGTTGGTTACCGTGATGCGGCAAGCTTTCCGGTAAGGCATTGGCCAGTAGCTGTTGCGCGCGCGTCCGAGCGAACTGTCGCGGATCATCATGGAGTTCAGGTCACGCTCGGAGCCGTGCGCGACTCCGAAGAAATCACCGAGCGGAGAATCGACGCTCGGTGTTTTGTGTCCGTCGTAATAAACACGCAAACGCAGCAGGCGCGGCCAGCCGAATTCGTTGTTCGCAACCGTTATCCAGATGTGCGTGATCATTCCGGAGCCGGAAACATCCGCCATCACCAGAGTTTCGCCCGGAAGAATCCGCTTGCTGTCGTCGTTGCTGGCAACGTAGCGATTGCCGCTCGAAACTCGGTGGCTTGAATAACTCTTGAGCCGCGCCAAGCCAAGGCCGTCAAGAAAATCATCGGCCGCCCCTTGTGCGCGGCCAGTAGTCGCGGCGAAAAGCGGAAGCACAACGCTACAAACAAATATCACCAAAGGCTTCATGATGGCCGCACCTCCTCCAAAAAGTCCTCGGAGCATAACTGCTCCGCTTGTCGATGTCATTAGTCCTGAAGGATACGTCGATTCGAGGAAATCTGGTGGGGCTGGGGAGATTCGAACTCCCGACAGGCAGTTTAGGAAACTGCTGCTCTATCCATCTGAGCTACAGCCCCGCTAGGCCCATTGTAATACGTCCTGCCAGTTAAAGGGCGATGCGGAAAGCGAGCGATCCTGCGAATTGCAGCGGAGGGAGACGGCAGATTCGAGGAGCCCTTAAGCCTTAGATGTAACAGGGGGGACCAGCAAAAACCCGCTTCTACCAGTCCGCGTAGCGCGTGCCGTCGAGGGCGGTACCTTGTGACTTCGAGTGCACGTCGAAAACGTTGCCACCGCCCCAGGACGTAGAGTCCGGATCATCCTGGATGGATTGCAAATTCCACTCCGCGCGTCCGGTCATGGGATCCACGGGGATACGGCGCAGGAAACGGACCTTGCGATCGGAGCCGGGGCCGATCAGCACGCCTTTAACCAACGTGTCCAGGTCCGGCGGATATCCCTCGCTTCCGGCTTCGACGCGGATCAAATTGCGATCCGCGTAGTCCTTATAGCGGTCGATGGCATTGCGAATTTCCCGCAATGCCTTATGAAGTTGTGCTTCCCTGGTCCTAACAATGGTTACACGAACGACGGGCATGGCGGCCGAAGCGAGGATAAGAAGAATGGAAGAAGCGATGATAAGTTCGAGCAGAGTAACGCCTCTTTCGGAGCCCGTGCGTCGTCTAGGCGCGTCATACCGCGGCGCAATGTTCCTTCCGCGAGGAAAAGCTCGCCTCGCGTGATTTGCAATAAAATCCGCCCGAAAGTTCACGCTTTTAGGATACCGCAATTCTCGACTGTGCTGCACAACGTTGTGAAGGATTTTTATCTCTCCGCCGGTTTGCGGACCTTTGCGCCATGTACCAGCCGGCCAAGCCGGCTGAATCAGCTAAATCAGCTGAATCGCGGAAGAGGCGACAGGAGCTTATGCTATGATGCAGTTTCTCCATCCAAGCTATCCCTTCCATACTGGAGGCCCCTATGGGCAGCAAGCTCCGCGTAGTGCTCATCCTAGTCGGTGTCTTGGTCGTTTTGATTCTGGTGCTTCCGTTTTTGATTCCCGTGAACCAGTTTCGTCCCACGATTGAAGAAAAAGCTTCTGCGGCTCTAGGCCGCAAGGTGCAGCTGGGAAACCTGAGCCTTTCGCTTCTCAGCGGTTCGCTGTCCGCCGAAAACCTCTCCATCGGCGACGATCCCAAATTCAGCTCTTCGCCTTTTCTGACGGCCAAATCCCTGCAGGTGGGCGTGGAGCTCATGCCACTGATTTTTTCGAAGACTTTGAACATTACCGGCATCACCATCGACACGCCCCAGGTCACGCTGCTGCATAATTCTGCCGAGGTGTGGAATTTCTCTTCGCTCGGCGGCCAAACGGCAAAAGCCCAGGCCAAGCAGGCTCGTGAGGGAAAGACCTCTAATGCCGCCGCGGATCTTGCGGTCAAAAAACTTGAGCTGAAAAACGGGAAGATCATCGTAGGCCGGACGGAATCCAGAAAGCGCAGCACCTACGACAATCTCACGATCACCGCTTCCGATTTCTCCCTGACCTCGCAGTTCCCTGTCACGGTGACCGCAGACCTTCCGAACGGCGGCAAGTTCAAGCTCGCGGGCGCCGCAGGCCCAATCGATCAAGATGACAGTTCGCTAACGCCGCTCAACGCCACGCTTACGATTAGCTCTCTGAATCTCGCTTCCACAGGTTTTCTCGATTCCTCGGAAGGTCTTGGCGGCATTGTCGATTTGGACGGCAGGGTGACTTCGAGCGGGGGACAGGCAGAAACCAAAGGCACCGTGAAGCTTTCCAAAGCGCTTCTTGTTGCGGGTGGTTCGCCGGCAGGAGTGCCAGTCGATGTCGACTTCAGCACCAAATACAACCTGCGCAAGAATTCGGGCGTGCTGAACCCTTCGACTCTGAAGATTGGCAGCGCGGCTGCACACTTGAATGGCAAGTACGACGCTTCGGGCGAAGCGACGGTGGTCAAAATCGACACGGATGCGAAAGATATGCCCGCCAAAGATTTGCAGGCGTTTCTCCCGGCGCTGGGCATCAAGCTGCCTAAAGGAGCTTCGCTCGCGGCGGGAACTCTCAACTCCGATCTCACGATCACGGGACCGACAAACAAGCTGGTGATTACGGGGAACGTCGGCCTGTTCAATGGCAAGTTGGCGGGCTTCGATCTGGGTGCGAAAATGAGCGCCATTTCTGCGCTAGCCGGGCTTAAGACCGGTCAGGACCTCGAGATAGAAAAACTCACAACCAATCTTCGCATGGCTCCTGAAGGTCTCAAGGCGGACAATTTCAGCGCAAGTGTTCCTGCCTTGGGCACTCTCATGGGGGCAGGTACCGTTGACGCGAAGAACCATCTGGATTTCAAGATGGTCGCCACAGTTTCCAAGAATCTTGGCAGCGGAACTACCGCACCGGCCAGCACGGGTGGCGGTGTTGCGGGCGTTCTCGGTGGATTGCTGGCCAAAGCGGCGGGCAGTAGCCCGGCTACCGCGGTTCAAGGCCTGCGCATCCCATTCCTTGTTCAAGGGACAACTTCCGATCCGAAATTCGTCCCTGATGTTTCCGGCCTCGCAAGCGAAATGCTTAAATCTCAACTGGGCGGCCCGGCGGCTCCCCATAACACACAACCACAGCAGCAGAATCCCAGCAACCCGGTGGATGCCCTCAGCGGCCTGTTCAAGAAGAAAAAGCCCTAGCGTGTTTCTAGCTCTTTATCTAGCTCTTTATCTTGACTCTATGGAAACTTCGCACTAGCCTCGTGCGTCTATTCGAAGGTCGCTACCTTAGCGCCCTTCAAAGTCTTATGGCCGGGGGATTCGCATGCGCTTGAAACTGCTCCGCGGGTGTGCGTCCGCGTTGTGCCTTGCTGCTCTCGGGCTTCTCTTTGTGTATCCACCGCTGGCTCATGGGCAGGGCGGCGAGCCGCAATACTTTGCCATTCGCGGCGCGAAAGTCGTGTCCGTTTCCGGACCGCCCCTTGAAGGCGCGACCGTTGTCGTTTCTCGCGGCGTGATCACCGCGGTTGCTAAGGATGTGACCATCCCACCGGAAGCTTGGGTGATCGACGGCAAAGGCTTGACCGTCTACCCCGGGCTTGTGGATGCTTTCAGCGACGTCGGCATACCGGCTGCGCCGCCCGCTGGCGGGGAAAACACCGCTCCTCGCCGTCCGCAACAGCAAGCCCGCGGTCCGGAGGATCGTCCGGCTTCCACTCCTTGGCGTAACTGCGCGGACGAAGCGAGCCTTAGCGACAAGCGCATCGAAACCTGGCGCAACGGCGGCTTCACGACCGTCATTTGCGCGCCAAAGGGTGGCTTCTTTCCCGGGCAGGCTGCGGTACTTGACCTTGCGGGAGAACGCGTCGGCGATCTCGTGGTGAAATCGCCGGTTGCGATTCCGCTCTCTTTCCAAACCACGGGCGGATTTGGCAGTGGCTTCCCGGATTCTCTCCTCGGTGTGCTGGCCTACATTCATCAGGTTTGGCTCGACACCGCTTGGAGCATCAAGGCGCAGGCCATGTACGAGAACAATCCCCGCGGCGTAGCGCGGCCTCGATACGATCGCACCGAAGCTGCCCTTGCCGAAGCGCTCGAAGACCACGTCCTGGTTCTTGTGCCCGCAAACAATACTGTCGAGCTCCGCCGCGCGTTCGAGCTTGTTGACCGCTGGCAGGTTAAGGGCGCGATTTACGGCGGCCAGATGGGCTACGAAGTCGCTCCGGAAATTGCGGCAAAGAAGCTTCCCGTGCTCGTGGACCTGAAATGGCCGGAAGCGGAGAAGGATGCGGATCCGGAGTCGAGGCCGTCGCTCGGGACGCTGCGGTTCCGCGATCGCGCGCCTTCTACCCCTGCGGCCCTCGCCAAGGCAGGCGTGAAGTTTGCGTTTTATTCCGGAGGGATCACCGCCCCCAAGGACATCCTCAAAGCGGCGAAGAAGTCCATTGACGCCGGACTTGCGCCTGATGCCGCGTTGCGCGCGTTTACCCTTTCTCCCGCAGAAATTTTTGGCGTGGCCGATCGGCTTGGCTCCATCGAGAACGGCAAAATCGCCAATCTTGTGGTGACCGATGGCGACCTCTTCGAAGAAAAAACTAAAATCAAAATGATTTTCGTGGACGGCCAGCGGTTCGAAGCGCATGAGCCGGAAAAGCCCAAGGAACCGCCCAAGGGCGACATCACCGGAAAATGGAAGGTTTCCTACACCACGCCGGAAGGCCCCGAAGAATCCACCGCCGACCTTACGATGGACAAGGACGGCACGATCTCCGGTTCGATCGCCAGCCCGCGCGGCAACGCAAGCATCATCAGCGGTTATCTGAGCGCAGATAGGTTCAGCTTCACCATTAACATCATCCTCGACGAAGGCCCGACCGACGTGACCTTCTCCGGGACCTTTGATGGCACATCCTTGAAAGGTTCTATCAACGTCGTCCGGCTGGCCCTAACGCTGGACTTCACCGGCGTAAGGTCCGCTCCGACGGGTTCCCGCGCAGTCAATTTCGGAGGTGCACAGTGAGGCTTCGAGGGATACCCCAGAAAAAGCGCTCGCACATTCTGTTCCTTTACTTCCTCTCCCTCCTTTATCTCCTGTCCTTCTCCTTTTCTGCGGATGCCGCGACTCCGCCAGACGCGCCGCCCGTGATTCTGATTCAAGACGCCACGGTGATGACCGTTTCTCATGGCACGATCGAACACGGCTCCATCCTGATTAAGGATGGCAAAATCGCCGAAGTCGGCCAATCCATCAAAGCTCCTGCCGGCGCCCAGGTGATTGATGGGTCGGGGCAGTTTGTGATTCCAGGCATCATTGATTGCCATTCGCATATCGCTGCTGAGGCCATCAACGAGGGCAGCGTCTCGGTTTCCTCGATGGTGAACATGGAAGAGGTTTTGGATCCCCAGGACATCGACATTTATCGCGACCTCGCGGGCGGCGTTACTGCCGCGAACATCCTTCATGGCTCCGCCAATTCCATTGGCGGACAGACTGTGGTCATCAAATTGCGGTGGGGCCAGCCGGCTTCGAAGCTTCCGTTCGAAGGCGCCATGCCCGGCATCAAATTCGCCCTCGGCGAAAATCCGAAGCGTTCGAACTTCAGCATTCCCGGCCAGCCCCGGCGTTATCCCGCCACACGCATGGGCGTTGAACAGACCATTCGCGCCGCATTCAGCGAGGCTCGCGATTACAAGAAAACCTGGGATGACTACAACAAACGCGTCGCCGCTGGCGAAAAAAGTCTTATCCCGCCGCGCCGCGACCTGAAACTCGAGCCGCTCGTTGAAGTGCTCGAAGGCAAGCGCTACGTGCACTCGCACTGCTATCGCGAAGATGAAATCCTGATGCTTCTCCGCGATAGCAGTGCGAGTGCACGTAGCGCTTGCCTTCGAGCACTTCAACGAGCGGCT
>Ga0209153_1000550_pt1 | contig 16466 bp, 8 predicted proteins | sample GraSoiAngelo_120_FD_185877 | JGI IMG/M metagenome (GOLD analysis project Ga0209153, IMG submission 185877) | Grasslands soil microbial communities from the Angelo Coastal Reserve, California, USA - 14_0919_09_20cm (SPAdes) (version 2) | ecosystem: Environmental > Terrestrial > Soil > Grasslands ...
GCCGCGTATTCCATCAGCAGTCCCTGAAAATCTTCCACGACAAGCCGACAGCCATCGCTACTTATTTCCGTCAACACCGTCGTCAGAAGCTCCCGCCGCTCCTCAACCGAAAACAACGGCTGCTTGTGCGGGTTGATGACCACGGCGACGATGATCTCATCGAACAGTTTGCAGCCGCGCTCGATGATGTCGAGGTGTCCGTTCGTCACCGGGTCGAATGAGCCGGGAAAGATCGCTCGTCGCATACGCGGGTTGTCTTCGGACGTGGATGTGCGCCAGCGGCCGCGAGGTTAGCACAAACGCCTGACATAAATAAATAGCGCCTGACATTGGTTGGGCGTGCTAGGACAGCGCCTAAGCTTACTTCTGCGATTTACCAAACGCGGGCAGAGTACGGAACACAAAGGCATAGGGGCTACAGCAGCAGAGAACTGTTGCCCGCGCCCCACAGACGACGAGAAGTTAAGCTAGGCGTCATTTCTGAGTCCCGCTAGGGACATCAGGACTGGAAGGCGCGTCTTCTTCTTCCAGCCATTCCTTGGCTGTTTTTATCTGTGCAAGAACTATCTCTAAATCTGTTTCTAGCAACTTCTCAAAGCTCCTTGAACTTCCGCCCACACGAAGAACCGTTGCTTGGCCATGCAATAAGCTAAAAAAGTTCTCGATTAGCATGATTTGAGTTTCGATACGCTTAATTCTTCTTTCTATATTATCTATGCTACTCAGTTGCTTTTTCAGTAATTCCAAGTGTGGAGAGTCGCTATTTGCCTCATCAATCTGCAGAAGTGTGTTTTTCTCTTTCTCAAGCCTTGTTTCGATAGCTTGGCGGTTAATACTACGCATGTAATTCTTTAGGCGCCGATAGCCATCAAGAAATTCGATAAAAGATTCATATACAATCTCAATGCCTTGAAGTGAAGCGTGGGGTTCTCGTTTTTCAGAATGTACTCGATCAGCATAAGCTTCCAAGACATTTTTCTTAATCCAGCGGAGATAAAAAACAGCTTCGCGCTCTCGCGGGTCATAGGTCTCTATGAGTTTCTCTAATCGTTCTCGCTTTTTGGTATCCGCGCCCGCACTTTTTGGTACAACCAAGAAAGATATTGCGCGCGTCCACCATCCGCTACGCTCATTAGTTTTCGCGACCGCACTTTTGGGTAGCGTTCTTGGTCGCACTCGCAGACCAACCGGCGGTGCCTCCTCTCTGGTCCGGCGCAGGGTAACGAGCAGATCCTTATACATGGGTTCAGAATATGGTTCCCCACGGAGATCGATATATAGTTTGCCGCGAAGCCAAGAAGGTGCCGCAGTACTCCACTCGCCAAACCTCAGTACCGGTATGAACTTGCGATGATTCTGCTTTTCAGCGACCTCGGCTGTAATGATGGTTCCTTCGTATCCCACCCCACCAGACCTAGCCTCTGACTTGGCTTTATATTGCGGCGTACAAACGATGATCACGAAGTCATTATCGCGGACTCCGCATTCCATAAATAGCGGCAAATGATCACCCGGCACTAAATGCCACTGATCTAGAGTGACATCGACGCCATCAGCACGAAGCCGTTTCGCCAACTCTTTGATCCACTTTTGCTGTGCGTCATCACCCCGAGCATAAGAAATGAAAGCGGAGGGGTAATGGTCTGTGTTCTCGCTCATCGGGTCCTCGATGCGATCAATGTTAAGTAGATGCTGAGGTATAGGGTTTTATGACCCTCCGATTGACCTGCTAATGCTACACGCTGTGGTATCAAAATATCAAACTCACCGAAAAATCTGCTTGAAGGGATCGTGTTGTTTAAATTCGTCGCAAAGCGGCGCAAGGCTGCTGTTTAAACTACGGAGCGAAGTATGGCCCTCCAATCGGCATGTTATATGGCTGTACACTATTTACCTCGGCACTGCCAGCGCAGCAGGCTGTCTTGACAGGCGGGGCGGGTGGTGTTTCAATAACGACGGCAAACAAACGTGGTGAGTTAAGGCGACTTGCGGCCACGTAAAATAAACAGCTAAACAGCTCGGCACGTCTCGCTAGGTTTAGAGACCGCCCCGCAAACAGGATTCCTGCTTTTCGCGGCCCCGCGTTGTTTGGCGCGGGGCTTAACTTATGCGGGGCGTTTTCGGCGCAGCCGCCGCGAGCGTTGGGACAAAAAACGGATGAGCAAGTTTCTCGACACGTTGAAAGAGCGCATCGTCGTCTTCGACGGCGCGATGGGCACGAACCTACAGGTGCAGAACCTGTCGCTGGACGACTTCGGCGGGCCGCGCTTCGAGGGCTGCAACGAACACCTGCTTGTCACGAAGCCTGCGGCCGTCGAGCGTGTGCACACGGCGTTTCTCGATGTCGGCTGCGACGTGATCGAGACCAATTCGTTTAACGGCACGCCGGTTGACTTCAGCGAGTACGGCATCGCCGAACAGGCTTATGACATGAACGTCAAAGCCGCGCGCCTCGCCAAGCGCCTCGCCGCAGATTATTCGACTAAAGAGAGACCGCGCTGGGTCGCCGGTTCGATGGGGCCGGGGCGCAAGCTGCCAACGCTCGGTCACATCAGCTTCCTCGATCTCAAAGCGGCTTACGGCGTGCAGGCGCGCGGGCTGCTCGATGGCGGCGCAGACTTGCTCATCGTCGAGACGTGTCAGGACTTGCTGCAAACTAAAGCGGCGCTCGCAGCGATCTTCGCTGAGTTCAAAGCGAGCAAGCGGCGCGTGCCCGTCATCGCACAAGTGACCATCGAAGTCTTCGGCACGATGCTCAACGGCACGGAGATCAACGCAGCGTTGACAGCGCTCGCGCCGTTTCCGATTGATATCATCGGCATGAACTGCGGCACAGGGCCGAAGCACATGACCGAGAGCATACGCTATCTCTGCGAGAACGCGCCGCTGCCCGTTTCGGTCTTACCGAACGCGGGTCTGCCCGAAGTCAAAGAGGGGCAGATGCACTACGACGAGACGCCTGAAACTTTCACGGCGCAGGTTGTCCACTTCGCCCGCGATTTCGGCGTCAACGTCGTCGGCGGTTGTTGCGGCACGACGCCCGCGCATTTGAAGCTGGTCGTCGAAGCGATGCAACGCCTCACACCCAAAGTGCGCGATGCGCGACTTGTGCCCGCCGCTGCTTCGATCTACATCCAGCAGCCTTACGTGCAAGACACCTCGTTTCTGATCGTCGGCGAGCGCGTCAACGCTTCCGGCTCGAAGAAGATGCGCGAGCTTCTGAACGTGGAGGACTGGGACGGGCTGGTCTCGCTTGCGCGCGCGCAAGAGCGCGAGGGCGCGCACGTGCTCGACGTGAATGTTGATTACGTCGGGCGCGACGGCGTGCGCGACATGCACGAGCTGGCGTCGCGGCTCGTCACACAGGTGCGCATCCCGCTCATGTTCGACTCGACCGAATGGGAGAAGATGGAGGCGGGCCTGCAACACGCGGGCGGCAAGTGCATACTGAATTCGACCAACTACGAAGACGGCGAGCCGCGCTTCATCAAAGTGATCGAGTTGGCTAAACAGTACGGCGCAAGCGTTGTCGTCGGCACGATTGACGAGAGTGGGATGGCGCGCACCGCCGACGGCAAGCTTCAGATCGCGCGACGCGCTTACGAGCAAGCCACGCTGCAACTTGGCTTGCCCGCGTCCGACATCTTCTTCGATCCGCTCGCGCTTCCGATCTCGACTGGCATCGAAGAGGATCGGCGCAACGCCGCCGAGACCATCGCCGCCCTGCGCCGCATCAAGCAAGAACTGCCCGGCGCATTTACGATCCTCGGCGTCTCGAATATATCGTTTGGTCTCTCGCCCGTGTCGCGCGTCGTGCTCAATTCCGTCTTCTTGCACGAAGCGGTCGCAGCCGGACTTGATGCCGCCATCGTCAACGCGAGCAAGATCATTCCGCTCAACCGCATTGACGAGCGCGAACGCGAAGTCGCCCGACAGTTGATCTATGACGAACGCAAGTTCGACGGCGACATTTGCACCTACGATCCGTTGACCGAGTTTACGAAACTGTTTGAAGGTGTTTCGGCGAAGAAGACGAAGCAAGCCGACGCGAATCTGCCCGTCGAAGAGCGTCTGAAACAGCACATCATTGACGGCGAGAAGGTCGGGCTGGAGGAGAATCTCAAACTCGCGCTCGAACGTTATGCGGCGCTCGACATCATCAACAACATCCTGCTCGACGGTATGAAGACGGTCGGCGAACTCTTCGGCAGCGGGCAGATGCAACTGCCGTTCGTCCTGCAATCGGCTGAGGTGATGAAGACGGCGGTGCGTTTCCTCGAACCGTTCATGGAGAAGAAGGGCGGCGCGACCGCAAAAGGCACAATGGTGCTGGCGACCGTCAAAGGCGATGTGCACGACATCGGCAAGAACCTCGTGGACATCATCCTGACCAACAACGGCTATCGCGTCATCAATCTCGGCATCAAGCAGCCGATTGATAACATCCTGCAAGCTTACGAGGAACACGGCGCGGACGCCATCGGCATGTCGGGGCTGCTCGTCAAATCAACGCTCATCATGCGCGAGAACCTTGAGTTGATGAACGAGCGCGGCATCGGTGTGCCGGTCGTGCTTGGCGGCGCGGCGCTCACACGGCGCTACGTCGAAGAGGATTTGAAGATGCTCTACAAAGGGCAACTGTTCTACGCGCGCGATGCGTTCGACGGCCTGCACACGATGGATGCACTGACCGGCGGCGCGAGTGAAGAGGCTGCGCCGCAGAAGGCGAAAGCGCAGACGGCGGGCGCAAACGGCGACGGCAGTGCGACCGGCGAAACTGAAGATTTGATCGGCGAAGAGGCCAAGCACGGCGTGCGCCGTAGCCTCGCGCGCCCGCGCGGTGTGCTCAACTCCGCGAGCGACACGACGCACACGCGCCGCTCCGATGTACGCGCCGACGTGCCCATCCCGCACGCGCCTTTCTACGGCTCGCGCGTCGTCGCTAGCGTTCCGCTCGCTGAAGTCTTCGCTTTCGTCAACGAACCGGCGCTGTTCAAAGGTCAATGGCAGTTCAAGCAGGGGCGACGCACGGCGGAGGAGTATCGCGCGCTCGTCGCGGAGAAGGTGCGACCAGTTTTCGATGAACTGAAAGAGCGTGCTGAGCGCGAGCGTCTGCTCACACCGCAAGTCGTCTATGGTTACTTCCCATGTCAGTCGGCCAGTAATGATCTGATCATCTATCACGAAGACGAGCGCACGGAGCGGCTGCGCTTCACCTTCCCGCGCCAGCCTGCGGGCAAGCGTCTGTGTCTGGCAGACTATTTCGCGGCGCAAGGTTCGGGGCGCATGGACGTGTGCGCGTTCCAACTCGTCACCGTCGGCCGGCGCGCGAGCGAGTATGCGCATGAGTTATTCCGCGCGGACAACTATGCGGACTATCTCTACTTTCACGGCTTGAGCGTCGAAGCGGCTGAGGCGCTGGCGGAACTCTGGCACAAGCGCGTCCGCGAAGAATTAGGCGTCGCGGACAAAGACGCGAAAGAACTCGCAAAGCTCTTTCATCAAGGCTATCAAGGCTCGCGCTTCAGCTTCGGCTATCCCGCGTGCCCGAACCTTGAGGATCAAGCCAAGCTCTTTGAGTTGCTCGATCCGACGCGCATTGATGTGTCGCTCTCGGAGGAGTTTCAGCTTGAGCCGGAGCAGTCCACCTCCGCGATCATCGTGCATCACGAAGAGGCGAAGTATTTTTCGATTGATTAAAGCGTGAATGACAAAACCGCTTTGACTGAGCTTGAGCCAACAACGCGAACCCTCGAACGTCCGGCTGACACTGCTTTAAGCGTAAGCGAGCCGACAGGGCAAGAACTCGCTGTGCTTGCGCCAATGGAGCGATTTGCATGGCGCGTGACGCACAGGATGAACGAGGGGCGTTGGAAACGTTTCTGGACGTTCTGTCAACGCACGCTCGGCGCGGGTTGGATTCGATTGGCGACTTATAATCTGATGCGCGTCTATGGACTTGAGCACGTCGAAGCCACCGCGCATGAACGGCCGCTCCTACTCGTGGCGAATCATCGTTCGTTCTTCGACATGTACGTCGTCTCGGCGGAACTATTCCGCCGGACGAAGTGGCGTAAAGAACTTTTCTTTCCGGTGCGCGGGCGGTTCTTTTACGAATCACTGCTCGGCATGTTCGTCAATCTCGTGATGGGTTGGTGGTCCATGTATCCGCCGTTTTTCGCGGGCGGCGACAAGCCAATAATCGAGAAGCGCGAGTTCGACAAGTTCTCGATGCGCCGGCTCGTTGACTTGTGTCAACACGGCGCGGGGCACGTCATCGGCTTTCATCCCGAAGGCACGCGCAACAAGAGCGCAGACCCGTACAGCTTCCTGCGCCCGCAGCCCGGCATCGGGCGCGTCATCAAAGCGGCCGAGCCGCAAGTCGTGCCCGTCTTCATCGCTGGCCTTGGCAACAATCTGCCGCGCCAGATTCTCGGCAACTGGACAGGCGGCCCGCCCATACGCATCCACTTCGGCCCCGCGCTCGATCTCTCAGAGTTCAAAGCAAAACCTGATCGCTTGCGCACATACAAAGAGATCGCAGACTTCATCATGACGAAGATCGCCGAACTCGGCGAGCAGGACAAAGAGGTGATGAGTGATGAATCAATGAACCAATCCCTTTAATTCATCATTCATCAATCATCATTTATGACTCTGCCTTTAGTCATCATCAATCCGACTTCTGCGGGCGGCGCGACAGGCGCGCGTTGGCCGCGGCTGGCGAGCGTGCTGCGCGCGCACTTCGGCGCGTTTGCGTGTGCGTTCACCGTAGCGCAAGGCGACGGGCGGCGCATTGCGGCGCGTGAGGCGCGAGGCGGGCGGCGCTTCATCATCGCGTGCGGCGGCGATGGGACGATCTCTGAGGTGGCGAACGGGATTCTTGAATCGGGCGCGGACGCCGAACTCGGCGTGTTGCCGCGCGGCACGGGCGGCGACTTCCGGCGCTCGCTCGAACTGCCGACACGTGCGGCCGATGTGGCCGTTGCGTTGCGCAATGGGCGCACGCAGTTGATTGATGTCGGGCGCGTCGAATATCTGAATCACGCGGGCGAAGCGGAGACGAGATATTTTCTGAACGTCGCGTCGTGCGGGATGGGTGGCGAAGTGATCAAGCGGGTCAAGGGCGGATCGAGTTGGCTGCCGCAAGGTGCGACGCGCATGCTCGGCGGCAAGGCCGCGTTCGCAGCCGCCGCGCTTGAGACGACGCTGAAGTTCGAGAAGCCGACCGTCAAAATCCAGTTGGACGATAAACCGGAGCGGCGTCTGACGGTCGCAAATCTGTGCATCGCCAACGCGCGCTTCTTCGGTGGCGGTATGAAGATCGCGCCCGAAGCGAAATTAAACGACGGCTTGCTCGACGTGGTTGCGCTCGGCGACCTCGACACATTGACGATCCTCACCAATGTTTACAAGTTATATCTCGGCACACATCTGGGACTGCAACAAGTGCATCACGCACATGCCACGCGCGTCAGCGCCCGCGCAGCAGATGACAGGCCAGTGTTGCTAGAAGTTGACGGCGAGTTGGTCGGGACTTTGCCGGCGAGGTTTGAGATTAAGCCACAGGCTTTGCGTGTCCGCGTGCCAACTTAAGCGAACGCGCCTTTGCCGAGAAAATGTTCGCGCACGTAGGCGACCGTTTCTTGCAAAGTCTCTTGCGGATCGCGCGTGGTGAAGCCGAGTTCGCTGTGCGCTTTCGCGGCGTCCAAATACCAGAAGTAGTTCGCTTGTTCGATCTCTTCTGGCTTGACGGGCGGCGCAAGTTGCCAGTGGCGATAGAGCGTGTCGAGAGCTTGCGCGCCGGAGACGGCGAGCTTTGAGGGCAGTGAGAAGCGTGGCGCAGCGACTTTGGTCAGCCGCTCCAGTCGTTCAAAGAATTTTGCAAACGACCAGTTGACCGCGCCGAGCAGGAAGCGTTCGCCATGTGTGCCGCGCTCAAGCGCGACCGGCAACACGGCCGCCACGTCGCGCACGTCAACGAAACTCAAGCCGCCCGCCGGCACACTCATGATCTTGCGCGCGAGAAAATCGAGGAGCACTTTGGTTGAACTGAGCCGCTCGTCGCCCGGCCCCAACAACAGACTCGGATTGACGATAACGAGGCGCAAGCCCTGCCCCGTAAAGTGTTCAAGCGCGCCGCGCTCCTGATAAAACTTGCTCGCGTAATAGGGCCAACGCGAGATAATGTCGAGCGGCGCAGGCCAGTTCTCGTCGGGAGTGATCTCTTCGTCATCTGTGACCGCAATCGTCCCGCTCGTCGAAACGAGCAGCATGTTTTTAACGCCGGCCGCACGCGCCGCCTGACAGAGCACGCGCGTGCCGTCCACGTGCAACTCGTACATCAAGTGCGCATCCTCGCGTTCGCGCGAGACGCGACCCGCAAGATGATAGATTGTGCCGACATCTGCGAGCGCGCGCGCCACATCGGCCGCATTCGTAACCGAGCCGGTTACAGTCTCGACGCCCAACTCTGCGAGCCACGCAGGCGCTGATGACGCAAACACGCGCACGCGCTGCTCGCCCCGCGCCACAAGTTCGCGCACCAGATGCGCGCCGAGAAAACCAGTGCCGCCAGTCACTAGCGTCACCGGCACAGCGCGCTTCACGAGTGCCGTGCTCTTCGCGGCACGCCGCTTCGTCACTGCGCTTTTGGCCGCAGCCTTCGGCACAGCTTTCGTCGTCGCTCGCTGCTTTGTCGCCGCCTTACGCGGCGCACGCTTCTTCGTAGCCATAAAAAACGGTGACAGGTGACAGGAAAAAGCCGTGACGAGTGACACGTGACAGGTGACAGGATAAAATCTTGAGCTTACTTGTTACCGTTCACCCGTCACCTATCATGGCTTTTCTTCAGTCTCCAGTTGTGACTGCCTCGTCTTCGGTCGTGGTGCTGACCTCTTCATGGGTGGTCGATCTTCGTTCTGCGCGCCAGCGCCGGCGCAGGGAGGTCGCGTCGAAAGCGTGGCGCGTGCCGTCGCGCAGGTTCTCGATCTCGTGGCGGACGAACGCTGCGATCAAACGGTAGCCTTCAGACTTAGGCATGCCCTGTGTCATCGCTTCAAGTTCTTCGGCCGACAGGAAGCGCCCGACGCGCGCGCCGACGTCGCGCCCGCGCAGCATGTTCGATCCCTTTGGCAGTGCCTCATACGTGCCATAGACATAGACCGGCAAAATGCCGACGTGAGCCGTCAAAGCCAGAAAGCCCAACACAGGTTTGAATTCGGCCATCACACCCGTCAAGCTGCGCGTGCCTTCGGGGAAGATGAGCGCGTTGTAGCCGCGTTCGAGGAACGAGAGTGCGTGGCGCAGAGACTTGCGCAGACTGCCGCTCCGTTCCATCGGCACGGTATTCGTGAAGTTGTACATGTAAGCGCGCTTGTACTTGTTGTCGAAGAAATAATCTGCGGCGGCGAGCGCGACCATGTCTCTGCCCGCCTCGCCGAGCGCCATCTTGATGAGACCCGTGTCCAAATGCGACGCATGATTTGCGGCGACGATGAAGTTCGTATGCACGGGCACGTTCGTGCAACCTTCGCACTTCATGTTGAGGATGCGTTCATAGAAGGCGCGCTGTAATACATCCAAGCCCTTGTTGCCGACGGTGCGGACGAGCGAAGGAATATAAATCTCGTCCTCTTCTTTGCGCGCCTCCGCGCGATGCTGCTCAACCCTTTCTTGCTCGTTGCTCGACTGGCGCGAGACGACGCTCGCCAACTCGCGCAGGTCGCGCACCTCTGTCAGCGTGTCCGGCGATTTCAACGTGCCGCCGGCCTGTTCGATGGCGCTGGCGAGTTCGACGTACATCAAACTATCGAAGCCCAGATCGCTCAAGCGCGTATTGAGCGTGATCTCTGCGCGCGGCCGATTGGCGACCGTCGCCACGATGTCGAGCAGCCAATTCGCGTTCGGGTCTTTCGCTGTGCGTTCTTCCGCGAGTCCCGCGCCCGGCAGTCGGCGCATGCTCTGTTCGAGCACCTGCATCGCGGCGACGACCTCGCGCCGTTTGACCTTGCGCGTGGCCGTGCGCGGCAGTTCGCCGTCCCAAAAATGCAGCACCTTGACGCGCTTGAAGAAGGGCAGTGCCGACGAGACATCTTTGAAATGCTCCTCGATCTTGTGCTTGACTTCGGCACGCGCGAGCGCGATGTCGTAATCGTAATCGGGCACGACCATGCACGCGACCTTCTCGCCGAGCGCCCCGTCGGGCAAGCCGACGACACTCAACTCCTTGATGTAAGGCGAATTCGCGTAGAGTTCTTCGATCTCGTCTGGATAGACGTTCTTGCCGTTCGTATCAACGATGATGTCTTTGGAGCGCCCGACAAGGTAGAGGTTGCCGTCGTCGTCGAGGCGGCCGAGGTCGCCCGTGTAGAGCCAGCGATTGACGAGGACGGCGCGCGTGGCCTCCTCGTTATTGTAATAACCGAGCATCACGTTTGCGCCGCGCGCGACGACCTCGCCAATGCCCGACTCGTCCGCGTCCATGATCTTCACTTCAACGCCGGGCACTGCGCGCCCCACGCTCGTCGCGTTCAACTTGTTCGCGGGCCTCGTCACGGTCAGCACGGGCGATGCTTCCGTCAACCCATAGCCTTCGAGGATCGTGAAGCCGAGGCCGTGAAAATCTCGCTTGACCTGTTCATTCAAGGCCGAGCCGCCACTGATCAAGTAGCGTATGCGCCCGCCGAGACCTGTGTGGATCGGGCGGAAGACGATCTGACCGAGATTGAGCGGCGTGTTATCGCGCAGCCAACTGTTGGCCGTCATCAGCGCGTCCGCGATCTGTCCGACCCACTCGCCGCGCTCGCGCAGACGATTCATGATGCGCCGGTGCAACAGTTCCCACAGCGCTGGCACGCCAACCATGCCGGTGACGTGTCCGTTCTTGATCGCACGTGCGAGTTCTTCGCCGGTCAACTCCGGCAGATATGTGATCTGCGCGCCGCGACTTAAAGGGGTTAAGAAGCCGGTTGAGAATTCAAACGTGTGATGAAGCGGGAGGACTGAGAGCACGCCGTCGCTCGTCGTCATGTCGAACACAGAAGCGAGCATCGAGACCATGTTCGCAAAGTTCTTGTGCGAGAGCATGACGCCTTTGGGCGTGCCCGTCGTGCCCGAAGTGAAGATGAGCGAGGCAACGGATTGTGCCTGCACGCGCGTCGGCAGTAGCGCGATACGCTCATCTTCAACCTCTTGCGGCGGCAGCGCGAACACTTCATCAAAGTGCCAGATGCGCGTTGTTTCAAGCTTTTCTTCCAGCAGCCGCTCTTGCAGATCAGGATGCTTCTCATCCATCTCCGCGCTGATGACGACGCCACTCGCGCCGCTCGCCAGCGCAAAGTTGACGACCTCGCTCGTCATGCTTTCGGGATCGAGCGGCACACAGACAGCGCCCGCTTTGAGCACGCCGAAGTAGGTCATGCCCCATTCGGGCGCGTTGTGACTGAGGAGCATCACGCGGTCGCCGGGGCGCACGCCTGCGCCGGCAAAGAAAGCGGCGGCGCGGGTCGCAAGTTCGTGCAGGTCTGCGTAGGTGTACTGCTCGTGTTGCCCGTCGCGCTCAATGCGCATGGCGACGCGCGTTGCGTAACGTTTGGTCGAGGTCTCGAATAGCTCAAGCAGATCGCGATAGGTATAGACGCGCTTCTCCTGCTTGCGCATGTCCTCTTCGAGTTGCGGGAAGACCCACTTCTTGAGACCGGGGAAGTGTACGTGCATCCAGTAGTCGTACCAATCGAACTTCTCCGGCTGCCAAGGCAGCAGATGTTGCTCGTCTTTGCGGAAGCGCGCAAAGAGCGAGCGCACGTTGTCTGCACGGAAGATGTAAGCGTTGTCCACCATGAACGGGCGGAACAACTCGAACGCCTCTTTGGTCTCGCGCGTCACCTCTTCGAGTCGCGCAACCGACTCTTGCGCGCGATCAATGATGTCCGTCACACGCCCGCCGCCCCAACGCGGGCGCACGCGGTCGAGCAACTTCGATGCCTGCTGCGCCGCCGCATGAACCATCGGCGTCGAGGTCTTAGCGAAGCGCGAAGGCGTGACCGGCTTCGCCTCCATCCGGCCCGCGATCTCGTTGACGAGCTTGAACCCATCTTCCTTCTCGTGAAAATGTTTGCGTTTGTAGAGACCGACCAGCCCGACGATGCGGCGCATGTCGTTCGGATTGCTGTCGCCTGTCGCCGCTTGATAGACGAGGCGCGGTTCTTGCGCAAGCGCTTCGGCCGTGACGCCCAACATCACCGCCGCGACTTGATCAACCGGCGTGATGTCTAGGATCAACTTGTCGTTAACGGGAATCTGCGTCTGTCCTTTGAGCGCGATGAAGATGAGCGGCGCGGTCGTCGTGAAGCCTTCGTTCCAACCGGGGAAGGGATAACTGATCGCAGACTCGACGATGCTGGGTCGCACAATCGCGCGCACCATGCCTTGCTCGGCCGCGACAAGTTGCTCGCCCAGACTCTTCGTGTACGTGTAGATGTTCGGCCAGCCCCACCACTCCGCGCGCTCGATGCCGAGATCGGTTAGACGTGTGCGCGTCCAGACTTTGCGCTCGCGCGCAACAGCCAACCCCATCGCATCAAGATCATCGGGATCGCGTCCCTCTTCAATCAGACGTTTGCGCCCCTGCTCGCGGAAGCGCGCGGCTTGCAAAGCATCGCGCGCCTCGTCCTTCACACGCGCCGCCAGCTTCGCGCAATCCTTGATCTCCTGCTCGACATCGAACTCAACGTCCGGCAACTCGTCGCGGCGTGGGAAATAACCGAGCACCGGATCGCTCTCCCACACAGGCCCCGAACGATTGCCCGCGACGAAGCACGTCGAGACGTGCACGAGCGCCGGCCGCTTCATGCGCTTAACAAACGCAATGACGTTCTGCGTGCCGACGACGTTCGTTCTCAGTGCACTCTCAAGCGTCGGGTTGAAAGTGACGTTGCCCGCGCTGTTGATGACAATATCAATCTCGTCCGCGAGTTTCTGCGCTTCTTCTTCCGTGTAACCTAAATCCTTATCGCCGATGTCGCCGCCAACCACTTGCACTTTGTCGTGGATGAAACCCTCGAACGCGCTCCCGTAACGCTCGCGCAAAGGATCAAACGGCGGCGCGGTGATGACATGCTCCCAGAACCGCGTCTCCGACTCAGCCGCCGAGCGCGCCCGCACCGTCACATACACGCGCTCGATATTCGGAAAGCGATGGAGCAACATGCTCAGCGTCACCTTGCCGAGAAAGCCCGTGCTGCCGATCAAGAAAATCCGGCGACCTTGATAGATGTTTGTCGGCGACAGCTTCATTGGTTAAAAAGTGAATTCGGTAAAAACAATCTCACGCTCCGCCTTCGCGCCAGCTTGTTTCAAGATATAAACGACCTCAGTCTGATGATTCTCTAATGCGCAATCCAGCGGTGTGCCGATATCATCTCGCGCATTGATATTCGCGCCACTTTGTAAGAGCAGTCTGACGTTTTCGGCATATCCGCTACCCGCAGCACTATGCAGCGGCGTTGTGCCAAACTTGATCGTACTATTTACATCTGCGCCATGATCTAGCAGCAGTCTGAGCGCATCGGGATTTCGACTGGAAGCTGCCCAATTGAGAGTCATGTTATTTGGCTTTGCCCCGAACGCCAGCCAGAGTTTCATTGCGCTTATATCACCCTTGAAGCTTGCCTGACAGAACTCAGCTTGAATAATGCTATTCGCTTTCTCGCGGAACCGGTCATGATCCACAGCTAGGATCGAAATCCAAAGCGCGACAGTAAAGGCTAATAGTCGTTTGGGAGTCATAATCAATGATAACTCACATTGGCACGAGAGGTGGCCAACTATTCAACATCGCACAATGCGATCACTGGTTGATGGAGCATCGTGATTTCGGCGGAGCGGCCCATGTAGCTGCGGGCCATGGCGATGGCTTCGGTCAGGTTGTCGGCGCGCTCCCAGCCCAGACGCTCAGGCACGTGTGCGTTCTCTGCACCGGCGGCGATGACGCGCCCGACGTGCTGGCGGCCGTTCTCGCCCCAGTACCACATGAAGAACGGGTGCGCGCCGTGATAGGCGTTGCCGCGCCGGTACATTTCGATGTAACTGGGATTGGTCGCAAACTCGCGCTCGTACTTGTCGCGCAAGTAAAAGGCGTCGCGCGATTCAGGCAGCAGGCGATTGAAGAACTCGATGTAAGAGGGATGGAAGTTGTGATCGAACTCGTCGTAGCAAGGGTGATGCAGGATGAGCACGCCGCCTTTTTTCAAGAGCGGACGGCTACGATAGAAGTTGAAGTGATACCCGAGCGCCATCACCTGCACCAAGATCGGATTCAGGATCGAATAGACGTTATAAGGCGAGATGTCCGGGATGCCCGTGATCAATATGTCGCACTGACTGTTAACAGGGATGGTGTACTGATCGAAATTCTTCTTTAGAATCTCTGCGTGCGCCGGCTCGGTCTTGCCCGCGTGACAGGCGATCACCTCGTAAGCCGCTGGCATGTTGTGCAGCATCTTGCGGCGCGCGGCGCGCGGGAGTTTCCCCATCGTCATGTGCATCGCCTCGTACTTCATACGGTCGAAGGCAGAGAAGTCGTCTTCGTTCTTGAGCAGAAAATCGAGTTGCGAGCCGTAGATGCGATTGTTGAGCGCCGTCTCGATGTGGAAGACGTTGACGTGCTTGTCTAAGAGTTGGCCCAAACGCACGATCTTGTGATTCAACTCCGAGTGCGCCGGGTCCATGTAGCTGTTTGAATCGCGGATCGTCTGCGGCTCGTGGTGCGCGCGCAGCGATTCGTAGTCGCACAAGCCAACCGCGACCGACTTATGCCCGCCGTCCATCGGCGTGAGGTTGATGTTGCAATAGATGAGCAAGTCGCTTTCGGCGCAGCGTCGGTTGATGCGCAGAGGTTCGTGATGCTTCGTCTCGCCGAGCGTGACAAGTCCGTCTTCCCACTCGGCGTCGTGGTTGTAGTAGCGATCAGGATAGAACTCTTTGAAGATTTTATCGCCGACCATGCGCCGCATCTCCCACTCGGTCATCTTCCGGTGGAGACAGTTGGCGATGATGATGTGCACGTCGTCCACGCCGTAATCGGCGAGCATCTGCAAGACGATCTCAAGCATCGTCTGGCGCACGTCGGGCGTCTGCATCGGCGGGAGCGGCAGCGAGATGTCGTCCAAAGCAATCGTCACCTTCATGCCCGGCTCAAGCTGCGCGAACAAAGGATCGCAATCGTGCGGATGGTTCAAGGCGTAACGGATCGCGGCGGCGCGATTCGGCAAACCCTTGATCGCAGGCTTCGGATAGACGACGCGCGTGCCAATCGGCAAATCTTCGAGAATGAAATCCTCGCCCGACGGAATAATGCGCGGCGCGCTGTCGCGGTCAATATAGACGACCGACTCATGTACTTTGCGGCGTAGTTGTAGGCTCATAAGAAAGTGATGAGTGCAGAGTGATGAGTGCAGAATTGACATTCATCACTCTGCACTCATCACTCATCATTGTTGTTCAGCCTTTCATCGCGGGCACGTTCATGTTGAGCGCGCGGACGAGGAAGCCCCAACGGTCTGAGACTTCTTCGATCTGTTTGGAGGTCGGCTTGCCTGCGCCGTGTCCGGCTTTGGTCTCGATGCGGATCAAGATGGGCGCGGGGCCGGCCTGCGCCTCCTGCATCGTCGCAGCGAACTTGAAGCTGTGGCCGGGCCAGACGCGGTCGTCGTGGTCGGCTGTGGTGATCAGCGTGGGCGGATAGCTCGTGCCCGGCTTGATGTTGTGGAGCGGCGAGTAGGCGCGGATGTATTTGAAGTCTTCCGGGTTGTCGGGCGAGCCGTATTCGGTCTGCCACGCTGCGCCGATGGTGAACTTGTGGAAGCGCAGCATGTCCATGACGCCGACGGCGGGCAGTGCCGCGCCAAAGAGTTCGGGGCGTTGGGTCATCACTGCGCCGATGAGCAAGCCGCCGTTTGAGCCGCCGAAGATGGCGAGCTTGGGTGTCGACGTGTACTTGTTTGCGATCAACCATTCGGCGGCGGCGATGAAGTCGTCAAACACGTTCTGCTTCTTCGCCTTCATGCCCGCCTCGTGCCACTCTTTGCCGTATTCGCTGCCGCCGCGCAGATTCGCCAAAGCATAGACGCCGCCCATCTCCATCCAGACGAGATTTGAGACGGAGAACGCGGGCGTCTCGGCGATGTCGAAGCCGCCATAGGCGTAGAGCAAGGTTGGATTCTGACCGTCGAGCTTGAGACCCTTCTTATGCGTGATAAACATCGGCACGCGCGTGCCATCTTTGCTTGTGTAGAAGACCTGTTTGGTCTCGTAGTCTGCGGGATTGAAGTCAACTTTGGGTTGCCGAAAGATGGTGCTCTTGCCGGTCGTTAGATCGAGCCGGTAGATCGTCGAAGGGACGGTGAAACTGGTGAAGGAATAGAACGTCTCTTTGTCTTTCTGTCGCCCGCCAAAGCCGCCGACTG
>Ga0209153_1000551_pt1 | contig 16466 bp, 20 predicted proteins | sample GraSoiAngelo_120_FD_185877 | JGI IMG/M metagenome (GOLD analysis project Ga0209153, IMG submission 185877) | Grasslands soil microbial communities from the Angelo Coastal Reserve, California, USA - 14_0919_09_20cm (SPAdes) (version 2) | ecosystem: Environmental > Terrestrial > Soil > Grasslands ...
AGTCTTCGCCCGGGACCCGGTCGGTGCGCTGCGCTACGCATGGCTCCGCGCGCCGCCCTCCAACCGTGCCAACCTAACCCAGATCCTCAGAGAGAGCTTGACTCGCAATGCCCCATATGAGGGTGGGTTAGCGAAGCGTAACCCACCGATATTTGCGCCCATGGCGAGAATGGCGGGTTACGCTTCGCTAACCCACCCTACGCACTACTCGCCCACCAATTCCTTGACGCTGCGAAATTCCTTTGTCGCCCGGTCGAGTACGGACAGCGTGCCTTCCGCGACCCCGAAATAGGCGCCATGCAGATGAAGCCCGCCCCGCTCGACCGGCGTTCGCACAAAGGGAAACGTCATCAGATTTTCCAGCGAGCGGAACACCGCAGCTTTCTCGATCCTGACGGTGAAATCATGCATCGTCTCGTGGTCGCGCTGCTCGACGACTTCGCCCGGCTTGACGAACATCGCCATCCACTTGCCGATGAAATCGCCCGGCGAGAGCGGCTCGATCTTGTCGATAAACGCGCGGATCCCGCCGCACTGCGCGTGGCCCAGCACCACGATGTGCTTCACGCGCAGCACCGAAACTGCGTATTCCAGCGCCGCCGAGACGCCATGCGCGCCGGGGTCGGGCTGATAAACCGGCACCAGATTGGCGACATTGCGCACCACGAACAATTCGCCGGGGCCGGCATCGAAGATCACCTCCGGCGATACCCGGGAATCGCAGCAGCCGATCACCATGGTCTCAGGCGATTGCCCGCGCACCGACAAATCACGGTAGCGCGACTGTTCGGCAGGCAATCGTTGCGAGGCGAAGGTCCGGTAGCCGTCAATCAATTGTTGCGGGAACGGGCTCATGGCTACGGCATAACCATATGCGGCTTCCCGTCACAAGCCTTTCGATTAGGCAGATGAAGTGTTATCGCGTGGGCAGAGAATTGCTGAAGGAACCCGTCCATGACCCATCCGCGCCGCAGCCTGTTGTTCATGCCGGGATCGAACGCGCGGGCCCTGGAAAAAGCGCGCGTGCTTCCCGCCGACGGCCTCATCCTCGACATCGAGGATTCGGTTGCCCCCGATGCCAAGGCGAAAGCGCGAGAGCAGATCGCGGAGGCGATTGCGGCGCAAGGTTTTGGCAAGCGCGAGATCTGGATCCGGACCAACAGTCTGGATTCGCAATGGTGGGCCGATGACGTCGCCATGGCCGGAAAGGCAAAACCCGACGGCATCCTGGTGCCGAAGGTTTCCAGCGTGGACGATCTTGACAAGATCGGCGACCGCTTGCAGGGGATTGGCGCCGATCCCTCGATCAAGGTCTGGGCGATGATCGAGACCGCGCGCGCCGTGCTCGATGCTGCCAAGCTGGCGGCCGCGTCGCGTGATCCGAAAACGCGGCTCGCCGGTTTCGTGTTCGGCCCGAACGATATTTCGCGGGAGACGCGGATCAAGATGCAGCCGGGCCGTGCCGCCATGATCCCGATGATCACGCATTGCATCCTGGCGACGCGGGCGCATGGCCTCGAAATTCTCGACGGGCCCTACAGCGATTTTTCCAATGTCGATGGTTTCGCGCTGGAATGCGCGCAAGGCCGCGATCTCGGTTTCGACGGCAAGACGCTGATCCACCCCGGACAGATCGTGGCCTGCAACGCGATCTTCACGCCGCCGGCGGAAGAGGTCGCGCATGCCCGCCGGATTATCGCCGCGTTCGAACTACCGGAAAACGCCGCACGCGGCGCGATCCAGCTCGATGGACAGATGGTGGAGCGGCTACACGCCGAGATGGCGCGGCGCACGATCGAGATCGCGGATGCGATCAGCGCGATGGGGAATTGAGCGGGCGATTTGCCGCAGGATCGGTCGAGCCGAACTGATTGCAGGGAAACTACGGCCCAAACCGCTCCATCGCCCATGCATGGAGGCTGTCGCGGACCGGCGGCTTTTTGGTGCGGCCTTTTCCGGAAATGTGCAGCCCGATAATGTCGGGATCGCGGATCAGCGCAGAGTAATCCGACCGTTCGAAGAAAAGCTTTGGCTCGGAGTGCACCGCATAGAACGATTTCTTCGGCAGCGCGCAGCGCAGCTCGCCGGTTCGGCGGGCCAGCTCGGTCAGCGCGGCCGGACCGTAAATCGCGATACGAACGTCGGAAAGGCGGCGCGATCCGCCCCGTAAACGATGCAGCGCGAAAGTCAGGCGATGGAGCGGTGCCAGCCACTCCGGTGTCAACTCCTCCTGCTGCATCAGCTTTTCGAATGCTGCGACGATTGGATCGTGTCGCGGCAGGTAAAGCACGGCGTTGCCAAGCCGGCGCGGCCGCTCCCAGGCGAAAAAGGGCTTTGTCGCGTCGATCTCGACGGGTTTGAGCAGCAGCACGTCGGCGTCGAGCCACAGGCCGGCGTGACGCGCCATCAACCGCATTCTAAAAAAATCGCTGAACTGCAGAACGGTCCAGTCGCGCCACGTCCCGTCCGGTTGCGCCGGGCGCAATTTTTCAGCGAAGGAATGCGGCAGGATCGCCTCCGCTTCGGCGTTGCCGACGCCGTCGGGCAAGCCCGCGAGCGGCTCAAAACTGTAGACGGTGACCTTGTGGCCCGCAGCTACCTGCGACCTCAGGCAGGCCAGGCGGAACTCATCGAGCGGGCCATGCCAGAAGGTGGCGACGTCAGGCAGCATGCGTCACCTTCTAACCGCCAGCAGTCAATTTTAGGATCAGGCCCAGGCGCGCTCGGTCTTCGCCTTGGCCTCATAGGCGTCGATCGACGACTTCTTTTCCATGGTCAGCCCGATGTCGTCGAGGCCGTTCATCAGGCAGTGCTTGCGGAACGGATCGATCTCGAATTTCACCTTGCCGCCGTCCGGGCCGCGGATCTCCTGGTTGGCAAGGTCGATGGTCAGCGTCGCATTGGCGCCGCGCTCGGCATCGTCGAATAATTTGTCGAGGTCGTCCTGGCTGACGCGGATCGGCAGGATGCCGTTCTTGAAGCAGTTGTTGTAGAAGATGTCGCCGAACGAGGTCGAGATCACGCAGCGGATGCCGAAATCCAGGAGCGCCCACGGCGCGTGCTCGCGGCTCGAGCCGCAGCCGAAATTATCGCCGGCGACCAGCACCTTGGCATTGCGGTACGCCGGCTTGTTGAGGATAAAATCCGGATTCTCGCTGCCGTCGTCCTTATAGCGCTGTTCCGCGAACAGTCCCTTCGCAAGGCCGGTGCGCTTGATGGTCTTCAGGTACTGTTTCGGGATGACCATGTCGGTGTCGACATTGATGATCTTCAGCGGCGCCGCGACGCCTTCCAGTGTGGTGAACTTTTCCATCGATCGCACTTCCCCTTGGAGCCAAGGCCGATGGTTTATCGCGAATGCGGCGGTCTTTAAAGGCCAAATTGCGCAGGGCTAGTCGGCATCGGCCTCGATGGCTGCCATGTCGTCGTCGGAGAGCCCGAAATGATGGCCGACCTCGTGGATCAGCACGTGGCGGACGATATGACCAAGCGTCTCGTCATGTTCGGCCCAATAGTCCAGGATCGGGCGGCGGTACAGCCAGATCATGTTGGGCAAGCGGGCGATGTCGTCGTGGCTTTGCAGCGGCAGGCCGGTGCCCTGGAACAGGCCGAGCAGGTCGAATTCGCTTGCCGCCTCCATCTCATCCAGCACCTCGTCGGTCGGGAAATCGTCGACGCGGACGATCACGCCCGCACAGAGATCGCGAAATCGCCGCGGCAGGCGCTCGAAAATCTCGTGCGCCATGGTCTCCATCTCCGCCAATGAGGGGGCTTTGAGCGTACTCCACATGCCGCCTGTTTAGCGCGGGTTCCGCATGGCTGCATATCGGATTTTTGGCGAGTTGACGCAGGCCGCGAAAACGGAGACCGTGCGCCCAATAACGGGTTGGGATGAGGGGCATGACTTTGATCAGGACGACGGCAGTACTGATGGCTCTCGTGGGGATTTTTTCCGTGGCGCCGACGGGGGCGAAAGCGCAAACCGCGCCGTCCACCATCCGCCTGGCACAGGCGGTGCCGCCGGATGCCTCCACGGCGCGCCGCGTTCGCAAGCCGCCGACCCGGCTCAAGGTCTATCCGCGCTACGAGCCCTATAACGAATGGCCCGCGGAGGTCTATCCCCGTTACAATCCCGGCCCTAACGCCGTGCGTGAGTGCAATGCCACTTACGTCCAGGAATATCGGCCGAGCGGCACCGTCATCGTGCCGCGCATGAGCTGTTACTGGCGCGGCGGCTGATTTCTTATTTTCTAATGTCGTCGCACCGCGCCGATCAATCCGGTGCCGATCACGAGCGCCGCGGCTCCATAGACCAGAATAGCCATCGTGAGTTGGATGAAGCTGCTGGCGGTGCCCGAGCCTCCTCCGGGCCCTTGCGAAGCGAAAGCCGCGCTCGTCCATAACGAACAACTCACGGTCAATGCGGTGTGTGCGAGCGCCGTTGCTCGTTGCCCTGCGCGAGACGTTGTCATGACGATCTCCTGCTATGAAAAATTTCCAGAAGATACGGGCGACACCCTACGCCGGTTTTGCGAGCGCCGGTGAAAATTGTCGCCGCAAATCTTCAAGTGCGGCCTGCGCATTCATGGCGCGTTCACATCGCTATCTCTAATTTTATGTGGGGAACGATCGCAAATAAAAGCCGGAAAGCGGGCCGTCGTGTGGCCCCGGGCTTTTGCGCCCGCATTCAGGGAGATGACGCATGATGAGGATTGTAGATCGCAGGCAGCGCGTTGGCCGCTGCCTCGTCAGTTGCTTTGGCCTTGCTGCAGCCGTGCTAATGCTGTCGGCCGCGCCGGGCGAACGCGCACAAGCCATGTCGTTGATCAATGCCGCGGCTGCGCCGTCGGCGAAGCACGCCGCCGACGCCTTGATGATCGAAGTCCGCGGTCATGGCGGCGGCGGCGGCGGTGGTGGTCACCATGGCGGGGGTGGCCGCGGCGCGGCTCACTTCGGCGGTGGCGGCGGCCACCACGCGGCCCCGGCGTTCCGTGCCGGCCCGTCCTTTCATGCGGGTCACGCCTATCGCGCCGGCCCGGTGTTCCGTGGCGGCGGCGTCCATTATGGCGCGTATCGCCACGGTGGATTCCGCTTCGCACATCGGCATCATCACCGCCGCTTCTTCTACGGCTCGTACTACGACTACCCGTCGTATTACTATTACCCACGTCACCGCTGCGGGGTGATCCGGACCCATCACGGCCCGCGCCGCATCTGCCGCTGGCACCATCGGCACCGCTGGCATCATTGGCGGGTCTACTGATGCGCCAAGCAAGTCTGACAAGCAAATCTCACAAGCACGTCTGAAATGAATGCCGGGTCTTAAAAAAATAAGGCACCCGACGGGGTGCCTTACGCATTCTGACCGGCGATCAACACCGCGCTCAATCCCAGTTCTTGAATTTCCAGGACCTCAGCTTCCATGGCGTCAACGTCTCTAGCCGCCACTGGACCCAGCGGTCCGGCGGCCAATGGCTGAGGCGCGAAGTTTCCTTGGTCTCGGCCGGCGCCGCGACGCGCTCCGTGAAGCGGCGGCGGTTCTGCCGCGTCGCCTCGCTGATCATATCGATGAATTCGGCTTTTTCGGCCATGGCCGGCTCCTTCGCGAAGCGTCACGCTTTTCGCAAGCGGCCAGTCTGCTCCCCTCTGCTTAAGGAGCCGTTGCCAAAACGGCTCCAGCTTGAGGCACTTTCATTTTGACGCGTTTTCTTGACGCGAACCCGCTATCCAAGTCCGGGGGCAGGTTTTCGCTCGAAAACGCCATGCTACCGCCATTCCCTAACATCGACAAAATGGCCGGCAATCGCGGCCGCCGCGGCCATGGCGGGCGAGACCAGATGGGTGCGGCCCTTGAAGCCCTGGCGGCCCTCGAAATTGCGGTTCGAGGTCGAGGCGCAGCGCTCCTCCGGCTTCAGCTTGTCGGGGTTCATGGCGAGGCACATCGAGCAGCCGGGCTCTCGCCACTCGAAGCCGGCCTTGATGAAGATCTTGTCCAGCCCCTCCGCTTCCGCCTGCTCCTTCACGAGGCCCGAACCCGGCACGATCATGGCATTGACGTTGCCATTGACGGTCTTGCCCTCGGCGACCTTGGCGGCGGCGCGCAAATCCTCGATCCGGCCGTTGGTGCAGGAGCCGATGAAGACGCGGTCGAGCTTGATGTCGGTGATTTTGGTGCCGGCTTTCAGGCCCATGTATGACAGCGCCCGATGCTTGGAGAGCCGCTTGGCTTCATCCTCGATCTTGTCGGGATCAGGCACCATGCCGGTGATCGAGACGACGTCCTCGGGCGAGGTGCCCCAGGTCACGACCGGCGGCAGCTTTGCCGCATCCAGCCTGATCTCGTGATCGAAATGCGCGCCGTCGTCGGAGCGCAGCCTTTCCCAATAGCGCATCGCCGCGTCCCAGGCATCGCCCTTTGGCGATTTCGGCCGGCCGCGCAGGAAGTCGAACGCCTTTTCATCCGCCGCAATCAGGCCGGCGCGCGCGCCGCCCTCGATCGACATGTTGCAGACGGTCATGCGGCCTTCCATCGAGAGCGCACGAATCGCCTCACCGGCATATTCCAGGACGTAGCCGGTGCCGCCGGCGGTGCCGATCTCGCCGATGATCGCGAGGATGATGTCCTTGCCGGTGACGCCCTCGGGCAATTTGCCGTCGACGACCGCGCGCATGTTCTTGGCTTTTTTCGCGATCAGCGTTTGCGTCGCCAGCACGTGCTCGACTTCCGAGGTACCGATGCCGTGCGCCAGCGCGCCGAACGCGCCGTGGGTCGAGGTGTGGCTGTCGCCGCAGACGATGGTGGTGCCGGGCAAAGTAAAGCCCTGCTCAGGGCCGATCACGTGGACGATACCCTGCCGCTTGTCGAACTCATTGTAGTATTCGATGCCGAATTCTTTTGCGTTCTCCGCCATCACCCGCATCTGTTCGATGCTCTCCGGATCGGGGTTCGGCTTTGAGCGATCGGTGGTGGGGATGTTGTGATCGACCACCGCGAGCGTTTTCTCGGGCGCACGCACCTTGCGTCCCGTAGTACGCAGGCCTTCGAACGCCTGCGGCGAGGTCACCTCATGGACGAGATGGCGGTCGATGTAGATCAGGCAGGTGCCGTCGGCGGCTTCGTGAACCAGGTGGTCGTTCCAGATCTTGTCGTACAGCGTGGTCGGTTGTTTATCGGACATGGTATGTGGCCTCGAATCGGAATTTGAATCGGAGAATGCAACCGCGCGCGGCGAAACGCGGCGCGCCAGGCGTCAGTCCGCAAGTGCTGCCGTCGTCAGCCGACCGAAGAAGCGCCAAGGCAAACGGCTACGGTCGTCGAGAACGACGCGCGACGCGATGGTTTGGCGATCCCTGAACATGCTGGCCTTATAGCACAGGAGGTATTGGGTGCGATACGCGTTTGCAACTATCGTCATTGCGAGCCAACGGGTCGCGCGAACGCGCGCCCATTGACAGGCTCCGCGAAGCAATCCAGTTCTTGTGCGGCAGCTAAGGCTGGATTGCTTCGTCGCAAGTGCTCCTCGCAATGACGAGAGGCAACAAAAAAAGCGCGGGGTGACCCCCGCGCTTTTCGTCAAATCCATTCGCGAGCTTTGGAACTACTCACCGACGGCAGTGGCGCGCTCGGTCTTCTCGACGATGCGGGCCGACTTGCCGCGCAGATTGCGGAGGTAATACAGCTTGGCCCGGCGCACCTTGCCGCGGCGCACCACCTTGATCGAGTCGATCATCGGCGACATCACCGGGAACACGCGCTCGACGCCTTCGCCGTAGGAGATCTTGCGCACCGTGAAGCTCTCATTGAGCCCGCCGCCGGAGCGGCCGATGCAAACGCCTTCATAGGCCTGCACGCGGGTGCGGTCGCCTTCGACCACCTTGACGTTGACGATCAGAGTGTCGCCGGGCCCGAACTCCGGAATCGTTTTGCTCGCCGACAGTTTGTCGAATTGCTCTTTTTCGAGCTGTTGAATGAGGTTCATTGGAATCTCCATCGGCGGCGCGCCCAGCCGACGCGGGCTGCGTTCTATCCTGCCGTCACTTCGCGGAATTGGCGCTCGTATAAGGCAAAGGCGGCTGCTTGTCACCCGTCTGTCGTGCTTTTTGACCCTTTTCGGCCGCCCCGCGTGGCCCAAACATCCGGCCGACGCGCCCGCGTCAGGGCTTCGGCCTCGGCCCGCCGCCAGGCCGCGACTTTGGCGTGGTCTCCCGAGGTGAGGATCTCAGGGATTGGGCGGCCCTCGAAGGTCTGCGGACGGGTATATTGGGGGTATTCCAGTAGCCCCTCGGAAAAACTCTCATCTGCGCCCGATTCGCACTTTCCCATCACCCCCGGCAGCAGGCGGACGCAGGCATCGATCAGCGCCATAGCGGCGAGCTCGCCGCCGGAAAGCACGTAATCCCCGATCGAGACCTCCTCTAGCGCCCGGGCCTCGATCACCCTTTGGTCGACCCCCTCGAACCGGCCGCAGACGATCAGCGGACCGGGCCCGGCGGCGAGTTCCGCGACGCTGGACTGGGTCAATGGCCGACCCCGCGGGCTCATCAACAGGCGCGGCCGATCTGAAGCGACATCGGCCGCATCAATGGCCGCCGCGAGCACATCCGCACGCAGCACCATGCCGGGCCCACCGCCGGCCGGCGTATCGTCCACGCTGCGGTGGCGGTCAGTGGCGGAATCCCGGATATCGCGCGTCTCCAGCGCCCAAAGCCCAGACGTCAGCGCCCTGCCGGCCAGGCTGACGCCGAGCGGCCCCGGAAACATGTCCGGAAACAGGGTGAGCACGGTCGCGCGCCACATCGCTGGGTTTGAACTCATCGGCTGTTGTTACGGCACTACCGCCGTGAGATCGAGGCCTTGCATCAAGGCGGCGGCCGCGACCGCCTGCCGGAAGTCGGCAAGCCTGAACGTCGTGACCACGATCTTTTTGAGATCGAGCAAGGCGTCGGCGGCGAGCGCCGCGAGCTGGCCCGGCGCGGTCCGCTCATACATGAACTGACCGACCACCTCCCAGTCGTTCGCCAGCATTTCGCGGAACGAGACTTCAAGCGGCACCTCGGCGCTGCCCATCAGCACCAGCCGGCCGCCGCGCTTGAGCGCGCGCAGGCTCGATAGCGTGGTCGAGGTGCTCTTGGCGGCACCGAGCAAATCCAGCGCGACGTCGGCGCCGCCACCGGCGGCATGCCGGATGATGAGGAGATCGCTTGCCGTATCCCCGGTGACGACGGCTGGAATGACGCGCGGGCCGAATGCGTCGCGCAAACCTTCCAGTGCTTCGCGCTTGCGCCCGACTGCGACCACGCGTCCGGCGCCCATCGCGACCGCGAGCATCACCGCACCGGAACCGAAATAGCCGGTCGCGCCGTTGACGATCATGGTGTGGCCGCCGCGCAAGCCAGCGCGTTGCAGGCCGCCGAACGGCACGATCAGTTTGGCCAGCCCGATCAGTTCGCTGGCCGGTTTGTCGTCCAGTCCGGCCAGCGGCGTGACACACGCCGCTGGCCAATGCGCGATCTCGGCGAACACGCCGTCGCGCCAGCGCATCTGCATTGCCAGCGCCGCCGGCGTGGTCACGGTTGCGGTGAGCCCGATCAGGATTTGCGGCGGTTCACGCTCGGGCACATCGTCGCGCAAATGCGGGCTCAGGAAAACCCGGTCGCCGCGCTGCACATGGCTGACATTGTCGCCGGCCGCGATCACCCGCGCGATCGCGTTGGTGCCGGGCACGAATGGCATCGGCGGCAGGCTGTAGGGCACTGAGCCCGACAGCACCCGGCCCATGTAGGACAAGACCATGCCGGCTTCGATGCGAACCAGCACGCCGTCGGGCGCGGGCTTTGGCGTTTCGACCTCGTCGAACCGCAGGTCATTGTGCGCATGCAGGCGCCAGGCTTTGTGGATAGCCATGTTGGTCATTCCTGAACTTAACTCGCCTATATAGGTAATCGGCGCTTAACGGCGCATCAATAAATCGGTCAGTCTAAAATGGGGAATCCGGACGAGATGCAGGAGGCCGCTCTATTGCTTGCGGCCGTACTCGACGAGTTCGATGGTATTGTTGGTCGTCAAGAGATTATTCACCCGAGAAGCGAACGTGCGTTTCACCCAATGATCAATCGCGGGTGCGTACCAGATCTGTAGCGTCACCTCGGCTTTTCGGGTCGGATCTTTGACATTCCTGGTCGAGTACGACGTTTCAATTTTGAATGTTTCGAAGGTGCCGGCTTTCGTAGTCACGCTCTCCCGTCCGACGATCGTCGATTTGCCTGCTCGCTTCCAGATATTGGCGTTGGCAGCATCGACTTCGTCGCATTGAAAATTCCAGGTCTTGCCGACCGAAAGGGGCAGTTGAATTCCCGAACCGTCGTTGGGGGAGAATTTCCAGGGCCCCGACACGGTCATGTTCCAGGACCGATCGAAAACGATGTTACCCGCGTTGGGTTTGCCCACAGTTTCGACTCGGGTGTTGACCTGCGTCGGCGTTACGTCGGTGACGATATTCTGGCGGGTTGCGCTAATGGTTCCGATGATTTCGTCCCGCACCTCGTAGGTCCAGTGGTCGCCCGGCAGCGGCTCTTCCATCGAGATAGCTGCCGAAGATTGGAGCGCTGCCGGCGACGATAAGGCGGCCGGCGCCTCGGCTTGCGGCGACGCCTGCTGCGCCCAAGCGTTGCCGGCGAGGCCGATGATCCCCAGAACGGCGTAACGAAACATTGCTTTTCCCTATGGCCTGTTGCGGCGATGGTGGCGTGCAGATCGCCTAGCGGCGACCATACTCGACCAGTTCGATCGTGCTCTTGTCACGAACCTTTCCATCCGATCTGGATACGAAAGTACGCTTCACCCAGTGATTGATCGCCGGCGCGTACCAGGTCTGCTGGTCGGCCTGCAGTTTCTTGGTCGGGTCATTCGCGTTTTGTATTTGAAAGGAGATTTCGATTTTGTAAGTGTCGAACGTGCCCGCTCTGGTCGTGACGCTCTCCTGGGCGACGACCTTCGCCGTACCCGAGCGCTTCCAGCTAATTCCGGCCGTGCTGTTGAGATCGGTGGAGTTGAATGACCAGGTTTTGCCGACCGCGAGCGGCGGCCGAATGCCAGTGCCGTCATTAGGCGTGTATCGCCAGATGCCGCTGTTCGTCAGGTCCCAGGAACGGTCGAACGTCTGATAGCCGGTATTGGAATTGCCGAGCACTGCGAGCCGCACGCTGATCTCTGTCGCTGACACATCGGTGACGGTGTTGGTGGTCGTCGCCTTGAGGTCGCCGGTAATCTCGTCGCGAACCTCGTAGGTCCAGTGGTCTCCGGTTTGCGGGTCTTCCATCGGCGTTTCGACGGAAGGAGAGGATGCTGCGGGAGATGATGTGCTCGACGGTGTTTGGGCAGATACAAGATTCACAGTTGCAAGCAGGCTGATCGTCGTCAGAAAAATGCGGCGCAACATAAGTATCTCCCGGTGGGAATCGGTGCCAGGGAGGGATACAACTCAAGCGTGAACAACCCGTTAGTCAAACGCGAGCAATTTACATTTGTTGGGTTGCGGACTGTCATTGTTTCGTCACTAACCCGAATGCGTATCCTCGCCCTCGATCTCCTCCGGCAATTCGATCACGACGCGGCCGCCGGCGAGGTCGACCGTGGGGACCACGGCATTGGTGAACGGCAGCAGCAGGGTCGCGCCATCGGGCGGCGCGATCTCGATGATATCGCCGGCGCCGAAATTGTGGATCGCGACCACGCGGCCGAGTGGTTCATCCGCCGTTGTCACGGCGGCAAGGCCGATCAAGTCGGCGTGGTAATATTCGTCCTCGTCGGTCGCCGGCAATTTTTCTCGCGCGACGTAGAGCTCGATTCCATTGAGACGTTCGGCCTCGTCTCGGGACGTGATTCCCTTCAGCGTCGCGACCAGATAATCCCTAGCTTGGCGCGCGCTCTCTACTTCGAACTGCCGCGCGCCGTCTTTAGTTGTGAGCGCGCCGTAACGCTTCACGGCCAATGGATCTTGCGTAAACGTCCACAGTTTCACCGCACCGCGCACGCCATGCGCGGCGCCGATCCGGGCGACGCAGATCGGCGCTGCCATCGCCACCACCGCTCGCCCTACTCGCTTACGCCGTCTTGGCGGCGGCTTCGGCCTGGGCCTTGCGCTCCTTGCGCGGCACGGCTTTCTCCGGATTCTTGCGCGGGGTGCGTTTTGCAACGCCGGCGGCATCGAGGAAACGCATCACCCGGTCGGACGGCTGCGCGCCCTTGGCCAGCCAGGACTTCACCTTGTCCATGTCGAGCTTCAGCCGCGCCTCGTTGTCCTTTGGCAGCAGCGGATTGAAATGGCCGAGCCGCTCGATGAAGCGGCCGTCGCGCGGAAAGCGCGAATCGGCGGCGACGACATGATAGACCGGCCGCTTCTTGGTGCCTGCGCGAGCAAGGCGGATAACAACTGACATTCGGTTCTCCTTTTGAATGCTAAATTTTAACTAAATGGGTCGGTGTGAATTGACGTCATTGCGAGGAGCGAAGCGACGAAGCAATCCATTCTTTTCTTTCTTTGGCGCGATGGATTGCTTCGCTGCGCTCGCAATGACGGGTGAGGTCATTTCTTCTTCCCCGGAAAGCCGCCGAGGCCCGGCAGCGTCGGCTTGCCGCTCAAGCCTGTAAGCCCCGGCAAATTCGGCAGGCCGCCACGCAGGCCTGCGGGAAGATCTTTTGGCAATGTGGGCATCCCACCGGCGCCGCCGGACATTTTCTCCTGCAGCGCTTTCATCTCCTCGGGCGAGGGCGGCTTCATCCCGCCGCCAAAGCCCATCGCCTGCGCGATGCCGGCAAGCGGGCCGCGCTTGCCCGAACCCATGGCCTTCATCATATCCGCCATGTTCCGGTGCATCTTCAGAAGCTTGTTGACTTCCTCGACCTTGACGCCGGCGCCGGACGCGATCCGCTTCTTGCGGCTCGCTTTGAGGATATCGGGATGCTTGCGCTCGGCCCGCGTCATCGAATCGATCACCGCGACCTGGCGCTTGATGATTTTGTCGTCGATCCCGGCATTGGCGATCTGGTTCTTCATCTTGGCGACGCCGGGCATCATCCCCATCAGTCCCGAGATGCCGCCCATGTTCGCCATCTGCAGCAATTGCTCGCGCATATCGGCAAGGTCGAACTGGCCCTTGCGCATTTTCTCCGCAACGCGCGCGGCTTTCTCGGCATCGATATTCGCCGCCGCCTTCTCGACCAGCGACACCACGTCGCCCATGCCGAGAATGCGACCGGCGATCCGGCTGGGGTGGAAATCCTCCAGCGCGTCGGTCTTTTCACCGGTGCCGATCAGCTTGATCGGCTTTCCGGTGACCGCGCGCATCGACAGCGCCGCGCCGCCGCGGCCGTCGCCGTCCACCCGTGTCAGCACGATGCCGGTCAGGCCGACGCGCTGGTCGAACGCGCGCGCGAGGTTGACCGCGTCCTGGCCGGTCAGCGAATCCGCGACCAACAGCACTTCATGCGGATTGGCGGCCGATTTGATGCTGGCTGCTTCCGCCATCATCTCTTCGTCGAGGGTAGTTCGCCCGGCGGTATCGAGCAGCACCACGTCATAGCCGCCGAGCTTACCGGCTTCGACCGCGCGCTTGGCAATCTGCGGCGGCAGCTGTCCGGCCACGATCGGCAGCGTTGGGATGTCGAGGTCGCGCCCGAGCACGGCCAGTTGCTCCATCGCCGCCGGACGATAGACGTCGAGCGAAGCCATCAGCACGTTGCGCTTGTCGCGCTGGGTCAGGCGCCGCGCGAGCTTTGCGGTGGTGGTGGTCTTGCCGGAGCCCTGCAGGCCGACCATCATGATCGCGACCGGCGGCACCGTGTTGAGGTCGATGGTCTGGCCGTCAGAGCCGAGCGTGGCGATCAGTTCGTCATGGACGATCTTGACCACCATCTGGCCGGGGGTGACCGACTTGACCACGGTCGCGCCAACCGCCTGCTCGCGGACCCGTTCGGTGAAAGTTCTGACGACGTCGAGCGAGACGTCGGCCTCGAGCAACGCGCGGCGCACCTCGCGCATCGCGGCGTCGACATCGGCTTCCGACAGCGAGCCGCGCCCCGTCAGCCGATCGAGAATGCCACCAAGTTTTTCCGACAGACTGTCGAACAATGCCGTTGTCCTGTGTCCTGCTTGCGCGGGGTCGCGTCATTCACTGCTGTCATGCCCCGGCTTGACCGGGGCATCCAGTACGCCGCGGCGTCTCGGCTCAAGCCGAATTGCCTCTGGAATACTGGATCACCCGCTTTTCGCGGGTGATGACACCTTAACTTGTGTCTCATCGCGCGACTCTGCCATGCGCGGTTATGCCGTCATTCCAAACACTTTCGCGCCCGAGGGCGCATCGCGCTGTCGGGCGTTGGCCTCCGGCCTCCAGGGGCCGGGCGGCGGGTCGAAAAGAAACTCTTTCCGATGAAGTGCCGCCTTAAACCCCCGCAAGCTCCAAAAGTCAAGGAAACTTGCGCAAAAGCGGCATTTCGGTGAACTCTACGCCCCTTGCCGAAACCGGTGTTTTGAGGCCAATCGGGGCATGAAAATCACCCGCCGCCGCCTTCTTGGATTGCTTGCCGGCACCGTCGCGGCCATCGGCGTGCCGGCCATTTGGATTTCCCGCATGAAAACCTATTCCGGACCGGTATCGGATCATTTCAACGGCCAGCATTTTTTCGATCCCGACGGTTCGCCACCGAAATCGCTTCTGGAGCTGCTGCGCTGGCAGTTCGGTTCTGGCCGGCGGCGCGCGTCCTGGCCCGATTGGGTGCCGAGCCCCCATGCCGACACGCCGCCTCCGAGGGTCACCGGAGACAAGGTAAGGCTGTCCTTTGTCGGACATGCGAGCTGGCTGATCCAGGCCTCCGGCGTGAACCTCCTGGTCGATCCCGTGTGGTCGATGCGCGCCTCGCCTTTTACGTTTGCCGGACCGAAACGGCACAACGATCCCGGCATTGCGTTCGACACGCTGCCCAAGATCGACGTCGTGCTGGTGTCGCACGGCCACTACGATCATCTCGATGTCGCGACGCTCTCAAGGTTGGTGGAAAAATTCGCGCCGCGCGTGATCACCCCGCTCGGCAATGATGTCACCATGCGAAAAGCCGACGCCGCCATCAAAGCGGAGAGCTTCGACTGGAAAGACCGCGTCGAACTCGGAGGCGGCCTTGCAGTGACGCTGGTGCCGACGCGGCACTGGTCGGCGCGCGGGCTGTTCGACCGCAACAAGGCGTTGTGGGCGAGCTTCGTGCTGGAAACGCCTGCGGGCAAACTCTACGTCGTCTCCGATTCCGGTTACGGTGACGGCACGCACTTTCGCAACGTGGCGCAAGCGCACGGCCCGCTGCGGCTCGCAATCCTGCCGATCGGCGCCTACGAGCCGCGCTGGTTCATGCGCGACCAGCACATGAATCCTTCAGATGCCGTGAAGGCACTGGCAGATTGTGGCGCGCAACAGGCGCTTGCCCATCACCACGGCACATTCCAGCTCACCGACGAAGCCATCGACGCGCCGGTGATCGCGCTCGGCGAGGCGCTCGATGAAGCAAAGATTCCGCGCGAGAAATTTGCCGTGCTGAAGCCGGGCCAGGTGGTGGAGATCTAACCTCTCCCCGCAAAGCGCGGGGCAAGCGGGAAGAACTACTGCCCCTGCTTGATCGCCCAGGACACATTGACCGCGACCGAGAGCGTCTCTTCGCCCTGTGCCACCGGGGCTATCGCCATCGGCGCCGCCATCTTGGAGCGGAACACCGGGCCCGGCGAGCCGGCCTCGGAAATACTGAGCGGCGCGCCCAGTGTGACGCCGGCGGCCTTGGCGTAGATCTCGGCCTTGCGACGGGCATCGGCGATTGCCTGAGTCCGAGCGTCGTCGAGCAGCTTCGAGGCCTGCGAGACCATGAAGTTGATGCCGCCGATATCGTTGGCGCCGGCGGCGACCAGGGTATCGATTACGTTGGCAACCTTGGTGACGTCGTGCAGGCGGATGGTGACGCGGTTGCTGGCGTGATAGCCGACGATAGGCGCCGGCCCCGAACGGTTCGGCGGATATTGCGGCTGCAGCGACAGCCGCGAGGTCTGATAATCCTTTTCCGCGACGCCTAAGCCCTTCAGCGCCGACAGCACCTTGGCCATCGCCGTGTTGTTGGCTTCAGATGCCTCGCGCGCTGTCTTGGCGTCCGATGCGACGCCGGCATCGACCTGCGCCAGATCCGGCGGCACCGATATGGTCGCCTCGCCGGTGACGGAGATTGCGGGCGGAAAATCGGACTGCGCGCGCGCCGGAGCGGCCAGCGGCCCGGCGGCAGCGAGAAAAGCAGCAACAATCAAGCCGCGAAGCGTCATCGCCCTCATTTCAGCGGCACATAGACGTTGATCACGAGCTTGTCCTCGGCGGTCTTGAGCGGATCGGTGATATATTCTTCGATGAACGTGTCTTTCGCTTCCAATTTCTTGTCGTCG
>Ga0209153_1000553_pt1 | contig 16432 bp, 22 predicted proteins | sample GraSoiAngelo_120_FD_185877 | JGI IMG/M metagenome (GOLD analysis project Ga0209153, IMG submission 185877) | Grasslands soil microbial communities from the Angelo Coastal Reserve, California, USA - 14_0919_09_20cm (SPAdes) (version 2) | ecosystem: Environmental > Terrestrial > Soil > Grasslands ...
AGGTAATCGAACTTCTTACCCAGCGCCTCGCGGGTGGCCGCTTTATATTCGGCCGGGGTCGCCGGATTCCACAGCGGGCCGAAGCCCTTGTGCAATTCGGTCGCGATGAAGTTCAGCCATTCGAGCAGCCGGTAACGCTCGATTCCGGCCTCCGGCAGTGCAAGCTCCGACTGCCGCGCCAGGTCCGCCAGATATTGGAGGATCACCGCATTCTCGGTCAGCACATCGCCGTCGTCGAGCTTGAGCGTCGGAACCGCGCCCTTGGGATTGACGTCGTAGAGGCTGCCGCCTTCGACGCTCTTGGACGGGAACTCGACCTTGGCGAGCTCGATGTCGAGCCCCGCCTCGCGGGCCACTATGTGCGGGGCCTGCGAGCAGGCTGCGGGTGCGTAATAGAGCTTCATGTCGGTTCCTCCTTCAGTCGTTATATAGTGCGCCCGCGCAGGTCAGGCAGCCAGCGCGAGCTGCTCGCCGCCCAGGGACACGAGCTGCTCGGTCGCATCGGCGATCGCAGCCGCGGCGGCGTCGGGGCCGAAAGCGAGCCGCTCGACCCGGACGAAGCTGACATCGTCGACGCCCATGAAGCCGAGCAGGGTGCGAAGATGCGGCTCCTGGCTGTCCATCGCCGCGGCCGGGCCCTCGCTGTAGAGGCCGGCGCGGCTCTCGATCACGATCGCCTTCTTGCCCTTGACCAGCCCTTCGGGCCCCGCCTCGGAGTAACGGAAGGTGATGCCGGCGCGAAGAACGTGATCGAACCAGGCCTTGAGCGTGGAGGGCATTCCGAAATTGTACATCGGGGCGCCGATTACGATGACGTCGGCTTCCATGATCTCGGCGATCAGCCGGTCGGACAGAGCGACCGCCTCGCGCGCCTCGTGGGTCGCCGCCTCGGCGCCGCGGATCGCGCCCGTGGTGGCCTCGCTGAGGTGCGGGACCGGATCGGAGCCGACGTCGCGATGGACGATCCGCACCGGGCCGCGAGCGCCGAGCGCTTCCTCGAAGGAGCGGGTCAGCTTGCGCGACACCGACGCCTCGCCAGTGGCTGCGCTGTCGATGATGAGAACGTTGGTCATATCTTCCTCCTGAAACTTGCTAAGCCCAATCTAGGCGCCTAGAGGTGTTGCCGGTAGCCGCGCGCGGCGCATGATGGTGTTGCGGAATATGGAACGCTCATCGGTGGACCTGCTCGACGTCCTCGCCTTCGTCCGGGTGGTCGAGACCGGCGCCTTCAGCCGCGCCGCCGAGCGGATGGGGATGTCGAAATCGATCCTCAGCCGCCGCGTCGCGCGGCTCGAGGAGCAATTGGGCGCCCGCCTGCTCACCCGCAGCGCCTCGGGGGCGCAGCCGACCGATGTCGGCCAGGCCTATTTCGAGCGGGCGTCGAATGTCCTCGTCGAGCTGGAGGCGGCGGAGGAGGTGGTGGCCGAGGCGGTGACCCAGGTCGCTGGGCCGCTGCGCCTCTCCGCCCCTTTGTCGTTCGGAGTGCTCCACCTCGCCCCGGCGCTCGCCGAGTTTGCCGAAATGCACCCCCGGGTCGAGCTCGACATCAGCTTCGAGGACAAGGCCGTGGACCTCATCGCCGGCGGCTTCGACCTTGCCGTGAGGATCGGCTCGCTGAAGGACAGCGCGCTGGTCGCAAGGCGGATCGCGCCGGTGCGCAAGGTGGCGGTGGCGAGTCCCGCCTATCTGGAGCGGCGCGGGCGGCCGGAGCAGCCGCGCGACCTCGCCGGGCACGACATCCTGGTCTACGCCAACGAACAATGGCGCTTCCGGGTCGGCGACCGCTGGGAGCATGTCCGCGGAACACCCCGGCTTCGCGCCGACAATGGCGAGATGCTGCGCGCCGCCGCGGTCGCCGGGCTCGGCATCTGCATCCTTCCGAGCTTCATCGCCGCCCCCGGCTTCGAGGCGGGGACGCTGGAGCCGCTGCTTCGCGATTTTCCGATGGAGGAAGGCGCGCTCCACGCGGTGATGCCGCCCGGCCGCGCGGTCACTGCCCGAGTCCGGGCGCTGGTCGAGTTCCTGGTCGGCCGCTTCGGCCCCGAGCCGAGCTGGGACCCGTGCTGGATGGCCCATGGAGGCGCCGGGCTGGACCTCGGCGCCGCTCCGCCGCATTAGGGGCGAACCCGGTAATATTTAGTCGAGGAGAGATGAGATGGCCAAGGGACAGGTCCGCGGAAGCAAGGAAGCCCGCAAGCCCAAGAAGGAAGTGAAAAAGACCATCGCCGCCAACCCCTCCACAAAAGGCAACGTGGCGAAGGATTGATGGCAGAGCATTTCGCCCGCCACCGCCAGGCCTGGAAGAGCGAGGAGCTGCAGAAGCTGCACCTCCTCGCCGGCAAGGGCATGTCCTTGAAGGCCATCGCCAAGGCATTGACCCGGACCGAGGAGTCCGTGAAGGAGCGGGCGAAATCCGACGGGCTCACCATCACCAAGCTGCGCTGAGCCCGGCTCCACCAGACGAAAGACAGGCACAGTGACCGACACGCCCCCCGACCGCCTCTCGCTCAACCCGCGAAGCCCCCATTTCGACGCCGACACTCTGCAGCGCGGGGTGGGCATCCGCTTCAAGGGCAAGGAGCGCCACGACGTCGAGGAGTACAGCATCTCCGAAGGCTGGATCCGAGTCGCCGCCGGCCGAAGCCGCGATCGCTTCGGGCAACCGATGACGATCAAGCTTGCAGGCGAGGTCGAGCCCTTCTTCACCGACGTGAAGGAGGAGGAGCCGGCTTCGGAAGGCGGGAACGAAGCCGAGGGCGAGGCTTCGGAGGGCTGATGGCGCTCGACGTCGAGGCCGTCCGCGCCGAATTCCCCGCCCTCCTCATTACCGACGGCGGCCGCCCCCGCATCTATTTCGACGCACCCGGCGGCACCCAGGCCTGCCGCCGAGCGATCGACGCGATGCGGCACCATCTCGAAACCGGCACAGCCAATTCCGGCGGGGCCTTCGCAACCGCGGTCGCAACCGACGCGATGAGCGAAGCGGCGCACCAGGCGATGGCGGACCTGCTCGGCGGCGACCGTTCCGAAATCGCCTTCGGGCAGAACATGACCTCGCTGACCTTCGCCCTTTCGCGGAGCCTCGGCCGACGCTGGGCCGACAAGGGCGGGGAGATCGTCGTCACCCGGCTCGACCACGACGCCAATGTCGCCCCCTGGCTGCTCCTCGCCCGCGACATCGGCCTCGAGGTGAAGTGGCTGGATTTCGATCCGGAGACGGGCGCGCTCCGGCTGGACGAACTGCCCGGCCTGCTCGGCCCCAACACCCGGCTTGTCGCAGTCGGCGGGGCCAGCAACGCGCTCGGCACGCTCAACCCGCTCGAGGAGATCGTCCGCATCGTCCGGGCGAATTCCGACGCTCTGGTGTTCGTCGACGCGGTCCAGTCGGTGCCGCATGTCCTCACCGACGTCCGCGCGAGCGGCTGCGACTTTCTCGCCTGCTCCCCCTACAAATTCTTCGGCCCGCACCAGGGCGTGCTGTGGGGCCGCGAGGCGCTGATGGAGGAATTGGAAGCCTATAAGGTCCGCCCCGCCGACTCCCACCCTGCGGCGATCCGCTTCGAGACCGGCACCCCCTCCTACGAAGGCCAGGCGGCGACGATCGGCGCGGTCGAGCATATCGCTTCGCTGGGCGGCGAAGCGGGCAGCCGCCGCGACCGGATCCGCGCCGGAATGGCCGCGATCCAGGAGCATGAGCGCGCCCTCGGCGAACGCTTCCTTGGCGGCATCGCCGGGCTCCAGCGCCTGAGGCTCTACGGCCCGCCGACGACGCAAGGCCGGGTCCCGACCTTCTCCGTCACCGTCGACGGCATGACCGCGCGCGAGGCCGCCGAGCTGCTCGCCGAACGAGGCATCTTCGCCTGGTCCGGCAATTTCTACGCCAAGGAAGCGATCGACCGCCTCGGCCTCGCCGCCTCCGGCGGCCTGCTCCGCATCGGCTTCTGCCACTATAGCAGCGAAGCCGAGGTCGACACGCTGATCGAGGCGCTGGCGGAGCTCTAGAGCAGCCCGTCGGCGGGGCCGAACACCGCATAAGCCGCCAGCACGGTCCCAAGCATCAGGGCAGCCGCGCTCACGGGCGTACGCTGGCGGGGAAGGAGGAATGCGGCGCCGCCCGCGACGGCGCAGAGCGTCACCGTCAGCGCCGGATAGCCCATCAGCGCCCGGGCCGCGGCGGCGAGAGCGAGGAGGACCGCGGCGCCCGCGAACCAGCGCCCGGCGCGAGCGCCGAGCGCGAACAGGAAGAAGGCGCCTGCCAGATATGCCATTCGAACCATCCTCTCCTCGCCCACCATGCCTGGCCCCATCAGCGCTCCTGAATCGCCTTGGCGATGGACTGGATCCAGATTCCTTCGTTGGCGGGCCAGCTGCCGCTGTTGCCGTTCAGGCGCGCCATTTCTCCGCCGGCGTGGTGGAGCGCGATCACCTTCCATTCCGACCGGTTGAATACGGGGCTGCCTGAGCTGCCATGCTCCGTCGGCGCCCTGTAGTGGAGCTTGCAGACCTTCGGGTTGGGCGGCTTGCCGGCAGTCGGGCCCTCATGCTCCAGCAGCTCATTGTCCTGCAGGGAGAAGGAGAGCTCGGCGCCGCGCGGGTGACCGATGACGTAGACGCGCTGGCCGGCATCGACGATCGGCAGGCGCGGCGCGATCGGCAGCGGATCGGCCTCCAAATCCTCCCACCGCACCCTTAGCAGCGTCGCGTCCAGCTCGCCGACGGGCGAGGACCAGACGATCCCGTCAAGCGCGACCTTCCGGCCGGGATCGACCGCTTCGAAGACGAGGTGACAGTCGTCCGGGGAGAATGCGTCTTCGCCGGGATCCTCGCTGACGACGTGGCGGTTGGTCAGCACGAACTTCTCGCCGTCGAGACGCGGGTCGAGCGCCGCTCCCGCAACGACGAAGCCCGTACCGACCCTGCCGGTCGAGTGCACCACCGCGCACACCGACTTCGCCCTTGCAAGCCCCATCTGCATCCAGGAGTAGGTCACCTCACCCGTGTTTCCCAATATCGCCTGGAGGGTCGCCGCGCGCGCCGGCTCTTCCGGCCGCTCCCGAACCGCTGCGGCAGGGATGTCGAAATGGCCGCCCTCCCGCTCGAGAGTAGCCGCTTCCAGGGCCTCCACGATCGATCGTCCGCGCACGCCTTCGGAACGCAGGCACCAAAGCCTGGTGAATTGCCGAAGCGTCCCGGCCAAAGCGAAGGCGGTCGTCGCCGGGCTCTCCAGATAGAGGCGGATGTGGCGCTCGGCATCGGCCAGGTCCCGGCGCGCTACCGCCACCTCGGCGGCCGTCGCATGGTGCCAGCCGTCGCGCTGTTCCGGGGCGACCGAGTCGAGCACATTGCACAATTCCGCCGCGAGCCCGTCAATCTCCACCGGCTCGCCGAGCGGCAGGGCATTGCGATCGGCATAGACCGCCAGCGCCAGCAGATTGACTCCGGCCCAGCTGTTGCACCGCCCGCTCTCCTCGAAGGCGGCGCGGTAGGATCGCGCCGAGCTCGAAAGCGCATGCTGCCTCAGCGCCTCAGCCGCCTCGGGCAAAGCCAGCATCACGTCCTTCCACGAGCGGCCGGCGAGCCCAAGCGCCTCCGCGCGAAGCGGATCCCCCGCTTCCAGGGTCGGAAGGAGCCCCGCGAGCACGTCGGCGCCGAGGCGCGGGCGGTCGCGGTCGATGAGGGCCTGGGCAAGATAGAGCGAGATTCGCGGTCGATCGTCTCCGAGCGTCCGCGCCCGCTCCGCAAGCTCCTCGAGCAGGTCGAACTCCGCGGCGAGATCGGCGACCGCTTGCCCGTCCCGCGCACCGGCCAGCGTCGCGATCAACCCGGCCGCCCTCCTGCGCAGGCCGAGCCGCTCCGCGGCCGCTTCAGCCGGGCTCATAAGCCGAGCGCGGCGGCGAGCCTGGTCCGAAGCTCCGCCTGGGCCAGATATTTGACGGCCGAATGGCGCCATGACCCGGGATTCACGACCTGAACGTCATCGATCGCCTTCACGCCGCCGCGCTCGAAATCGTTGGCGAGGATCGGGTCGAAGCCGCAGACCGGATCGAGGCGATCGAATAAATTCACCCAGGGCGTCGAGGAACGGAAGTCGGGATAGCCGTCCCGGCGCGAATAGCCCGGGTCGAGCTTGTCCTGCACCTCGTCCAGGCCGAGGGGACTCCCGATCGTGACGAGGGCGTCGACGCGCGGGCAATCCGCTACGTTCTTCAGGCAGTCATAGGCGATCACGGTGCCCATGCTGTGGCTGACCACGACATGGACATCGTCTTGGGGGGCGTCCTTCACCGCCCTGACGAAACGCGACCGAATCTCGTCCCGAACCTTGTAATGTTCGCCGGGCCGGGGGCTGGAATCGGCATTGAACAGATAATCGTGAACGTCCCGCAGAAAATTCTTGAGGGCAGCGGAATGCGCTCGAGCGCGAGATCGGTTCCCCGCGCCTGGGGTTCTGCCGCAAGCTCGGCCGCGGCGAGGGTGCCGCCCAGCTTCGCCGCAATCCCGGCGAGGAAGAGGGCTTCGTCGGCGCTGTCGGCAGTCGGAACATCCGCTGCGGGGTCGGCTTCGACGCCATGTTCATCGAGCGCCGCCGCTTCGTAAGCCGCCACATTGGGATCGGGCTCGGCGTGGAGCACGTCGGCCCAGTAGACCATCGCGCTCGTCACCCCTTCGGCGCCGAGATCGAGACCGCCGGCGGCGGCGAGGCTTCTAAGCCAGATTTGGCGGAGCTGCTCGCGCTCCGGCTTGTTGCCGATGCCATGGATGAAGGTTACGTGCGGCATGTCGCCCTCCTGCCCTCGAAGCATGCCGTTGTACGGGGCCCGCTGCAATCGCTAGATGCAAGGCTCGAAGCCCTGGAGCAGGGCTCTTGTGCCGGAGCGCCTCGATGAACCGACCTGCCGTCCGCGCCGACGGGTGCATCGCAGCGCTGGCCGGACGCCGCCCGGACCCCGCCGGCGGCGGCGAGGCGCGCTTCCCGACCGCCGCCGTCGGGCAGGTTCGGCAAGGCTTGCGCGACCTGCTCGTGTCGGAAGGCGTGAAGTGCCTCGTCTGCTCGGCGGCCGCGGGGGCCGACCTGATCGCGCTCGAATGCGCCGAGAGCCTGGGCCTGCGCTGCAGGATCGTCCTGCCCTTCGCGAAGGATCGCTTCCGCGCCGTCTCGGTCGACCGCTCGATCCGCCTCGCCGAGGGGCGGGGCGATCTCGTCACCCTGGGCGGCGATCCCGATGCGGAGGACGTCTATAGGCATGCGAACGGCCGGATCGTCGAAGAGGCCGAATCCCTCGGCGACGGAGCAGCGCTCGCAATCGCCGTCTGGGAAGGCCGCCCCCACGGCACCGGCGACGCGACGGCGGACTTCGTCGCGAAAGCGGCCGCCCGCGGTTTCGCCCTCCGGCAAGTCCGGACCGATCGTCCGGAGGCGCAAGGCTGACGGTGGTGGCCGGCGCAGCCGCCGGGAAATTGGTGCCCAGAAGAGGACTCGAACCTCCACGCCCTTGCGAGCGCCAGCACCTGAAGCTGGTGCGTCTACCAATTCCGCCATCTGGGCACGGGGTAGGCCGCGCGAACTAGGGGGCGCGCGGGCGCTTGTCAACGATGTGGGGAGCGGGCAATGGGGCGCCGCAACTTCATGCTCAAGGAACCCGAAAGATGGACCGGCTGGTCACAGTCTTCGGCGGCGGCGGCTTCCTCGGCCGCTATGTCGCGCAGGCCCTGTTCAGGACGGGAGCGCGCGTGCGCATCGTCCAGCGGGACGCCCGCGCCGCCTGGTTTTTGAAGCCGCTCTCCACCCTCGGCCAGGCCCAGTTCGTCAGCTGCGACATCCGCGACGCGGGCCGCGTCCACGCCGCAACCGCGGGAAGCGACGTGGCGGTGAACCTCGTCGGCACCCTCTCCGGCGACTTCCACGGAATCCACGTCGATGGCGCCCGCAATGTCGCCGAGGCGGCGGCTGCTGCGGGAGCCCGCGCGCTCGTCCACGTCTCCGCGATCGGCGCAGATCCGGCCAGCGACGGCAGATATGCGCGGACGAAGGGCGAGGGCGAGGACGCGGTCCGGGCGGCGTTCCCGGACGCGACCATCCTTCGGCCGTCGCTGCTGTTCGGGCGCGAGGACAATTTCGTCAACCGCTTCGCCGGCCTCGCCCGGCTGTCGCCGGTGCTTCCGGTGTTCCGGCCGAAGATGCGGATGCAGCCGGTCTACGCCTCCGACGTGGCGCACGCGATCGCGGCTGCGGTGGCAGATCCCGAGGCGCATGCCGGCCAGACCTACGAGCTCGGCGGGCCGCAGGTGATGACGATGCGCGAGCTGATGGAGTGGATCTGCAAGACGACCGGCTACGGGCGCGCTCTGGTCGACGTGCCCGACTTCGCCGGCGCCCTCCTCGCCCGTGCGACCGGCTGGGCGCCCGGCGCTCCGCTCACCTACGACCAGTGGATGATGCTCCAGAAGGACAATGTCGTGGCGCCGGGCGCGAAGGGGCTGGAAAGCTTCGGGGTCCGCCAGACGCCGCTGATCGCCGTTTCCGAAGGCTGGCTCACCTCCTACCGCCGCCGCGGCCGCTTCGCCGCCAAGTCGCCTTACTGAGCCCTTTGCCCCTTCCCCGTGGGGAAGCGCAGCCTGACGGAAAGACATGGAAGCCTCCCTCCTCACCATCATCCTGCTCGGCATCGTCGAGGGCGTCACCGAGTTCATCCCGGTGTCTTCGACCGGCCACCTCATCCTCGCCAACGCCCTGCTCGGCTTCGACCCGCAGCAGTGGCTGGTGTTCAACGTCGTCATCCAATTGGGCGCGATGCTGGCGGTGGTGGTGCTCTACTGGCGGACCTTCTGGGACGTCATCACCGGCCTCCTCCGGCGCGACGCGGAGGCGTGGCGGTTCGTTCGCAACCTCCTCATCGCCTTCCTTCCCGCCGCGGTGGTCGGCCTCATCCTCCACGACGCCATCGAGGTGCTGCTCGGAAGCCCGGTGACGGTGGCGGTGGCGCTGATCGTGGGCGGCGTCGCGATCCTCGTCATCGAGCGATTGATCCGCACCCCGACCGTCGACTCCGTGTCCGGCATGCGCTGGAAGACCGCGCTCGGCATCGGCTTCGTCCAGTGCCTGTCGATGGTGCCGGGGGTCAGCCGCTCGGGCGCGACCATCCTCGGAGCGCTCTCGCTCGGGGTCGAGCGCAAGACCGCGGCCGAGTTCAGCTTCTTCCTCGCGCTTCCCACCATGCTCGGCGCCAGCACGCTCGAGCTGTGGAGCAACCGCCACGATCTCGGGCCCATCGGCTTCCAGGGCATCGCGATCGGCTTTGTCGTCGCCTTCGTGGTGGCGCTGGTCGTGATCAAGGCGTTCGTCTCGATCGTCTCGCGGCACGGCTTCGCGCCCTTCGCCTGGTACCGGATCGTCGCCGGTGGCGCAGCCTTGGCCTGGCTGCTCGCGCGCTGACGCTTTAACGCTTGCAGGGCGCGCCTTGACCGGGCATCCTCGCGACAGATTCTAGGGGGAATACAAAGACATGAAGATGCCTATCCTGGCAGCGATGCTGCTCGCCGGAGCCGCTCCGGCCTTTGCCCAGGCGCCCGCGCCGGCGCCCACGGTCTCCGTCGAGACCTCGGTGGACCCGCAGCGCCTCGCCGCCGCCAAGATCACGGTCGACAGGGTCTGGCCGCTCGGCACCTACGAGCGGATGATGCGGGGAACGTTCGACCAGGTGATGGACGCCACATTCGCTTCGATGATGGACTTGAAGATGGAAGACATGCTTCCGGCGGGCACCGACCTCGGCAAGGCGGATCCGGAGCTTCTCCACGCGACAATGCGCGAGGCGATGGCCAAATACGACCCGCATTTCCAGGAGCGGACCAGGATCACCTACAAGGTGATGATGGACGAGATGATCCCGATCATGAACCGCATGGAGCCCGATGTGCGCGAAACGCTCGCCCGGGTCTATGCGCGCCGTTTCACCGTCGAGCAGCTTGGCGACCTCAACCGCTTCTTCGACAGCCCGACCGGCCGGGCCTATGCTTCCGAGGCGATGCTGATAATGACCGATCCGGAGATGGCGCGCACGATGGCGGGTATGGCGCCGGAGCTGATGAAGTCGATGCCTTCGATCATGAAGAAGGTGCAGACTGCCACCGCCCACCTGCCGCTGCCCAAGCCGCCCAAGGGGAAGCGCGGCTGAGCGTTCAGCGGGCGGTCAGGCGCGCCGGGGCATAAGCGGCAACGAGTCGCACGTGACGGGCGTTGATGCCCCGTGCGCATGCCGCACGAAGGAGATTTCGTCTTGCGCAAGCTTATCCTCGGCGCCGTTGTCGCCGCCGCCGCAATCGCCGCCCCCGCAGCGGCCCAGCCCTACGACGCCCACCCTTATCAGGACCCCCGGGACGAGGGGCGCGACGAGGCCTTGGTGCGCGACATTCCCTCGCCGGGCGAGGTCGAGGCGATCGGCGACACCCTCGCCCGCGCTACCGACGCACTGCTCGACGTTCAGGTTGGCCCGCTGCGCGAAGCGATCGAACCCGGCCGGCGGATGAGCCGCCGCGAGCGCGAGGAGACGCTGGGCGATCTGGCGTCGCGCGACGATCCCTATGCCCGCGAGCGGCTCCACGACGAGATCCGCCACACCAGCGCCGGCCTCGCCGTCGCCACCCGGCGGATCGCGATCCTGGCGCCCCAGCTTCGCCGTACCCTCGAGCAGGCGACGCGACAGTTCGAGGACGCGATCGACGAGCCGATGGACCCGCGCGACCCGCGCGAGCCGCGCTAATCAAGGCATAGTCTTCCGAGTCCACCGCCGCTAAAGGGGCGGCCATGTGGCAGCTCTACCAATTTCCGCTCTGCCCCTTTTCCCGCAAGGTCCGGCTGATGCTGGCGGAGAAGGGCGTCCAGCATGAGCTGGTCCGCGAGTCCCCGTGGCTCGAGCGGGACGAGTTCGCCGACCTCAATCCGGCCGGCCAGACTCCGGTGCTGGTCGAGGAATCGCGCGGCATCGTCCTCATCGATTCGCTCGCCATCTGCGAATATTTCGAAGAGACGATCGACCGATCGCCGATGATCCCGGGCACCGCGGTCAACCGCTCCGAAGTCCGGCGCCTCGTCTCCTTCTTCGACCAGAAATTGTTCGGCGAGGTGGTGAAGCCGATCATGGACGAACGCATGACCAAGCGCCTCGTCACCCGCGATCCGCCCGACACGCGGATCCTGCGCGAGGCGATGAAGACCGCCAACGCGCATCTCGACTATATCGACTATCTCCTCGACCACCGCCGCTGGCTGGGGGGGCCGGTGCTGAGCCTCGCCGACCTCGCCGCAGCGTCGCATTTGTCGGTCGCGGACTATCTCGGCGGGATCGACTGGCGCGGTCACAAGCAGACGGCGGATTGGTACGCGGTCATGAAGTCACGTCCAAGCTTCCGCCCCCTGCTGACGGAGCGGATGGAGGTGATCGCTCCGCCCGCCCATTACGACAAGGTCGACTTCTAACTCCTCCCCGTCGAAGACGGGGAGGAGTTAGGCCCTCTTCGCGGTCACGAAATAATCCAGGCTCTTATTATCGGAGATGTGGAAGCCCCGGCCCGGGCCCCAGGCGAGGCCGGTGCAGTCGACCACCTCCAGGCCCGCGTCCTTCAAAAGCGCGCACAGTTCGTCCGGGCAGAGGAACTTCTCCCAATCGTGGGTGCCGCGGGGAATCCGGCCGGTGCCTTCGCCGATCAGGATCAGCATCAGCCGCGACATCGACGTGCGGTTGGGGGTGGAGAGGATGAGCAGGCCGTCGTCCTTCAGCGCCCGGGCGAGGCCGTGGACGAAGGCGTGGGTGTCGGAGACATGCTCGACCACCTCCAATGAAGTGACGAGGTCGTAGCCGCCCTCCGTCAGCGCCTCGACGCTTCCGACGCAATAGTCGATCGAAAGCCCCTGACCCTCCGCATGCACCCGCGCCGCCGCGATATTCTCCGGCGCCGCGTCCACGCCCGTCACCTCAGCACCGAGCCGCGCCAGCGGTTCCGCGAGAAGCCCGGCGCCGCAGCCGACATCGGCGGCCCGGCGGCCCTTCAGCGGCTTCAGGTCGCACTCGTCCAGGCCCCAATGCTGGTCGATCCGGTCCCGAATATAGGCGAGACGCACCGGATTGAGCTGGTGGAGCATCGAAGAGGACCCCTTGGGGTCCCACCATTCGGACGCCATCCGGCCGAAATGCTCGGCCTCTTTGGGGTCGATCGTGCCTGTTGCCGTGGTCATGCTTTCGCACCTATCAGGACGCCGCTCCGCCCCCAACCCCCCAACGCAAAAGCGCCGACCATGGACCATTTCGAGCTGCGCCAGGGCAGCCTCCATTGCGAAGAGGTGCCGCTCGCCGCCATCGCCGACGCGGTGGGGACTCCGGTCTACGTCTATTCGAGCGCAACCATGCTCCGCCACGCCGATGTGCTCCGGGCAGCGCTGGAGCCGCTCCCGGACCCGCTGATCGCTTATGCGGTGAAGGCCAACCCCAATGCGGCGGTGATCGCCACCCTCGCCGGGGCGGGCCTCGGCGCAGACGTGGTCTCGGGCGGCGAATATCGCCGCGCGCGGGCGGCGGGGGTGGCGGCGGAGAAGATCGTCTTCTCGGGCGTCGGCAAGACGGCGGAGGAGATGACGCTGGCGCTCGAAGGCGGGCTCTTCCAGTTCAACCTCGAATCGCTCGCCGAAGCCGAGATGCTGTCCGAGGTCGCGACCCGCCTCGGCCGGACCGCCCCGGTCGCCTTCCGGATCAATCCGGACGTGCTCGCCGGCACCCACGCCAAAATCTCCACCGGCGCGGCGGACAACAAGTTCGGGGTACCGATCGCCGACGCCCCCGCCGCCTACGCCCGCGCAGCCGCCCTCCCCGGCCTCGAAGTGCAGGGCGTCGCGGTCCATATCGGCAGTCAGCTCACCGATCTCGCCCCGCTCGAACAGGCGTTCTTTAAGGTCGGCGCCCTCATCGCCGAGCTTCGCGCCGCTGGCCATACGATCCGCGCAGCCGACCTCGGCGGCGGGCTCGGCATCCCCTACGATCCCTCGGCTCCCCCGCCGCCCTCTCCCGAAGCCTATGGCGCGATGATCCGGCGCGTCGCGGGCGGCTGGGACGCGCGGCTGGTCCTCGAGCCCGGCCGCCTCATCGTCGGCAATGCCGGAGTGCTCCTCACCCGGGTTATCCGGGTCAAGCCGGGCGCCCGCCACCCCTTCCTGGTCGTCGATGCGGCTATGAACGACTTGATGCGCCCCGCTCTCTACGATGCCTGGCACGCGATCGACGCGGTCAGCCCGCGCGGGGGCCGGGAGACGGTGAACGTCGTCGGCCCGGTCTGCGAGACCGGCGACACTTTCGCCACCGCACGCGACATGGACCGGACCCAACCGGGCGACCTCGTCGTCTTCCGCACCGCCGGCGCTTATGCGGCGGCGATGTCGAGCACCTATAACAGCCGTCCGCTCACCCCCGAGGTGCTGGTCGACGGCCCGCGCTGGGCGGTGGTGCGCGAGCGGGTGGACATCGAACGGCTGATCGCGGGGGATTCCATCCCCGACTGGCTCCCCCGCCCGCCTTGCAACACCGGCCCCAGCCGCTAAGACCCCCGGCGATGGCGCGCATCGTGATGAAATTCGGCGGCACTTCGATGGCGGGCATCGAGCGCATCCGCCATGTCTCGAACCTGGTGAAGCGCGAGGCGGAAGCGGGGAACCAGGTCGCCGTCGTCGTCTCGGCGATGGCGGGCGAGACCGACCGGCTGGTCCAGCTCTGCCGCGAAGCCGCGTCGCTCTACGATCCGCGCGAATATGACGTGGTCGTCGCCTCCGGAGAGCAGGTGACCAGCGGCCTCCTCGCAATCACCCTCCAGGGCATGGGCCTCAACGCGCGCTCCTATATGGGCTGGCAGCTCCCGATCCGCGCCACCGGCCACGCCGCGGCGCTGATCGACCATATCGAGGCGGACGTGCTGGAAGGCGTGTTCGAGCAGGGCGGGATCGCGGTGATCCCCGGCTTCCAGGGGGTCACCGCAGACGGCGACCTCGCCACGCTGGGCCGCGGCGGCTCCGATACGTCTGCGGTTGCGCTTGCGGCGGCGATGAAGGCGGACCGCTGCGACATCTACACCGACGTCGAGGGCGTCTTCACCACCGATCCCCGCATCGTCCCCAAGGCGCGCAAGCTCCGCGCGGTCACCTATGAGGAGATGCTGGAGCTCGCCTCGGTCGGCGCCAAGGTGCTCCAGACCCGCTCGGTCGGCCTCGCCATGCGCTACAACATGCCGGTCCAGGTCCTCTCCTCCTTCGAGGACCGGCCCGGGACCCTGATCGTCGGCGACGACGCAATCGAGGAAATGAACATGGAACGCCAGCTCGTCACCGGCATCGCCCACGATAAGAACGAGGCGCGGATCACTCTGACCGGCCTTCCCGACCGCGCCGGCACCGTCGCCGCGATCTTCGCGCCGCTCGCCGAAGCGAACATCAACGTCGACATGATCGTCCAGTCGGTGCCGCGCGCGGGGAAGCCGAGCGACCTCACCTTCACCGTACCCACCGCCTCCCTCGCCCACAGCGTCGCCGCTCTGGAGAAAGCGAAGGAGGAGATCGGGTTTCAGGAGATGCTGACCGACCTCAATGTGGTCAAGATCAGCGCGGTCGGGATCGGCATGCGTTCCAATGCGGGCATCGCCGCGCAGATGTTTCAGACGCTGGCCGCGCGCGGCATCAACATCCTCGCCATCACTACGTCGGAGATCAAGGTCTCGGTGCTGATCGCCGAGGAATATACCGAGCTCGCCGTCCGCGTGCTCCACACCGCCTACGGGCTAGACGATACGGGGGAAGCGGCTTGAGTAGTTCCAGCGACGCAATGGGCCACGACCGGCTGAAGCGGCTGATGAAGCGGGGGACCGACTTCTTGGGCTGCGAAGTCGCGATCCTCGGCGGGGCGATGAGCTGGATCTCGGAGCGGCACCTCGTCTCGGCTCTGTCGAACGCCGGCGCGTTCGGGGTGATCGCCTGCGGGGCGATGTCGCCCGGGGTCAACCTCATCACCATGCACCCGCAATTGAGCGAACTGATCGACGTCTGCGCCCGCCATGGGGTGAGCCATGTCGTCCTCGCCGGCGGCCTTCCGCCGCCCGGCTCGATCGACCGGATCAAGGGCAGTGGCGCCAAGCTGATCTGCTTCGCCCCCGCGCTGGCGCTGGCCAAGAAGCTGGTGCGCTCGGGCGTCGACGCCTTGGTCATCGAAGGCATGGAGGCGGGCGGACATATCGGCCCGGTCTCGACCTCGGTGCTCGCCCAGGAGATCCTCCCGCCGCTTGCCGCCGACGTCCCGATCTTCGTCGCCGGCGGCATCGGCCATGGCGGGCTCATCGCCGGCTATCTGGAGATGGGCGCGGTCGGCGTGCAGCTCGGCACCCGCTTCGTCTGCGCGAACGAATGCATCGCCCACCCGAACTTCAAGAAGGCATTCATCCGCGCCTCGGCGCGCGATGCGATCCCGAGCGTGCAGATCGACCCGCGCCTGCCGGTCATCCCGGTCCGCGCGATCCGCAACAAGGAGATGGAGAGCTTCGCCGCCAAGCAGCGCGAAGTCGCCGGCCTGCTCGACGCGGGCACGGTCGAGATGGCCGAAGCCCAGCTCCAGATCGAACATTATTGGGCCGGCGCCCTCCGCCGCGCGGTGATCGAGGGCGACGTCGAGAGCGGCTCGGTGATGGCCGGCCAGTCGGTCGGCATGGTCAAGGGCGAGGCCCCCGTCGCCGACATCCTCCGCGACCTCATCGACGAAGCCGCCCACGCACTGGAAAGGCGCTCAGTTCACGCGTGAGAAGGGGTTCCGGATGGTGAGGGTCCCGTCGATGACGAGGCCGTCGTGCATATCCTCGGACCAGAACACGTCGCACTCGGCGACCAGCGCAGAGGCAATTAGCATCGCGTCGTAAGTAGCGAGCTTGTACCGTTCGATCACCGCCAGCCCGATCAGGTGCTCCCGTCCGCTTTCGCCGCAGGACGTTCGTAATCTCGTTCAAGACTTGAACGCTGATGACGCCGCCCGCCTCCATCAGTGCCTCGGCGCGTGCGGCTTTCTTCTCATCTTCAGCCGCAGAGTAGAGCAATACGTTGGAGTCGAAGAAGCTACCGGGCATTCGCCTCATCCCGGTCGAACTTGAAGTCCGCAGGGAGAAGGCCCCGGAACTTCCGCAGATTGCGAATGGCTTCCTCGCGCGTCATGGACCGGGCGACACCCACTTTGTCGGTCACGGGAAACACCTCGACGTCAGAACCCTCCTTGAGTTCAAGCGCCTCGGCTACCTCCTTGGGGATACGGATGGCGAGGCTGTTGCCCCATTTGGCGACCTTCATGTTCGACTCCATGATCTACATAGCTCGAATGTATATCATTGGCGCCGCAGCCGCAATCCGGAAGCCCTTGCGCGT
>Ga0209153_1000555_pt1 | contig 16387 bp, 13 predicted proteins | sample GraSoiAngelo_120_FD_185877 | JGI IMG/M metagenome (GOLD analysis project Ga0209153, IMG submission 185877) | Grasslands soil microbial communities from the Angelo Coastal Reserve, California, USA - 14_0919_09_20cm (SPAdes) (version 2) | ecosystem: Environmental > Terrestrial > Soil > Grasslands ...
ACTGATTTTTCCCTCCCGGTCCGGGGGTCCGTTGATAAGAAATTCTTACGTCCCCGCCGTATTCAGCTCGAATTTGCGCTATGCTTCCGAGAACGATTGTTTAGGCCTACCCGCGGAGTGGTAACTCCCTAACGTTTCAGCAGGCGGAGCGTCCGCAGTCTCAGATGGGAAGTCATTCGAGAAATCCGGGTATCGTAATAGGTAATCAAGTCAGTTAGTCGGAGGATTCTGGTTGTACCCCTTTGAACGGTTTACGGAGCGAGCGAAGAAGGTCCTGACGCTGGCCCAGGAAGAGGCCGAGCGCTCGCACCACTCATACATTGGAACCGAGCACCTGCTGCTTGGCCTGCTGCGCGAAGGCGAAGGCCTGGCCGCGAAAGTGCTGAACAATCTGGGTGTCGAGATCAACAAGGTCCGCGCCACCATCGAGTCGGTGCTGGGCCGCAACGAGCGCATCATCATCCAGCAGATCATCCCCACCTCCCGGGTCAAGAAGGTCATCGAGATCTCCTTCGAAGAGGCTCGCCGGATGGGCAACAACTACGTTGGCACCGAGCACCTCCTGCTCGGGCTGCTGATCGAGGGGGAGGGCATCGCGGCCGGAGTCCTGGAGAGCCTCGGCGTCAACCTGGAAAAGGTGCGCACGCAGACCATTCAGGTGCTCAGCCAGAGTAATTCTCCGCATTCCGAATCCAAGCATAGCTCCTGCCGTGACCTGACCGACCTCGCGGCCAAGAACACCCGCGATCCGGTGATCGGCCGCGAGCAGGATATCGAGCGTGTCGTCCAGATCCTTTCACGCCGCACCAAGAACAACCCGGCGTTGATCGGTGAGCCCGGTGTTGGCAAGACCGCCATCGCCGAAGGCCTGGCGCAGCAGATCGTGCTCGGCAACATCCCGGAGTCGTTGCGGAACAAGCGGGTGCTGACCCTCGACATGGGCGCCCTGGTGGCCGGCACCAAGTACCGCGGCGAGTTCGAGGAGCGCCTCAAGAAGATCCTCGACGAAATCCGTTCCAGCCGCGAGGTCGTGCTCTTCATCGACGAGCTGCACACGCTCGTGGGCGCCGGCGCAGCCGAGGGCGCCATCGATGCCGCCAACATCCTGAAGCCGGCCCTCGCTCGTGGCGAGATCCAGTGCATCGGCGCCACCACCCTGAACGAGTACCGCAAGTACATCGAGAAGGACGCCGCCCTCGAGCGGCGATTCCAGCCCGTGTTCGTCGACGAGCCGTCGCTGATCGAGACCATCTCCATCCTGCATGGCGTCAAGAGCCTGTACGAGAAGCACCACCGCGTGACGGTGACCGATAAGGCAATCAAGGCCGCGGCCGAGCTCTCGGTCCGCTATGTGTCCGACCGCTCGCTGCCCGACAAGGCGATCGACCTGATGGACGAGGCGTCCGCCCGCGTGCGGATGAAGCTCACCACGACGCCCCCCGAGCTGAAGACGATGCAGAAGGAGATCCGCGACCTCCAGATCAAGAAGGAAGAGGCGATCGCCAACCAGGACTACGAGACCGCCGCCTCCTTCCGCGACAAGGAGAAGAAGCTCAAGGACAAGTACGTCAAGGAAGAGATGGAGTGGCGCGACAAGCTCGGCGCCTCGGTGCCCGAGGTCAACGAGGAGCACATCGCCGAAATCGTCAGCGCCTGGACCGGCGTGCCCGTTTCGCGCCTGGTCGAAGAGGAATCGACCCGCCTGATGCGGATGGAGGATGACATCCATGCGCGGCTGATCGGCCAGGATGACGCCGTCAAGGTCATCTCACAGGCGGTCCGCCGGGCGCGGGCCGGACTGAAGGATCAGCGCCGCCCGATCGGCTCGTTCATCTTTCTCGGCCCGACTGGCGTCGGCAAGACCGAGCTGGCCCGCCAGCTGGCGCGCTTCCTCTTCGATAACGAGGACGCGATCGTCCGGCTCGACATGTCCGAGTTCATGGAGCGCCACACGACGGCGCGACTGGTCGGCTCACCGCCCGGTTACGTCGGCTACGACGAGGGCGGCCAGCTGACCGAGGCGATCCGCCGGCGTCCGTATTCGGTGGTGCTCTTCGACGAGATCGAGAAGGCACATCCCGAGGTCTTCAACATGCTGCTCCAGATCCTGGAGGACGGCCGCCTCGCCGATGCCAAAGGCAAGCAGGTCAACTTCGCGAACACGATCGTGATCATGACCTCGAACATCGGCGTCAGCAATCTGCAGCAGGCGACCTCGTCGTTGGGTTTCCAACCCTCGATGCCGACCACCAGCCAGGAAGAGAAAGAGCACGGCAAGATGCGCGAGAAGATCATGGACGAGCTCAAGAAGACGTTCCGGCCGGAGTTCCTCAACCGTGTCGATGCGGTGGTCGTCTTCAAGGCTCTCAGTCCAGCCGAGATGCGGCAGATCGTCGACCTGCTCGTCATCAAGGTCGCGCAGCGGCTTGAGGAGCACGAGATGAAGCTCGAGGTCACCACCGAAGCCAAGGACTTCCTGGCCAAGGAGGGCTACGACAAGCTGTATGGCGCTCGACCGTTGCGACGCGTCATCCAGCGGTTGATCGAGGATCCGCTCTCCGAAACGTTGCTCAGCACCAAGTTCAGCGCCGGCGACTCGGTTCTCGTCGAGATGGCCGACGGGCAGATCAAGCTCACGCCAATCCAGAAGCAGCGCGAGGCCAAGCCCGAGAAGGCTGAGAAGCCCGAAAAGCCAGAGAAGCCGCCGAAAGAGCCCGTCGCCGGCAAGGGCAAGGGCGAAAGCTAGCTAGCGCCGTTTCGCAGGCGCGCTTGACGATTGGTCGTTGGCTTCGGTAGTTCGGTCATGCCCGAATGACTGTCGGCCTGCTCGCCTGGCAGCTTCTGATGAGAAGGTGATCTGGACGGTCGCCGTTTAGCTACCGTGCCCGATTGGTCCTACCAGCCCTTGCTGAAGCCGCTCACAGCGTGGCTTCCGGCGCGCGTTCGCCGCTCCCTCGCCATCCGCGGCCTGCAGGCGCTGGCCACCGTCCCTGGCGGACCACTCCTCGTCGACTTTCTCGGCCGCATGACTCCTGATCCTTCGATCCAAAGCACGATCGTCGGTCAGGTGTTCCAAAGTCCGATCGGCCTGGGCGGTGGCGTCGACCCCGATGCCCTCGCGATCGGCTCGCTCGGCCGGTTCGGTGTCGGTTTCGTCGAGGTGGGGCCGTATCACATCGGCGACGCGCGGCGCACGTCGATCCTCGCGGCGCCGCTGGTGTCCGGTGCCCATCCAGAGCTGCTTGCGCGGCGACTCAGCCGTCGCCCAGCCGGGATCCCGGTGTGGCTGCGTCTCGTGGTTCGCGAGGACGACCCGGACGCGATTCGATTCATCCAGGACCTCCTGCGCTCGACCCAGGGGATCGACGTCGTTTGCGTGAGCGTGTTCGGGGCAGATGATCGGCCAGCTCCGGGCGATCCCCAATTCTGGCGATCGTTCGCTCGTGCCTTTGCCGACGGGGCTGACCGGATATGGCTTGTCGACAGCTTCGCAATCGGGACGCCGGTCCTCGAGCCGGCGCTCGATGCGGGCGCCTCCGGCATCGTGTTTCGCTTTTCAGACGTGTCCCAGCTTCGGAGGCTTCGTCGGAGGAGCGGCCTTCTCGTTGCAGCCGGCGGGGCGCGCACACCACGCGAGGTTGTCCAGCAGCTGGATGCGGGAGCCGACCTGGTGATGATCGACACCGGCCTCATCGATGCCGGTCCCGGGCTGGCCAAACGGGCCAACGAGGTGCTGGCCGGCCGCACCGCGCAACCCGAACACAGCACTCAGTCGAGGCCGCTCCTGGCACAGGGATGGCCGTGGGCGGCGCTGCTCGGATTGGGCATGCTGGTCGCGGGCGCAGTTGTGTTGTGGGTCGGTTTAACAAGCGTCCTTCTCTTCTACGACGAGGCCTTCCTCGGGATCAGTCGAGACGCGCTGGCAACGGTCAACCCTCGGCTGCTTGGATTCATGCGCCACGACCGCATCACGCTGGCCGGCACCATGCTGTCGATCGGCATCCTCTATCTGTCACTCGCGTGGAATGGTTTGCGTCGCGGGTGGTCGTGGGCACGCGACGCGTTGCTCGGTTCGGCGATCGTTGGTTTCGCCACGCTGTTCGCGTTTCTCGGCTTTCACTACGTCGACCCGCTGCATGTCACGCTCAGCGTTTGCCTCTTTCCGCTTTTTGTGCTGGGGGTGGTGCTGCCGCCGCGCCGTCGCCTTCACTACAGCTCGGACCTGGACAACGACGCCGGCTGGCGACTGGGGATGACCGGGCAGCTGTACTTCCTCGGCCTTGCCGTCGGGCTCATCGGGGCAGGCCTCACCATCATGGTCGTGGGCGCAACACGAGTCTTCGTCTTTGCCGACCTCGACTTTCTTCGCTCCAGCCCCGCCGCGCTCGCAGCTGCCAACGCCCACCTGTTGCCCCTGATCGCCCACGACCGAGCCGGTTTCGGCGGTGCGCTGGCGTCCGATGGTCTAGCGGTCCTGCTGATCACCCTCTGGGGATTCAGGCGGGGCGAACGCTGGGTCTGGTGGACGTTGCTGCTCGCCGGGTTTGTCGGCCTGGCAAGTGGCATCTACGCCCATGTCGCGGTTGGATATCTCGAGTTCGGCCACCTGCTGCCGGTTTTCTTCTCGGCGGTTGTGTTTGGTATCGGCCTCGCGTTCTCGGCCCCGTTTCTACTGCGCGGCGAGCGAGCGAGAACCGAACCGATTCGCGTCGCCCAGCTTTCCGCGTAACCGAAATGCGCGTTTTCGAGTTTCCCAGGCATCAGACGAGTCATCGCGCTTGTCGCCGTATGCCTGGCTGGCTGCGGCCCTGCTGCGGCACAGCCGGCATCAACGCCCGCCGCCAGCGCGATCAAGACGCCCACCGTCACGCCATCGGCGGTCGGCATCCATTTTGTTTTGCCGGATCCAGCGACCACAAAAATCGTCGATAGCCAATCGGCGGCCGACGCGTTCTCCGCGATCGTTGCCTTCCATGAAGTCGGCTTGCGTGCCGGCCAGGGCGTCAGCTATCGGGTCGCCGGCACGGGCACCGTCAACTATTCATGCTTCCGAACCGACGGCACGCTCGCCTCGGCTCCAGGCACCGAACAGCTGGTGACAGCCGGCGTGTCTGGCAACCAGCGGCTCATCGCTGATGCTTCGGGAGAAGTCAATGGCGTGATCGTGATTCCTCCCCCTTCGCCACGGAATGCCGCCTGCCCGGCCGGTTACGCCATCGGCGCATGGCGCTCGGCGTTCAGCCAGATCGTCGTGAGTGATGTCGATAGCCACATCTCATGGCAGGCCCCCGACATGGCCAACCAGGGCGAGTAGCCGGGTCTTCCCGATCGTTCACGGTAGCCGGGTCTTCGCTTGACATCCTCGACCGGCGGCCTATAGTCGCCCAAGAGGAGTGGTCATCCCGGCGTAAGCCGGGTCGAGCCCAAACGGGCTCAAAGGAGGGCGCAGATGGCGGAAGCCGGAACCAAGCTCAGCCTCGAGCAGCGGATTCAACCCGTCCGTAATGGCTTCGACGCGTTCAAACGCGGCGATATCCAGGCAGTCAGCGACCAGTTCACCGACGACGCGGTGTGGCATGGAAATGGAACGACGCAGTTTGGCGGTGAGCACCGCGGGAAACAGGCGGTCGTGCAGAACATCGTCAATTACGCCAAGAGCTACCAGGAGATCAAGCAGGACCTCCACGACTTCGTCGCCAACGACAAGCATGTCGTCGCGCTGGTCACCACATCGGCAAGCCGCAACGGCAAGACCTACAAAAGCCAGGAGACCTTTGTCTTCCATGTGAACGACCAGGCCAAAATCACTGAGGCCTGGGCGATCACTGACACCGAGCAGCTGAAAGCATCGCTCGAAGGCTAGACCGCTAAACGCTGAGCCCGCCGGCACGGCTGCCGGCGGGTTTCTTGTTGCAGGACCGTCACGGAAGGTTGCCCGTCGCCAGGCGATATATGCGCTATGGCGGTCTGCAAGCGCTGTGGCTGCGCCATCCCGCTCGGAAGCAAGAGCTGCGACATGTGCGCAACCACCGCCTCAATCGCGCCGGCGCAGTCGATTCCCACCTGGACACCGAACGAGACTGCTGGCGCCACGCCTCCGGCTCCTGTGTCAGCCACGCTCCGGAAGGCCCAAAAGGCGATTCGGTCAGCCTGGCAGTTCATCGCCTTCATCGGTGCGCTCGCCGTCGTTGCCGGGACGGTCGCAGAGCTTGGCAACATAAGCTTCCTGCTGACGTACTTCGACTGGTACACGGCGGTCGAAGGCATGATCTTCCTGACGCTCGCGTATTTCATCCGGGGCGGATCCCTGGTTGCGCTCGGCATCGCGATTGCGCTCTATGCGCTCGACTCGGTGGCGCTTTTCGTGACCGGCCATTTTGCCGCCATCCGAATCCTGATCCTCATCTACCTGGTGCGGGCGCTCGGCTCGGCGAACATTCTTCGCCAGCATCGAAAGCGAAGCGCGCAGCAGGCGGCGGGCGACCAGTCTCGCGCCGCGTAGGCGCGGTCAGCCTCCCCCGATAATCTCCACCAGCGTGTCGGGGAGGCCAAAGAGCGCACGCAGCGTCGGGCCGCTCACCTCGATGGTCTTGCTGCTCCCGCGCAGCCTGACGCCGACCAGCCGTCCGGACGCATCCTTCTGCAGCACATCGATCCCGAGCAGCCGGTTGCCCAGGTCCCGGCCGTCGTCCTGCAGGATGATCGCGGCGCCGGCGGCGGAGAACGGCCCCACCTGCCACGACGGGCCACGATCGAGCGGATCGCTGATGCCTGTCAGGTATCCCAGGTGCGATCGGAGTTGCGGCCCGTGGTCCCACGTGACGAAGCGGTATTCGCTGCTTTCGGTATGACCGCCATCCGAGGCCATGTAGAAGGCGGTGATCAGCTTGGCCTGGTAGGTCAGCACCTGGCCGCGAGTCGCGTCGACGGCATTGTTCGAATCAGCGCGCTGGTCGGTGAGCCCGCTGTAGGCCTGGTCCGACTCACTCGCGCGCAGGTCGAAGTCCGCGCCACCACCCAGGTGCGCAATCCCGTAAGTGCGTCCGGCGATCGCCTGCGCCTTGAGGGCCTCAACGCCCCAGTAGGGCGGCATTTCCGCCGGAACGACGCCCTTTAAGTACTCCTCCATCGGCAGGACATTGACCGGTAGGATCGTCGTCCCGCCCTTGGGGATGATCTCCAGGATTCCGGCGTACCGGCGCTGCTCCGCGCCCGGCCTGAAATCACCGCCCATGACTTGCATGATGTTGGTGCGAATGCCGGCCGGGTTGCTGCTTCGGACCGTCAGCGTTTGTTTGATCGCGACCGGCGCTCCGCGAGACCCGTCTGGATTCAAGACGAAGGCGATCGGCCCGCTGGCCGGGTCGACATCGAAGCCGATCGATGTTCCAGCCGCAACCTGCAGTTGTGGTACGCCGTCGACGCTGACCGGCCCGGCCACGAACGGCAGCGGGCCGAAGAGTCGCGGCCAGGGGCGCGCCAGGTCGATCGGGTCGTCGGTCAGGGCGATCCGCACCGGCATCGATGTGTCGCGCCTGTCGATGCGGGTGCCGGTGTAGTAGGCGCCAAGGATCTTGCGGTAGTCCTGGCCACTCGATGCGCGGCCCCGCGCGCCCCACTGGCTCATCCCCAGCCCATGGCCGTTGCCCTTCCCCCGGAACAGAAACCCATTGAGGTGAAAGGCGGTCGGATCGCCAATCGGCAGGCGGTTCCCATGCGTCTCCAGCTCGACGGCAAGCGAGAAGTCACCGGTGGCGGCCGGCGCAAGCGTCACCAGGTTGACTCGGACCGTTCCATTCGCCGGGACCGGCTGTCCAAGCGGGCGAACGTCCTCGGCCATCGTCTTGCCGCCACTCTTCCAGCTCAGGTGAACCGGGTCGCCGGCCGACCACGCGTTGCTGGTGTCATTTCGCACCAGCAGATCCAGGCGCACGATCCCATCCATCGGCGGATCGCGCGGCAGCACCGTTCCCGAGACCAGGGTGGCGGTCGGTGATGCCGCTTCGGCGCTGCCCATCGGCACCGCCGCTATCAGGATGATCGCGGCAATCACGATGGCGTGGGCGCGCCGGCGCACCTTGCTAGTATCGGGCATGCGGAACGATCCGCAAGCCTGATGACCATCGTCGGCCGAGCCACCCTGGTAGCAGGACTCGCGCTCAGCATGGTGGCGAGTTCCTGCAGTTCGCCGGCACCGAGTCCATCGCCATCAGCCTCCGGCCGCTCGCAGGCCGGCGCCACCCATATCGCGTTGATCGAGGCGGAGGATGCCCAGACCCTCGATCCGGCGTTGATCGACGACCCGACCTCGCTCGCGATTGGGAGCGAGATCTTCGAGGGCCTGACCCGACTCGACGCGAACCAGCGACCCGTCGCCGGCCTAGCCGACCATTGGGAAATCGCCAACGGCGGAAAGACGTACACATTTCACCTGCGCCGCGCGCGCTATCAGTCGGGCAACGCCGTGCAGGCGCAGGACGCCGTTGCGGCGTGGACGCACGCGCTGGCGCCCGACACCCACAGTCCGAACACCATCTTCTTTGCGCCGATTGGCGCGCATTATCCCGGGGACCCACTGGCCGGCGTGCAGGTTGTGGACGCCAGCACGGTGCGCCTCCAGCTGCCGCAACCGGACAGCGAGCTGCTCACCCTGCTTGCCCTTCCGCCCTACTGGATCAACGATCCGAAACAGTCGGCCTCCGGGAGTGGGCCGTACCACCTCGATCGCTGGGACCACGGGCGCGCGCTTCACCTCAGCGCATTCAGCAGCTATTGGGGCTTAAAGCCGTCGGTTCGATCGGTCGACATCGAGATCGAGCCCGACAACACGAAGCGGCTCGATCGCTTCGCCAGCGGCGCCGCCGATGTCGCGCACGGCTTTACCGGTCCCCAGCTGCTCGCGTTTGCCCGCGACCCACAGCACGCGGCCGAGCTGCACAAGGTTGCCAGCACGCGCACCACATGGTTGGGCTTCAACACGGTCGCCGGCAGCGGCTACGGACCGACCGACCGGCAGGCGATCGCCCAGGCCATCGACCGTGCTCGCCTGACCGATCTCGCGCTCTATGGGTCGATGCTTGCCGTGCCGGCCACCGACCTGCTTCCCCCCGGCGTGCCGGGTCACATCAACCGCCAGTTGCCTGCCTACGATCCCGCCGCAGCCAGGACCGCGCTCGATCAGGCGTCCTTTCCGGCGTCGATCGATCTCTATTTCTCGACCAGCTCGACCGAGGGCCGGGTTGCCAACGATCTGCAGGATCAGATCGGCACCGCCACCGGCCGCACGGTGAATCTCCATCCCACCGGAGATTTCTTCAACCAGGCCGCGCTCGACAAGTTGCCGTTCTTCATCGACACCTGGAGCGCTGACATCCCGTTTCCGTCCGATTTCCTCGAGAACGTGATCCGCGCCAACAGTCAGTTCAACAACCTGCGGCTGTTCGATACGCAAATCGAGCGCGCGCTGAATCAGGGCCGCACCGCGCTCACCTGGGATGACGCGCTCAAGGCCTACCAGCAGGCGGACACGATTGCCATCTCGCAGAACTGGCTGATCCCGCTGTACCACGGGGTCGAGCCTTACCTGGTTCGGCCGGGCCTCCGCGTCCCATTTGTGAGCGGCACCATCGCCTATCGGTGGGAGGATGTCCGCTAGCATCGGTTGATGGGCGACCGCAGCCTTCGCCGCGCCGGCGTGCTGAAGTACGACCAGGCAGCCGGCGAGCGCGTCGACGATCGGTTGGCCGCCGAAGAGCCGCTCGAAATCCGCGTGAACGGCGCCCCGTTGACCGTGGTCATGCGGACGCCCGGCCAGGAACGCGACCACGTACTCGGCTTCCTCTTTGGCGAGGGCATCATTCGCGCTGCTGCCGACATCGAGCAGATGGCCGTCCTGCCGAATGGCGAGCATCCGGACCTGGAAAACGTCATCGATGTGAGACTGCGCCCGTCAGCGCCGGGCGTCGACCGCCGCTGGCAGCGCAATTTCCTTTCCGCCGCGAGTTGCGGCCTCTGCGGCGTCAGCACGATCGAGGCGATTCACGATACCGCCCCGCCGCTGCCGGATGACGACCTGGTCATCGATCCGGAGGTGATTTATGCGCTCGAGCCGCGACTTCGTGGTGAGCAGCGCATCTTCGCCAGTACGGGAGGCCTGCACGCGGCGGGCTTGTTCACGATGAATGGCGAGCCGCTCGCCGTCCGGGAGGATATCGGGCGTCACAACGCAGTCGACAAGGTCATCGGCTACGCCATCGATCGTGAGCTGGTCCCCCTCAGCCGGTACATCCTCATGGTGAGCGGGCGCACCTCCTTCGAGATCGTCCAGAAGGCGCTGCAGGCCCGCATTCCGGTGCTGGTCGCCGTTTCGGCGCCATCCAGCCTGGCGCGCGATCTGGCCCAAACTTCGAATCAGACGTTGATCGGCTTTCTGCGCGGCCACAGCCTCAACGTCTACAGCGGTCGCCAGCGCCTTCGTCCCTGAGTCATCCAGCACTTGCGTCCGGACATTGCTGCCGAGCATGCTGAAAGGAAACGATCCCAGGGAGGACCAAGCATGGCCAGCGAAAAACAGCGAGCGGCCGCTCGAAAGAACATCAAGAAGGCAGTAGCGGCGTCGAAGAACAAGCGCACGATCGCGCATCTTCCGAAAAAAACGCGCACCGCGCTCGGCAAGCAGGCGAATAAGGTCAAGCGTCAGAAGGCGGGCAAGAAGAGCTAAGCCAGCTCCGGCAGCACCTTCTCGACGAACGCCTCCAGGCGCTGCCTGCCTTCTGATGGCCACTCGGCGATGAGGTAGCCAAACCCTGCCTCGCGCAGGTCGTTTGCTCGCCGGCGCACGTGGTCCCAGGGTCGGGAAAGCGATAGGGAAGCCGACCGCAGGATGTTTTTGGGATCACGCCCGGCCTTCGCGGCCAGCTGATCGAGGAGACGCGACTTCGCCGTCATGGTGTCCGGCGACCCGAAAGCATGCCAGGCGTCGGCCTGGCGAGCGACGATCGGCAGCATCACCTGCTCACCGCTGGCGCCGATCCAGAAAGGCGGATGCGGTTTTTGGATCGGGCGCGGATGGTAGCTGGCCTTTCGCAGCTGGTAATGGCGCCCATCGAAGCTGGCGTTGTCTTTCGTCATCAGGAGCCGCATCAGCTCGACGCCCTCCTCCAATCGCTGGGCTCGCTCCTTCAACGGCGGAAATGGCAGACCGAGCTCTTCGTGCTCGGGCTCGTGCCAGGCGGCGCCCATCCCGATCTCGAGCCGGCCATTCGAAATGTGATCGACCGTGATTGCCTCGGTGGCCAGGATCGATGGCGGCCGGTAGGTGATCCCGGTGACGAGCGCGCCCAGCCGGATCCTGGAGGTTCTGGCGGCGAGTCCCGCCAGCAGCGTCCAGCCCTCCATGCAGGGCCCGTTCCGGTCACCGTACAGCGGCGTGAAGTGATCGAACACCCAGGCCCCGTCGAAGCCCGCCTGCTCCGCGAAGATCACTCGGTCGACCAGTTCCGGCCAGAGCAGTTGATGTTGGGCGACGTCCAGGCCAATCCGCATCCCGACCTCCCTTAACCGTTTACTAAACGTGCTTTATGGTATTCGCGCTATTCTTGATGCTTCGATTCTCGCTCGCGGGGACTGACTCATCAGGGGAAAGCGACTAGGGAGGAGGATGGTATGAGGGCTGCCTGCTCGGGATTACGTCTGGTCACTCGATTGATCACTGGATTGATGCTTCCGCTCGGCTCCATGGCTGGGGCGAGTATCGGCGGGCCGTTGCCCGTACGGGCGGCGGGAGAAGCCCCGAGTTGCGTCCTCGCCTCGCCATCCGGTGCGGTATCACACGTCATCTACGTCCAGTTCGACAACACCCACTTCACAAGGGATAACCCGAAGGTGCCGTCCGATCTCGAGCAAATGCCGAATCTCCTGAACTTCATCAAGGACAATGGCGTCCTGCTCAGCAACCATCACACGCCACTGATCTCGCACACCGCAACCGACATTCTCACGTCGCTAACCGGCGTTTACGGCGATCGTCATGGCGTACCGGTGTCCAATAGCTTCCGCTACTTCAACCCTGATGGGACGACGAATCCCGGTGTGTCGTTCGCCTACTGGACATCGCCGCTCTTCGATCCCTCCGGTGCCCCAACCGATACCACGCCGAACATGCTCACGGCAGATGGAAAGAATGCCCCGGCGCCGTGGGTGCCCTTCACCCGTGCGGGCTGCAACGTCGGTGCCGTCGCCACGGCCAATACCATCCTCGAAAACACCGCGATCGATATCCCAACGGTGTTTGGAGCGAACTCAGATGAAGCCAAGGAGGTAACCGCCCATCCGAACCAGGCATTCGCCGACTTTGTCGGCATTGGCGTCCATTGCGGGCTGCTTCAACCTCTATGCCTAACGAGCGACAACGCAAAAGACGATAAGTTGCCGGCCGAGCCGGGTCTCTATACCGGGTTCAAAGCTCTCTATGGGCATAAGTACACGGCCGAGAAGATTGGCCCGATCACCGATCTAGACGGCAACGTCATCTCCGGATTTCCAGGGTTTGACGGGATGAGCGCCTCGGTGTCGCTCGGATATGTGGCAGCGATGCAGGAGCACGGAATCCCGGTCACCTATGCCTACGTCTCTGATGCCCACGATGCGCATCCAAGCGGGCCGGCCTATGGCCCCGGGCAGGCCGGATACGTTGCAGCCCTGAAGTCCTATGACACGGCGTTTGGGAAGTTCTTCGCGCGCCTGAAGACTGATGGGATCGATCGCAGCAACACCCTCTTCGTCTTCACCGCTGATGAAAACGACCATCTCTCGAGCGGTCCCCCCGACAACCCGGCTTGCGACGGTGTGAATTTGCCGTGCACCTATAGCCAGCTCGGTGAGCTCAATGCGAACTTAACCGGATTGCTCGCCACGGAGCAAGGAAACGCGACGCCCTTCAAGGTGCACGCGGATGACGCGCCGACGGTCTATATAACCGGCAATCCCGATGCGAAAGATGCGGTCACTCGCAAGCTCGAGCAGGACAGCGCCAAGCTAACGGCGGCGAATCCGCGAACCGGCCAGACCGATCAGCTGACCCAGCGGCTGGCCAACTCAGTGGAGATGAAGCTACTCCATATGGTGACTGCCGACGCGGCACGCACGCCCAGCTTCACGCTATTTGCCAACCCCGATTACTTCCTTTGCACCACCGGCGCCACCGGCTGCCCAACCGCGTCCCCCTGGGTCACCGTAAACTCGCAATTCGCCTGGAACCACGGCGACTTCCAGCCGGAAATCGTGACCACGTGGCTTGGCATGGTTGGGCCGGGCGTTGCCAATCCGGCAGAAGGCGTCCGAAGCGACGTCTGGTCTGATCACACCGACATCCGGCCAACGATCCTTGCGCTGACCGGGCTCAAGGACGACTACCAGCACCAGGGCCGGGTGCTCTTCGAGATCATGAACCAGACCTCCGTTCCCCCGGCGCTGCTTGTTAATGAAAACCAGAATCTCGAGCTGGCGCAGGTCTACAAGCAGATTGAGGCGCCAGTCGGCGAGCTCGGCTTGAACAGCCTGATCATTTCGACCTGTGCCGAGTCAAGCGCCGATAACGGCGTGTTCAATGACCGAGAAGGCAAGCTCGGTTCATTCACCAACCGACGAAACCAAATCGGTGATGAAATGGCGACGCGGCTGGAGGCGGCGGAGTTTGCCAATACGCCGATCCCGCCGCAAGATGCGCAGCGCCTGATCAAGGCGGGCAACGATCTTCGAGCTGATGTCGCGGCGGTCGCGACCTCTCCCTGTGCCTTGCCCTCACAATCCAGCCAGGGCTCGACCACGACCGGGACGAGTAGCCAGGTGGCTACGCTGGCTCAGACCGGTGGCGCGGTTCCCGGCAAAGGCGCGCCAATGGGGTTAGTTCTGGGCGCTGCCTTGCTGGGCGTAGGCCTCGCGGTCCGTCGGCGTCGGGTCACGTCTCACTGAAGCGAAAAAGGGGCCGGCAACTTCGCCGGCCCCTCATCGTTCGATAGCGACTAAAACCCGACAGACAGCTGTCGCACTCCGGCCCTATAGTGAGCGCCGGACGTGAAGACGGCAAAGGCTCCGCGCTCGATCTTCGCCTGCCAGGAGTGCGGCAACCAGTCGACTAAGTGGCTGGGTCGCTGCCCCGAGTGCGGCAACTGGAACACCTACGTCGAGGAACAGGTCCAGGCCAAGCCCTCCAGCCAAGGGGCAAGGGCGCGGCGGGTCACTGGCGCCGCCGCCCATCCCATGCCGCTGGCGGAAGTCCAGTTCACCAACGCCAACCGGCTGCGGCTGGGCATGCGCGAACTCAACCAGGTGCTCGGCGGCGGCATCGTGCCTGGCTCGCTCGTCCTGGTGGGCGGTGACCCCGGCATCGGCAAGTCAACGTTGCTCCTGCAGCTGGCCAGCGAGGTCGCCGCGACGTTCGGCTCGGTTCTCTACGTTTCCGGCGAGGAATCCGTCCAGCAGCTCAAGCTGCGTGCGCAGCGGCTCGGCATCCCGGGCGATCGCTTGCTGGTCATGGCGGAAAACGACCTCGACGCCATCATCGAGCAGTTGGAAAAATCGCGGCCGATGATGGCCGTGGTCGACTCCATCCAGACCGTCTTTCTCAGCGGGGTCACATCCGCCCCCGGCAGTGTCAGCCAGGTGCGCGAGTCGGCGGGCCGGCTCATGCTTCTGGCCAAGAGCAGCCATATCCCCATCTTTCTTGTCGGCCATGTCAACAAGGAAGGGGCAATCGCCGGGCCTCGAGTGCTCGAACACATCGTTGACACCGTGCTCTATCTGGAAGGCGAACGGCATCATAGCTTCCGCATCCTGCGCAGTCAGAAGAATCGATTTGGCTCCACTGATGAGATCGGTGTTTTTGAAATGCGTGACAGCGGCATGCATGAAGTCAGTGATCCGAGCCGCGCCTTCCTTCAGGACCGATCGCTCAACGAAGTCGGCAATGTCGTGCACGTCGCGCTCGAAGGCAGCCGGCCATTGCTGGTCGAGCTGCAAAGCTTGACCACGCCGGCGCGCTTTGGCCCGCCGCGGCGTTCGGCCAATGGCATCGACCTGAATCGCCTGCACATGCTGGTCGCGATCCTCGAGCGCCGGGCGCACATTCAACTCGGTGAAGAGGAAATCTTCGTCAACGCCGCCGGAGGCGTCCGCCTCACCGAGCCGGCCGCTGACCTCGCGATCGCGCTGGCGATCGCATCCAACAAGCGCAATCGGGCGACCGGCGGGGACACCGTCGCCATCGGCGAGCTCGGACTCAGTGGTGAGCTCCGTCGAGTCAGTCAGCTCGAGCGCCGGCTGCTGGAAGCCCATCGGCTTGGCTTCAAACGCGCCATCATCCCCGGCGCGAGCGAGATTCGCGAGCCGGCCCTCAAAGGCATGGAGGTCCAGCGGGTCGACATGATCGGCGACGCCATCAAGGTGGCGTTCGCCGAGCGGGCTGCTCCAGTCTTGGCGCCGGCCTAACCCAGCAAACAGTCGCGGATTCGAGGCTTGGGTGCGAGGTCGAAGACGTATGGCCGGGCGCAGGACTGCGGCATCGGGGTAACCACCGCAATCCGCTGCAACTGCGGCGCAAAGCACTCTCGTTCGAGCTGCTTGCCGATATTCGGCGGCCATGGCGGCCTCGAGCCGATGACCCGGTGGATGCAGCGTTGCTCGGCGAGCAGGCTTGGCGCGACCGAGATAACCACCGTGGTCGTACGGCTTACCGCTGCCTGCGAGGCGCTGGCCGGCCCGCCGGCGGTGGCCGCAGTGGGACCCGCCACGAGGCCGGCAAACAGTCCCAGGCTGACGACCCAGCATGCCCTCTCGAGACGGCCGACGCTCAGCGCAACACGGAGCGGCCAAAACCGGTGTGGGCGGCGAATTTTCATGCTTTAATTAGGGCACGATGGCGCTCGTGTTTGCACGGCTGCGTCTCATCGCGTCGCCCATCCTGAGCAAAGGAGGTGATCGCGATGCGGGTCGAACGCGTCTTCCGGCTGCTGGGCCTGGTACTTGGACTCATAGCGGGCGTCTATTACGCCTCATTCATTCTTACGGAGACGCACATCCAGGGCTACACGCTGCGAGCAATCGTGCTCCTGCTGACCGCTCTGGCCGGCGCGCTCTTCGGCTTCTTCGGTCTACCGTACGTCACGACCAAGCCCTTCTTCTGGCTCGAAAATAAGCTAAACGTCACCCCGCTGCCAGACCTGGTGGCGGCGACCGTAGGGTTGCTGGTCGGGCTGCTGCTGGCGGCACTGGTCGGCCTGTTTCTGGCCAAGCTGCCCTGGTATCTCGGCTTCGTCATCTCGTTGATCGTCGCGCTGGTCTTCGCCTACTGGGGCGTCACCCTCGGGCTCAACCGCCGCCACGAGATGAT
>Ga0209153_1000556_pt1 | contig 16366 bp, 14 predicted proteins | sample GraSoiAngelo_120_FD_185877 | JGI IMG/M metagenome (GOLD analysis project Ga0209153, IMG submission 185877) | Grasslands soil microbial communities from the Angelo Coastal Reserve, California, USA - 14_0919_09_20cm (SPAdes) (version 2) | ecosystem: Environmental > Terrestrial > Soil > Grasslands ...
GCACGCTATCGGCAAGTTCCGCGGCCAGCGCCGCGTTAATCATGCGGTGGCGTTCGATCCGGCTCTTCCCCCGGAACGCCTGAGACACAATATACACCCTGAAATGCGTCTCGCCGCCCGGCCTGTGGCCGGCGTGGCCCTCATGCAGATGCGATTCGTCGGCAACGTCGAGGCTTTCCGGCGCGAAAGCTTCACGCAACTTGTTGGTGATGATAGACTGCATGGTTTTTCCGGCGCTCATGGCCGCGGCAATACGTCCATGCTCGCATTTCGTCAATGGCGCATCGAAGGTGAGGTATTCGCAATGTCAAGACTTGAAGCTTTTCGCGTTGCGCTGTCATAGTCAGCCATGGCAATTGATTCATCGAAATTCTTCGACCGCATTCGCATCAAGCCGAACAAGCTGAGCGCGAAGCAGCAGGCGCAGGCGCGCGAAGCCTCCGTCCTGTGCGAATGGCCGAGCTGCAAGAACAAGGGGCCGCACCGTGCGCCCAAGGGCCGGGAAAATTCCCGCGAGTACTGGCATTTCTGCCTCGACCACGTCCGCGAATATAACCAGTCCTATAATTTCTTTTCCGGCATGAACCCGGAAGCGGTCGCGCGCTACCAGAAGGACGCGCTGACCGGCCATCGTCCAACCTGGAAAATGGGCGCCAACACCAGCGCCAAAAGAGCCAAGGGCAGCGCGGAGGCCGATTTCGAGGGCGCATCCGATCCGTTCAGCATGTTCAGCGAGCTCAACGGCCGCGGCCGCTGGCGGCCCGGCCCGGATGCCGCGCCCAAGAGCGAGACCCGCAAGATCTTCAATGCCGAGCGCAAGGCGTTGCAGGTGATGGGACTAGGCCCCGAGGCAACGCTCGAACAAGTCAAGGTGAAGTACAAGGCGCTGGTGAAACAGCACCATCCCGACGCCAACGGCGGCGACCGCTCGACGGAAGACCGCCTGATCGAGATTATCAAGGCGTATAATTACCTGAAAACCGTGGTGCGCGAAGCATAGCTGCGCTTACGGCGGCCTCGCGGCAGGCCAAACGATCAGCGCGATTCTTTCGTCGCCGGCTCGATCCGCCCGCTGCCATGGCGGCGGCGGATCGTCCAGGTGGCCAGGGCGACGATCAAGGCGCCGCCGATCACGGCCAGCATCCACAAGTGTTTGGCGATGCCCTGATGATGAGGGAGTCCGGCATATTGGTGCAGCGCGGACACCGCCACCACTCCGGGCAGCACATGCGCCGGCGCCCACAGCACGATCGCGGCGATGTTGACGGGGTAAAATCGCGCAGGCTGCATGCCGAGTGCGCCCGCCGTGATCGGAACGAACGCGCGAATCGGCGGGACGAAGCGCGCGAAGAACACGGCAAGGGCGCCCCAGCGGCGGAAGAACGTTTCGCTCTGCGCCACTAGGCGCGGATAATTCGCCAGCGGCCAGGTGTTGAGGATTTCGCGCTGCGAGCGATGCCCGGCCCAGAATGCCGATCCGTCGCCAAGCAACGCGCCCGCGATGGCGGCCGCGAGCACCCATGTGAGCTTCAGCTCGCCTCCTGGCACCAGCGCGCTCAGCGCCAGGATGATGGTCGAGCCCGGTATCACCGAGCCTACCACCGGAACGGCTTCCAGCAGGGCGGCGAGGAACAGCGTCAGATAGGCAAGCCAGGCATTTGCCGAGACGAATGCAATCAGTTGATCGATGAATGAAGTCACAAGGCCCCTGTGCTGGCTTGATCGCCCGGTCCGGGCCTCGACCTAGCATAACTAACTATCGCCACGAAAAGTGCCATGCGGGCGATTGGCAGGGCCGCCGGGGCGCAAGAACGGCGCGATTCGCAGGGCAGCCTTCCAAAAACCGCGTCTCGTACCTATCTAGATGATAACGCGACGGAACTTTGATTGGCGGGCGGGCTTCTGCCGACCGTTGCTCTCTGATAGGGTCAATTTAAAGCCCATCCGTAGCCATGCCGCAAAATTACGGTTTCGGGATCGCCCGGGACCTCGGAGGATTGATGACGACCGCCGCCATGACCAGAATTGAGGAGCCCGTTGGAATGCCCGACATGAAGGTGTCGGTCCGACAGGTCTTCGGCATCGACAGCGACCTCGATGTTCCCGCGTACTCCGAAGTCGATCCGCATGTGCCGGAAGTCGATTCGGACTATCGTTTCGATCGTGCCACCACGCTCGCCATCCTAGCAGGATTCGCCAAGAACCGTCGCGTCATGGTCACCGGCTATCACGGCACCGGCAAGTCGACCCATATCGAACAGGTCGCGGCCCGGCTGAACTGGCCCTGCGTACGCGTCAATCTCGACAGCCACATCAGCCGCATCGATCTGGTCGGCAAGGATTCCATCGTCATCAAGGAAGGCAAGCAGGTCACGGAATTCCGCGACGGCATCCTGCCCTGGGCGCTGCAGCACAATATCGCGCTGGTGTTCGACGAATACGACGCCGGCCGCCCCGACGTGATGTTCGTGATCCAGCGCGTGCTGGAAGTTTCCGGCCGGTTGACGCTGTTGGACCAGAACAAGGTGATCAAGCCGCATCCGGCGTTCCGCCTGTTCTCGACCGCCAACACCGTCGGCCTCGGCGATACCTCCGGCCTCTACCACGGCACCCAGCAGATCAACCAGGGCCAGATGGACCGCTGGTCGATCGTCACGACGCTGAATTATCTCGCCCATGACGAGGAAGTCGAGATCGTGCTGGCGAAGGCGCATCACTACCGCACGCAGGAAGGCCGCGACATCGTCAACAAGATGGTGCGGCTTGCCGACCTTACCCGCAACGCGTTCGCCAATGGCGATCTGTCGACGGTGATGAGCCCGCGCACAGTGATCACCTGGGCGGAAAATTCCGAAATCTTCGGCGATATCGGCTTTGCGTTCCGCGTCACCTTCCTCAACAAGTGCGACGAGCTGGAACGGCCGCTGGTGGCTGAATTCTATCAGCGCTGCTTCAACGCGGAGCTTGCGGAATCGTCGGTCAACGTGGCGCTCTCGTAATAGCGGCCCGCGGCGAGGCGCGATGACGACGTCGAACATCAAATTCCGGACCGGCGCGAAGGAGGCCCCGACCGAGCCGTTCAAGCGTGCGGTCACGGCCTGCCTGCGCGCGATCGCGAAAACGCCGGAACTGGAAGTGACATTCGCCGCTGAGCGGCCGGGTCTCGCACCCGGCAAGGCGCGGCTGCCTGAGCCGGCGCGCAAGATGACGCGGCGCGATGCAGCTATTGTGCGCGGCCATGCCGACTCCATCGCGCTCAAGCTCGCCTGCCACGACCCGAAAGTGCATCGCAAGCTGATGCCGGGCAATCCGCAGGCGCGCGGCGTGTTCGAGGCCGTCGAACAGGCGCGGGTCGAGGCGATCGGCGCGCGGCGGATGGCGGGCGTTGCCAAAAACCTCACCGCGATGCTCGACGATCACTTCCATCGCGGCAAGTTCGACGAGATCACCGACCGCGCCGACGCGCCGTTGTCGGATGCGCTGGCGATGCTGGTGCGCGAGCGCCTCACCGGGCTAGCGCCGCCCCAGGCCGCGCGGAAAATGGTCGACCTGTGGCGTCCGATCCTGGAAGACAAGATCGGCACAAGGCTCGATCGGCTCGATCGGATCGCGGAAGATCAGACCAAATTCGGCGACGCGGTGCATGACCTCTTGTCGGCGCTCGAGCTTGGCGATGAACGCAACGCGGAAGCCGACGAGGACGACAACGACGATAACAATCAAGACGGCGAGAACGACCAGTCCGGTGCTGAAGGCTCGCCCGACTCTGATGCCGCGCAGGAAATGAGTGCCGATCAGGCGCAGGCGACCACGGATGAGATGTCCGAAAGTGCGATGGAAAGCGCGCAGGCTTCGACCAGCGACACCTTCGACGACGGCGAACTCGGCGACGACGAAACCCCGGGGGAAGCGACGCGGCCGAATGCGCGGGGTACCAACGAGCCGCGCGGGCCGGAATATCACGCCTTTGCGCCGAAATTCGACGAGGTGATCGCAGCCGAAGATCTCTGCGACCATGATGAGCTGGAGCGCTTGCGCTCCTATCTCGACAAGCAGCTCGCGCATTTGCAAGGCATAGTAGCGCGCCTCGCCAACCGCTTGCAGCGCCGGCTGATGGCGCAGCAGAACCGCGCCTGGGAATTCGATCTCGAGGAAGGCATTCTGGACCCGGCGCGGCTGTCGCGCGTGGTCACCGATCCGTATCACCCGCTGTCGTTCATGCACGAAAAGGAAGCGACCTTCCGCGACACGGTGGTGACGCTGTTGCTCGACAATTCCGGCTCGATGCGCGGCCGCCCCATCACGGTCGCGGCAACCTGCGCGGACATTCTTGCGCGGACGCTGGAGCGCTGCGGCGTCAAAGTCGAGATTCTCGGCTTCACCACCCGCGCCTGGAAGGGCGGCCAATCCCGCGAAGCCTGGCTTGCCGCCGGCAAGCCGCCGAATCCGGGCCGCCTCAACGATCTCCGCCACATCATCTACAAGGCGGCGGATGCGCCGTGGCGGCGCTCACGCAAGAATCTCGGGCTGATGATGCGCGAGGGCCTGCTCAAGGAAAATATCGACGGCGAGGCGCTGGACTGGGCGCACAAGCGGCTGCTGGGCCGTGCCGAACAGCGCAAGATTCTGATGATGATTTCGGACGGTGCGCCGGTCGACGATTCGACGCTGTCGGTCAATCCCGGAAATTACCTGGAACGGCATCTGCGTCACATCATCGAGGAGATCGAGACCCGCTCCCCGGTCGAGTTGATCGCGATCGGCATCGGTCACGATGTCACACGCTATTATCGCCGCGCGGTCACCATCGTCGATGCCGAAGAGCTCGGTGGCGCCATCACCGAAAAGCTTGCCGAGCTCTTCAGCGAGACTCATGGCGCGCCGCCGGCCTCGAGTAGCCAGCGGCGAAAATTGCATTCCTGAATCCATGCGTGCACGCGCGAGCCGCCGCGGCTTCCTGAAGGCCACGGCGGCGGGGCTTTCGCTCGCCGCGTTGCCCGGCATTGCGCGCGCGCAGATCGCGGTCGAGCCGGCGAAACAGGTCAAGCCCGACGAATTCTCGGTCACCGCGCCGGTTTCGATCGAGGTCAAGGCCCGGCCGCTGCCCTCGTTCGACACCCGCGACCATCAGCACCTGCGCTTCGGCTCGCTTGAATATCGCAGCGGGCTGGTGCTGACCTCGGGCTTTCGCGGTTTTGGCGGGCTATCGGGAATCAGGCTTGATGCCAAGGGTGAACGCTTCATCTCCTTTAGCGACAAGGGGAACTGGTTCACCGGCCGCATCGTCTATTCCGGCCGCGAGATGACATCGCTTGCCGACGTGGAGGCCGCGCCGATGCTGGGGCCGGACGGCAGGCCGATTACCGCGCGGGGCTGGTTCGATTCGGAATCGATCGCGCTCGACGGCACTCTGGTTTACATCGGACTGGAGCGCGTCAATCAGGTATTGCGCTTCGATTTTGCGAAGGGCTTTACCCGTTCGCGCGGCGAGGTGGTGCCGATGCCGCCGGCGGTGAAGAAGCTACCGTTCAACAAGGGACTGGAAGCCCTCGTCATGGTGCCCAAGGGCATGCCGCTCGCCGGCACCTTGATCGCGATCTCCGAACGGGGGCTCGACGGTGAGGGCAACTTGCTCGCGTTCCTGGTCGGTGGACCTGCGCCGGGTCAATTCAGCGTTCGCCGCACCGATAATTTCGACGTCAGCGATGCGGTGCTGCTGCCACCCGGCGATCTCCTGATACTGGAGCGGAAGTTTTCCTGGCTCGGCGGCCTCGGCATCCGCATCCGGCGTATCCAGCTCAAATCGATACGTCCGGGCGCCGTGGTCGATGGCCCCAGCATCTTCAATGCCGATCTCGGCCAGGAGGTCGACAACATGGAAGGCATCGACGCCCACGTCACGGCGGAGGGCGACACCGTGCTGACGATGGTTTCCGACGATAATTTCTCACCGCTCCAGCGCACGCTGCTGCTGCAATTCACACTGGTGGAGTGAATTTGATCCCGCGCTTCTTCCTCTGTCGGCGCGGTTGAGGAAAGAACGGGGCATCGCTAGATAGAAGCAACCAACCCTTTCCCTCAACCGGACATCCCCCATGAGCGCCCTGTTTTCCCCGATAAAGCTGCGCGGCCTTGCCCTTCCCAACCGCATTATGGTGGCGCCGATGTGCCAATACTCGGCGGTGAACGGCGAGGCCAATGACTGGCACTTCACGCACATCAACACCTTCGCGCTATCGGGGGCTGCGATGTTCTGCATCGAGGCCACGCATGTGGAGGCCATCGGCCGTATCACGCCAGGCTGCCTCGGCCTGTGGAACGATGCCACCGAGGCGGCGCTGAAGCCGATCATCGCCTCGGTCCGCAAGCATTCCAGGACTGCGGTAGCGATGCAGCTCGCGCATGCCGGCCGCAAGGGATCGAGCCATGTGCCGTGGGACGGCGGGCAGCAGATCCCGCTCGCCGAAGGCGGCTGGCAGACCGAAGGTCCATCCGCGGTGCCGCACAAGGAAGGCGAGTTGCCACCGCTGGCGCTCGATGCGCCCGGTCTTGCGCGTGTGCGCGCTGCGTTCGTCGCAGCCGCAAAGCGCGCCAATCGGCTTGGCCTCGATGCGCTGGAGATGCACTCCGCCCACGGCTATCTCTTGCATCAGTTCCTTTCCCCGATTGCCAACAAGCGCACCGACCAATATGGCGGCTCCTTGCAAAACCGCATGCGCTATCCGCTGGAAGTGTTCGACGCGATCCGCGAGGTCTTTCCAGCCGACAAGCCGATCGGCGTCAAGCTGTCCACGACCGACTGGGTCGAGGGCGGCTGGGACCTCGCACAGTCAATTGAATATGCCAAGGAATTGAAAAAGCGCGGCGCCGACTGGATCGATGCCTCATCCGGCGGCGTCTCGCCATTGCAGAAGATTCCGCTCTCACCCGGCTATCAGGTGCCGTTCGCGAAAAGCCTCAAGGAGGCGGTTGGCGTCAACACCATGGCGGTCGGTCTTATCACCGAGGCGAAACAAGCCGAGGAGATCGTCGCGTCCGGCAAGGCTGACATGGTCGCGCTCGCTCGCGGCATGCTCTACGACCCGCGCTGGGGCTGGCACGCCGCTGCCGAACTCGGCGGTCAGGTGGAAGCCCCGCCGCAATATTGGCGCTCGCAACCCTCGACGCAAAAGGCATTGTTCGGCGAGACGCGGTTCGGGACGCGCTGAGAGATCAGCTCTTGGCCATCTCCGCCACCGCCTGCATCGCGGCGATATAGCCGTAAGGCCCCAGTCCGCAGATCACGCCAGTCGCGACCGAAGATATCTTCGAATGTCGGTGATGCTCGTCGCGCGCGTGGATGTTGGAAATGTGGACTTCAAGCACGGGCCCCTCGAACGCCTTGATCGCATCGAGGATGGCGATTGAGGTGAAGGAATAACCGGCCGGATTGATGATGATGGCGTCCGCGGTCTCTCTGGCCGACTGGATCCAGTCGACGAGCTCGCCCTCGTGGTTCGACTGGTGAAAAGATAACGTGAGGCCGAGGTGCGCCGCATGCTGTTCGCAGTTCTCCTTGATCTGCGCCAACGTCGTCGTTCCGTAGATATGCGGCTCCCGCACCCCCAGCAGATTAAGGTTGGGACCGTTCAGGATCATCAGTCGTTTCATGGCGTGTTCCTTGGCTGCAGGCGGTGGCTGAATGATGTTTCAAAAGCCCGGCGACGAATACCGGTGGCGGCGTGGCAGCGTAGCCCGGATGCCGCGTCGTGCAATGCTCACGTCACAATTCAGCCGCAAGCGAGTCGGGTACTTTCCTCCGCGCGCAACGACGCGCCAAGTAACGACGAGAGGAAAAGCCCCATGGAACTCGGATATTTCGCGATGCCCTCGCATCCGCCGGAGTGCGGGTTGAAAGAGGGTCACGACTTCGACCTTCAGGTGCTGCGATGGCTGGATGAACTCGGCTACCAGGAAGCCTGGATCGGCGAGCATCATACCGCACCTTGGGAGCCGCACCCGGCGCCGGACCTGTTGCTGGCGCAAGCGTTCTTGCAGACCAAGAACATCCGCCTCGGACCAGGCGGCTTCCTGCTGCCCTACCATCATCCGGCCGAGCTTGCGAACCGCGTCGCTGTGCTCGATCACCTCTCCGGCGGGCGGTTGAATTTCGGCGTCGCCGCGAGTGGCCTGCCGAGCGACTGGGCGATGTTCAATGTCGACGGAATGAGTGGCCAGAACCGCGAGATGACGCGCGAGGCACTGGAGATCATCCTCAAGATGTGGACCGAAGAGGCTCCATGGACGCACAAGGGCAAATTCTGGACGGTGACGAAGCCTGAGCCGATGTTCGATTTCTTGAAACCCCACCTCAAGCCCCAGCAGGCGCCGCATCCGCCGATCGGCGTCGCGGGATTGAGCAAAGGGTCGGACACGCTGAAACTGGCGGGCGAGCGCGGCTTCATCCCGATGAGCCTCAACCTCAACCCGGCCTATGTCGGAAGCCACTGGGAATCCGTCGAGATCGGCGCGGCCCGGACCGGACGCAAGCCGAACCGGCAAGACTGGCGGCTGGTGCGCGAGGTGTTTATCGCCGATACCGACGAAGAGGCGTGGCGGCTGTCGGTTGGCGACATGATGGGGCGGATGATGGGCGAGTATTTCTTGCCGCTGCTCGGTCACTTCGGCTTCAAGGATTATCTCAAGGCCGCGCCCGACGTGCCCGATAGCGATGTTACGGTCGAATATTGCGCCCGTCATAATTGGATCGTCGGCTCGCCCGCGACCGTCACCGAGAAGATCGAGAACATCTATCGCGAGGTCGGCGGGTTCGGCACGCTTTTGGTGTTCGGGTTCGACTACAAGCACAAGCCCGAAGCCTGGCATCATTCGCTTTCGCTTTTGAAGAACGAAGTGATGCCGCGCTTGAAGCATCTCGGCGCGGAGCTTGGCCGCGCGGCGTGAAGCACGAAATGATGGGCGGCGCGGCAGCAATGCCGCGCACCCCGCGTTTCAATTGAGCGAGCTCGACCGGACCTGCCAGAACCTGAGCATGCGGCGCGCGTCCTCGATTGTCAGCTTGGCAAACTGCACTTTGGCCTCGGCCAATTCGTGCGGCCCCAGCGAGCCGGAGGTAAAGCGGCTGTTCAGGACGGCGCTGACGGTCTCCCAGTCGAGCCCGGCGGCCTTGCAGGGAATTAGCACGCCGTCGTCACGCAAACTCTGCATCAGCGGGCGCACCACCTCGAAGCTCGACCCCGACAGCTCGGCAAGCGTTGCGACCGTCTCCTCGTATTTCCGTTGCCTGGCGAAGGCGAGCAAAGCTGCCTCATTGAGTTCGCCGTTCTCGTTCAGCAAAGCTATCAGGCGCCTGGCCTCGCCGAAGTCACGCACGACGGCCATTTCGCGATCGGCGCCGGCTGATGCGGTCGCGATCGCGTTGCGGGTTTCCTCGAACAGATGAGGCGGCGCGCGTGACAACAGCCGCGATCTGACGGCCTCGGTCGCCTGGCGCAGCAGTTGATGCCGCAGCGCGGGCGGCAGATCGACCCGAAGGCCGGTTTCGACGGCAAGCTCGGGATCGGCTTCGGCCTGCTTCAACACGACCGCAAATCCTGCGGCGGAAACCCGCGCGCCAGGATTGTTGACGAGCCTGCGGCTGACTTTCGGATAGTGGCGGGCCAACAGCGCGTCGGTCACAACTTCCTGCAGCCACCAGCGGCCCGCGACGGCAAGCAGATGCGGCTCGCTCTTTGTTTGCGCGACTTCGATGAGATCCGCATTGGTGAGGCGGGCCGATTCGGTCAAAACCGGTCCGGCAATCGCGATCTCGTCGTTTTGGGCCAGCAGCCGCACCACGGCCGGCGGCGCTTTTGAAACAGACGCGAGCTGAGTACTCATTTCGGCGAGCGCCACGCGGACGCTGACTTCGGCAATCGCCCGAAGCTCGATGGTCTTGATGAGGCGCTCGAGCACGTCGCCGAACAGCTCGATTTGCTCTCCGTTGCAGGTGTCGGCGGACAACAGAAAGAGATCCGTCACGCGTTTGATCGTTTCGAGATGTTTTTCCGCTGAACCGGCGTTGATGGCCGCTTCGACTTCGTCGGCGATAGATCGGTTTGGGTCTAGCATCGCTCGTCCTGAGCGTTTCAACGGGGCCTGTTCTGGCCGGCGGCAAATCCTATTGGCAACTACTGAAGGTTCGGTAAAGCGGCGGGCCTCGCCCTGCGCTAAAGGATCGGCCGCCACTACAGGATTGGCCTTCGCTACAGGAAGCCCCTCAGGCCTCAAGGGTCTCCTTGAGTGAAGTCTCCTTGAGTGAAGTCTCCTTGAGTGAAGTCTCCTTGAGTGAAGTCTCCTTGAGCGAATGCCGCGCCAGCGATGCGCCAAATCCGGCAGGCATTTCCTGGATCGCTGGCGGCCTTGGCACCGCGCCCTGTTTTAGCCAGCGGTCGGCGGCGGCGCGGCCGCTCCGGTGCAGCATCTCGATAAAGTTGCGCCCGAGGTCGACCGGGCTGCGCTGCGCAAGGCCGTCGATCTCGTCTTCCGCCGCGATCCGGGATACCCGCAAAGGCGTCGCTGCGACGTCACGCTGTAGCTCAAGCGCGGCGATTTCGGCATTGAGGGTCGAATTGGCCGTGATCTGATCGAGGCGGCGGTCGATCGCGGCCATGGTCATTGGAATGTACCGGTCGCGCGCCGGCGTGATTTGGACGACCAGCAAATCGGTCGCATTCGATTCATGCACCAGCCTGACGACCGGAGGATTGGCGGCGTAGCCGCCGTCCCAATAGGAGCAGCCCTCGATCTCGACGGCGCAGTGCACCAGCGGCGGGCAGGTCGAAGCCAGCACGACATCGGCGGTGATGTCCCGATTACGGAAGATTTGCAGCTTGCCGTCGCGAACCCGTGTCGCGGCGACCAGCAGCCTTGGGCAGTCAGGCCGCCGCAACGCGGAGAAATCGATCTCCTGCGCCAGCACCTGACGGAGCGGATCAAGGTCGAACGGATCGAACTGGCCGGACCTTAGCGCCGGACCGAACGCCACCGAGCTTCCGGCCGGGGAAAATCCGCCGACCAGCATCAGCGCCCGGAACGAAGCGTCATTCGTCATCCGGGTCCAAAATCGCTTCAGGCGCGATTGGGCGCCGCTGCGGCCGCCTTCGGCCAATCCGCATGCCAGCAAAACGGCGTTGACCGCACCGACGCTGGCGCCGCTGATGGCGTCGAGGTTGCATTCGCCTTCATCCAGCAGCCGGTCGAGCACGCCCCAGGTGAACGCGCCGAACGAGCCGCCGCCCTGCAAGGCCAGCGACAGGTTTCGCGGCGGCCAGGCGCGGGGTGCTGCGACGGTGGTGTACTGGCGATAACTGGCAGCGGAGCCCACCGCGGCAAGCCTCGCACTCAGGCCCATGCGTTTCGCGTCAGCTGCGGGCGGCGACGCGGGTTCAGGCAGCTTGGCTTCGGTTGCGATGCTCGCAGTGACAGCCGGTTGAACCGAAGGCTCGGGCCGCCTGGCCTCGGTTGCTGCTGATACAGGCGGTTGCGGTGCAATGGCCGGCGCTTTCGCTTGCACCGGAGGTGCAGCAGGGCCGGTCGACCAGATGTCGAGGGCGGAGAGCAATGCCGAAGCGCCAGTGGGAACCGGGTTAGTCATGTTGTGCGGCGCCTCTTTCGATTCAGCGGCTCATGCGCGGCCGATGGCTCATTTCCGTTTCATCTGATGCAATCACATTGCGGCTGGCCGAACATGACATGCGCCAAACCGCTTCGCCAGCGACGCTCGCATTTGCGAACAGGATATGCAGAGCTTTCCACATCGACTGCATCGAAGGTGTCACTGTATCGAAGATGTCACGCGCGACGCCGCGAGGCGCCAGTTGCCCACGCCAACGTAGGAACCTAAGCTGATTCGCGCGCGCACCCTTGAGGATTTTCGCATGATCGCACCGCTCGACCCCGTGATCGCCGAGATCATTCCACTGCTGCCGCTGCGCGATCCGGAGGTCATGACTCCGCAAAGCGCCCGCGAGGCGCTGCTTTCGCTCGCCGCATCGCGTGCCCACGTGCCTCCGCCGGGCGTTGCTATCGTGGAAAATACGGAGGTGAAGGGGGCGGCCGGTCCGCTTCCCGCGCGCCTCTATCGCGTTTCCCGCGAAAGATCGCCGACGGTCGTATTCTTCCACGGCGGCGGCTGGGTCGCCGGCGATCTCGATACCCATGACCGGCAGGCGCGCTGGCTCGCGATCGAGACCGGCGCGGCCGTTGTCTCGGTCGATTACCGCCGTCCGCCCGAGACGCGCTTTCCCGGCGCGTTCGAGGACGCCTTTGCCGCCGTGCGCGACGCTATCGAGCGCATCGGCGAGTTCGGCGGCGATCCTCGTCGCGTCGGCGTCGCCGGGGACAGTGCCGGCGGCAATCTGGCGGCTTGCACGGCGATCGCCTGCCGCGATGCCGGTATCGGGCTCGCCGGTCAATTGCTGGTTTATCCTGTCACAGACGCTTTCGGAAATTACGCCGACGTCAACGAGAACGCGCGCTATCCCTCGCGCGCCGAGAATGCCGAAGGTTATTTCCTGTCGCGCGCGGTGATGGCGTGGTTTTGCTGCCATTACCTGGCAGAAGCCAAGGACGGCGCTGATTGGCGGGTCTCGCCGTTGCGCGCCAACAGCCATGCCGGGCTTGCGCCTGCGATCATCGCTACCGCGTGGTTCGACCCCTTGCGTGACGAGGGCACGGCCTATGCGGCGCTGCTGACGGAGGCCGGTGTCCCGGTCAGGCATTATCAGGGCGCGGGCCTGATCCACGGTTATTTCGGCCTCGGCGAAGCGTCCGAAGTCGCGCGGGCCGAGGCGCAACGAGCGCGGGCGGATTTTAGGGTCCTGCTGGAGCGTGGCGTGTAGGGCATGGCTTTGAGACGAGTTGGCTCGGATCACCTCGCCCCGCTTGCGGGGAGAGGTCGGATTGCGACGAGCGATGCGAAGCATCGTCCGAAGCAATCCGGGTGAGGGGGACTCACCGCGGACACACTTCGTCACCAGAATTTGCGGAAGCAGCCCCTCACCCCAACCCTCTCCCCGTAAGAACGGGGCGAGGGAGAAGCAGCCGCTGTGGCTCAACCCAAACTCATCACGCTCCAGCGGAGTGGATTTGACATTCGCTATGCGCGCCCGCGGCAAGGAGTTGCGCAATTCATCCTGCCTTGCGCGCGTGGTGGCTGTGGAGTTGCGACGACAACAGCCGCCGCCACTCGTTGAACTCGCGGCTGGCGATATCGCGCGGCCGTGGCAAATCGATCAGGTATTCGTTGTCGATCCGCCCGGGTCCCGGCGACATCACCACGACGCGATCCCCTAGGAAGATCGCTTCCTCGATCGAATGGGTGACAAAGAGAACGGTGAGGCCGGTGCGCGACCAGATCTCGACCAATTCGTCCTGCAGCCGCTCGCGCGTCATGGCGTCGAGCGCGCCGAACGGCTCGTCCATCAGCACCACCTCGGCATCATTGGCCAGCACGCGCGCGATGGCGACGCGCTGCTTCATGCCGCCGGACAATTGGTGCGGGTAGACGTCGGCGAAGTCTTGCAGGCCGACCAGCTCGATGAAGCGATCGACCGTTTCGCGAATTTCTACCCTGGCGCGGCCGCGCGATTTCGGCCCGAAGCCGATATTGTCGCGGACGTTGAGCCAGGGAAACAGGCCGTAATCCTGAAACACCATGCCACGGCTTGGTCCCGGCCCCGCGATCGGCACGCCCCACATCAGATTGTCGCCGGATGTCGTGCTCTCGAAACCGGCGGCAAGCCGCAACAGCGTGGACTTGCCGCAGCCGGAGGCGCCGATCAGGCAGATGAACTCGCCTTTTTTCACGCGCAGATTGGCGCCGCGCAGCGCCTCGATCGCGCGGCCGCCCTGCGCATAGGTCTTGCCGACGTTCTTCATTTCCAGAATTGGAATCGCGGCTTCAGCCATGCGACGGACTCCAGGCAAGCAGCCTTCGCCCGATCAGCATCACCAATTGGTCGGACAGGAAACCGAAGATGCCGATCACGATCATGCCTGAAATCACGATCTCGGTGCGCGAGAGCTGGCGCGCTTCCATGATGATGGCCCCTAACCCCGTCTGCACGCCGGTCATCTCGCCGACCACGATCACGACCCAGGCAAAGCCGAGGCTCAGCCGCATGCCGGTGAAGATCGACGGCAGTGCTGCCGGCAGCACCACGCGAAAGAATTGCGCGGTGCCGGTGCAGCCGAGCATGGAAGCCGCCTCGAACAATCGCGGCTCGACCGAGCGCACGCCGAAAATCGTGTTCACCAGGATCGGATAGAACGCCCCCAGGAACACCAGGAAGAAGGCCGAGCGCGGGCCCAACCCGAAGATGATCATCGCGAGCGGCAGCCAGGCGGTGACCGGAACGGGGCGCAGAATCTGGATGGTCGGATCGACCAGTTGCCGCACCAGCGGCACGCGCCCGATCAGCATGCCGAGCGGCAGCGCCGCGGCAAGCGCCAGCACAAAGCCGCCATAGACGCGGGCAATCGAGGCCAGCAAATGGATGTGCAGGGTCTTGCTATAGGCATCGTCGTTGATGCCGCCGAAGGCGAGATCCCGCAATTCAAGCCAGACGTCATAGGGCGGCGGGATCAGGCTCGCCGGCCGGTTCACGGTGGCAAAATGCCAGATCGCAAGCAGCGCCAGCGGAAACGCTATCGCCAGCAGTAACGGCCTGAGCCGCGGCCATCCACCTTCGCTAAAGCTTCTGCGGACGGACATGCCCGCCGGAGCCTTTGACGTATTCGTGTCAACGTGCGCGCCCGGATCACCTCGCCCCGCTTGCGGGGAGAGGTCGGATCGCTCTCGGCGATCCGGGTGAGGGGGACTCTCAACGAGCACAGTTTGTGGAGAGTCCCCCTCACCCCAACCCTCTCCCCGCAAGCGGGGAGAGGGAGAAGTGGCCGGCTGCGCCTTCAAGCTGAACTCATCGCGCATCGAGCGAACTCTCGCGCGCGGCGGTCTCGTGTTCGGTATCGGAGGCAAGCGTGGTCACGTCAGGTCGGCTTCACCGCATCGACAAAACTGGTGTCGATGAAGGTTGCAAAATCAGGCTCGCGCTTGATCTGCTTCAAGGCCAGCATGTGCTCGGCGTAGATTTTGGATTCCTCGATCTCCTTCGGCCCCAATCGCCAGGTCAATTCGACATTGGGCACGGAGGCTTCGATCGCTTCCCTTTTCTGGCCGAGCTTGCTCGAGGCCATCGTGACTAGCGCGTCCTTGTTGGTCTGTGCGTAATCCGTGGCGCGCTGGTGGATGCCGATCATCACCCGCACCAGCTCCGGCTTCTCGGCGATCAAATCGCGATGGGTGCCGAACACCATGTTGAGCGATCCCATCGCGGTCGAATAGGGATATTCCACGAGTTGGCCGACGCCTGAGGACAGCGACACGCCGGGGCCGGGCTCGGCGCCGACATAGGCATCAATGTCGCCGCGCGCGAGCGAAATATGCATCTCGGAGAACGAGACGCGGACCGGCTCGACATCCTTGATGGTCATGCCTTCCATCCGAAGCCGCTCCAGGAAGAACACCTCCTGCGTGGTGCCGGGAAACACCGCGACGCGTTTTCCTTTGAGATCCTTGATGGTGGCGATGCCGGAATCTTTCTTGGCGATGATGGCCATGCCGCGGTTGCAGGTCGACGCGATCACCACGACCGGCTCGCCGGCGGCGGCGCCGAGCAGCGCCGCGGCGATGCCGAACGCGCCGAAATCGACCGACTTGGTGACGACCGCATTCTTGCATTCGGTCGGCGTCTCGAACGGCAGCACTTCGACCTTGTAGCCTTCAGGCACGAACGCCGCGTAGAAATAGGGCGCGATCGAATGGATCAATTTCAGCGCACCGGCGCGGATCACGATCGGCTCGCCGGCGGCGCGCGCGATTGTGGGCGCAGCGATCAGCCCCGCGCCAAGGCCTGCAACGAATTCACGACGGCGGATGGTTCTGATCATGGACGGCTCGCTCCTGTTGGGCTCGCCTGGAAAAGAAGCAACAAACATGCCGTTTTGATGGGTTTTCGGCGCAGGCCGATCACATTCACTCGTCATACCCGCCACCGGGTCTCGCCGTCGGCGAGCCCGATGACAGGCTCCAGCGGGTATCCAGTACGCCGCGGCCTCTCGACTCCATCGCTGGCGCTCCCGGAATACTGGATCGTCCGGTCGAGCCGGACGATGACAAGTGCGTAGGGTGGGCCAAGCGTAAGCGTCGTTTTCAGGCCACAGCTTTGAGGTCTTGACGCCGATAGGCCCACGGAAGCAGCTGGTCGATCTCGCTGTTCGGATGGCCGTTGACGATCCTGGTGAGGACATCAGTCATGTAGGCGAG
>Ga0209153_1000557_pt1 | contig 16356 bp, 10 predicted proteins | sample GraSoiAngelo_120_FD_185877 | JGI IMG/M metagenome (GOLD analysis project Ga0209153, IMG submission 185877) | Grasslands soil microbial communities from the Angelo Coastal Reserve, California, USA - 14_0919_09_20cm (SPAdes) (version 2) | ecosystem: Environmental > Terrestrial > Soil > Grasslands ...
CATTTCGCATGCAAACCAGATTGTTCAACAACATTCAGACACGAAGAAAAACACTTGCACGGCTGCTGTGCACGCAATGGTGCTCAAAAAATTTCCGATTCATTCAAAACTGCGGAAGATAGGCTAGCTCTGCCACCGAGCGCCGGCCCCATTGGTCGCGCGCCGTTTCTTTTACCAGTTCGAGGTTTCCAAATTCGCGGCGGGCTGCGCGTTCTGCCTCTTTCTGGTCCGCGCCGCGCTCCACGCGGGCTTGTGCGGCCATGTCCAAATGCGTGCGCACTTCCTCGTCGAGTTCCGCTTCACGCGATTTTCGCTGCCAAAACCAAAGTTTCAGGAGCTCACCTCACCGAGACGAATCTTTTCTCGTCTAACTTTTTTCATTCATATCTCAATGCCACCAGCGGATCGATCCGCGAAGCGCGACGCGCCGGAAGGTAGCACGCTAGCAGCGCCGACGCAGCCAATGCAAAAGCGGCGCCGGCCATGGTCACCGGGTCCGTAGCGCGAACGCCGTAGAGAAGGCTCGAAACAAAGCGCATCAGACCAAAAGTCCCCGCGAGCCCGAAGGCCACACCCAGCAACACCAGCGGAAGCCCCTGACTCATCACCAGCTTCAGCACATCGCCAGAACGCGCACCGAGGGCCATGCGAACGCCAATCTCATTGGTGCGCTGCGCCACGGAATTTGCAATTACGCCGTACACTCCAATGACGGCCATGAGCAGGGCCATTCCTCCAAACAGACCCAGGACCAGCATAAGGATGCGCTCGGGAGCAACGACCTCCGAGGTCAATTGATTCATGTTCATCACGAAGCCGACAGCTTGGTCTTTATCGACGGCCCAAATCGCCTGCTGCGCTGCTTTGGCGACGCTCGACGGGTCTTGGTTTGCGCGGATCGCAAAGCAGATAATCGGCGCGGGAACTTGGGAAAAGGGCAAATAGATTCCGGCTATCGTTTGCGACGCGGGGCCCAGTTGCTTTACGTCGCCAACGACTCCCACGACCTCGACCGGTTTCTCGAGGCCTTCTACGTCGACCCATTTACCCAAAAGATCAGCGTTTGGCATTAGCCGGTGCGCAAGGTTTTCGCTAAGAACCGCTACTGGCGGCGCGTGCTCATCATCGCGCTCCTCAAAAAGGCGCCCCTCGATCAGAGGAATCTCCATAGCGCGGAAGTAGTCCGGCGTGACCGAGTTCCATACCGCGAGCTGATTCTCGGGCGTGGATTGACCTTTGAGAGCAACCCCGCGGTTTCCCTGCCATCCGCTCAAAGGAAGAAAGGTCACCGTCCCGGCTGCTTGGACGCCAGGGAGAGCGCGGATACCGCTCAGCGCTTGCCTGCTGAAGGCGATGAGCTGTGCGTCGGTTTTGTATTTGTAGCTCGGCGCGAAGACGCGCATGGTCAAAACATGATCCGCGTGGAAGCCCAGGTTACTTCCAGCCAGGTGAACGAAGCTCTGAAGAGTGAGCCCCGCCGCGGTGAGAAGGACCAAGGAAATCGCTACTTCGGCAACAACCAGGGCGCTGCGCAAACGCCTGCCTTCGGCGCCTCCCGCCAGTCCCCGCCCCGATTCCTTCAGCGGTTCGCTGGCGTTTGTGGAGGCGTGCAGCGCCGGCGCCAGTCCGAAGAACACGCTCGTTACCAAGGAAACGGCCAGGGCAAAGGCTAGCACCCAGCCATCCATGGGGATATTGTCGATGTGCGGAATGTCGACGTTGAATACCGTTGGGGGAAACATAGGGAGCAGGACTTTTGTACCCCACGATGCGAGCGCCAGACCAACCGCCCCGCCCGCAAGCCCCAGCAGCAGGCTCTCGGTCAGAAACTGCCGCACGAGCCGCCACCGTCCAGCGCCGAGGGCCGAGCGCACAGCGACTTCTTTCTGCCGGCCCGTTGCCCGCGCCAAAAGCAGGTTCGCGACGTTCGCACAAGCGATAAACAGCACGAAACCCACCGCGCACAAAAGCACCAGCAAAGCCGGGCGTATGTCCCCGCTGATCATGTCCCTTAAGCTGACCAGCGTGGTCGTGTCTTCGTACTTGTTGGTTTTGGGGTATTCCTGCGCCAAGCGCCGAGCGATGCTATTCATTTCCGAATGGGCCTGCTGGATGGTGACGCCAGGTTTGAGACGGGCCATCACCCGCAGATAGCGGTACTCACGATCTTGAGCGGCTTCCCGGCTCACGGTAAGCGGGGTCCAAAGCTCCGTGAACGATGGATACTGAAACCCGGGCGGCATGACCCCGATGACCGTGTAGGGCGCTCCATCAAGGAGGATGTTTTTACCGACCGCGTCTCGGTCTCCGCCAAAGCGCTTCTGCCAGCATGCGTAGCTCAGCACCGCTACGTGGTTTTTCCCCGGCTGCTCCTGTTCGGGAAGGAAAGTGCGGCCGAGTAGGGGAGCGGTGCCAAGCACGTGGAAGTAGTCCGCTGAGAAAGCGTAGGCGATGATGGCTCGAGGCTCTCCTTCGCCCGTAAGCGTGTATTGCACGTCGGTGGATGCCGCCATTCCTTCAAAAACGTGGTTCTGCGACCGCCAATCGGCAAAATCGAGCGGCGATACGAAGTCGGTGTCGTAGCCTCGCGCGCGGTTGTAGCCCCAGACCGTCACCAGACGATCCGCGTCCTTGTAAGGCAGAGGCCGTAACAGCACGGTGTTGACTACACTGAAGATCGCCGTGTTGGCGCCTATGCCCAGCGCCAGAGTCAAAATGGCGGTAGCCGCGAAGCCAGGATTCTTGCGCAGCATCCGCAAGCCGTACCATACATCCTCCGTCAAATTTTCTAGGAATCGCCCTCCCCATCTGTCGCGCGTCACTTCTTTCAACAAGCCGATGTTTCCAAACTCGCGCCGCGCCGCTGACTCCGCTTCTTTTGGGTTGGCGCCCTGGGCCAGGCGTGCTTGCGTGGCCATCTCCAAATGCGCGCGCATTTCCTCGTTGAGTTCCGCTTCGCGTGTTTTCCGCCGCCAGAACCAAAGTCTCATCAGGTCACCTCAGAGGAGCAGCTCCCGTGTATCGTTTCTCGCGCTTTTTCTCACTCGTATCTCAGCGCCACCATGGGATCGACATTCGTCGCGCGCCGCGCAGGGATAAGCGAAGCGAGCGATCCCGCGCTGAGCAGAGTCAAGATGGCGGCAAAATGAACTCGCGGGTCGAGTGGCGAAATGTCATATAACAACGCCCCAATGAAATGTGACGCTCCAAAGGTCAGGGACAAGCCAACCGGGACGCCGATAGCGAAAATTAACGCGGCTTCGCGCAGAATGAACCAGAGCATATCTTTCCTCTGCGCTCCCAAAGCCATGCGCAAGCCAATTTCCGCCCTGCGCTCGGCCACGCGCTGGCTTTCCAGGCCGTAAAGCCCGATCGCGGTCAACAACAAGCCTAAACTGCCGAAGAACAGGGACAATGTTGCGGTCATCCGCTCTTTGCCAATGGAATCCTCGAGCAGCCGCTCGATCGTAATGGGTGGCAATAGAGGTGTATCCGGCGCAATGCGATGCAAGGCCCCCTTGAAGGCAGCGACTGCGGCGGAAGTGTCATGGCTTCGCGTTATGAATCCTCCCCAACCAGAGGCGGGGAGTTGTTCGTACGGGTAGTAGATCGTTGGCGGCGCTGGCTGCCGAAGAGAATTGTATTTCGCGTCCGTAACAATGCCGACCACTTCGCAGGTAGCTCGATTTGCCTTGGGCTCCGTGGAACGAATATGTTTGCCAAGGACGCTTTCGTGCGGGAAGAAGAAGTTCGCAGCGGTTTGATTCAAGATGCAAACAGGATTTGCGTCGATTCGGTCGAATTTCGAGAAATCTCTTCCTGCAAGAACCTTAGTTCCCGCCGTTGCGAAGTAATCGGGCCCCACGACGTTCGCAAACAAGTGCTTGGTCTCCTGCCCGTTTCCTTCCACCGGGGCGGCGCTTTCATCGCTCCCGCCCTCTTCTAACGGAAGATGTTTAATCACACTGGCGGATGCAATCCCTGGCGCCTGCCGGATTGCCTCAAGCACCTTGCGATACAGATCCAGCAGCGCCTCTCCTTTTTCGGGACGCTCGTCGAAGTCGACCCTAAAAAACGTTATACCTTTCACTCGAAAACCGGGGTCGGTTCGAAGAAGCTTTCCGGTGCTTACAGCAAAAAGCAGAGCAAGCGACGCGAGCAGGAGCGATAACGCAACTTGAACGGGCAGAAGGCTTGCCGCAAGAGGATGCTTTTTGTGGATAACCGTTCGCTGCGTTCCCGAGCGCAACATCTCCTCGGTGTGCACGTGGGTCAGGCCAAGGGCTGGCAATGCTCCGGTAAAAAGAACGGTGAGCATGGCAAGAGCGATGGTGGCGGCATAAATCGCCGCATTGGGACGCAAATCGAGGAAGACCGGGAAGTCCGATTGCTCGATATAGCGCACGAGCCCCGCGCCCATCCACTGCGACAGCACGATACCGGCGGCCGCACCGGTACAAGAGAGGATGGCGCTCTCGGCCACGAGCTGCCGCAGCAACCGCACCCGCCCGGCGCCGAGCGCGCTGCGCACCACCAGTTCGTGCTGCCGGTTGAACGTGCGTGACAGTTGCAGGCTCGCCAAATTGGCGCAGCAAATAATCATTAGCAAACCCACAAGCGCCTGAAGCGTCCAGAGCTCTCGGCCGTAAATTTCTCCCAAAGGGGAATTGCCCCTGCGGCCGGGGGAGAGAGAGAAAGTTCCGTTGCGCAAATAATCGATTCTCTGATCGTCGGATGGGAGCGATTCCTTCAGAACTTCCGGGGCAATCGTCGAGAGGTTGGCTTTGGCTTGCGCCAAGCTGACTCCGGGCTTGAGGCGTCCCATTGGGGAAAACCACGTCCAGTCGGGCCGAAAGCGACCCGAAGATTTTCCGCGGACCGCCACATCAAAGATGAAAGGCAGCACCACTTGAGGCGCGTAATCCACGGTGATGCCGTTGAACGAGCGCGGCACAACGCCAACAATGGTTGCCGTTTGGCCGTCCACGATGATGGGCTGTCCGAGGATCCGCGGGTCTCCGCCAAAATGTTCGAGCCAGAACGCTTCGCTGATTACCGCGGCAATTCCATTCGAGAGGGCGCTCGGCTCATCGTCCTGCCAGGTTAGCAAGCGGCCAAGCCGCGGCTTGAGCTTCAAGGTGGGAAACGCCGAACCGGTTGCGTATGCGCCGGTGATGGGGCGCGCCCCGCCTTTTTCCGTTAAGACCATCGGAGCATTTTTCCAAGCAAAAAGGTCCGTGAATGCGCTCTGCTGCTCCCGGAGGCGGTCGAACATCGGACCGGACATCGGCTCGGGATCTCCCGGTGGCCCAAAGGAAATGCGGACAAGCTCCCGAGGCGCCGGAACATCGAGGCTGCGCAGCAGCAGAGCGTCAATCAAAGAAAAAACAGCTGTGTTGGAGCCAATCCCCAATGCCACGGTCAGCACCGCCACAGCAGTAAAGCCGGTATTCTTCGCGAGCATGCGCAAGCCGTAACGCGTGTCGTCGAGCAGGTCTCTCAGCCATCTCCCTCCCCATGCGTCACGCGTCACGTCTTTCACCAAGCCGACATTTCCAAACTCGCGCCGCGCCGCGCGTTGCGCTTCTTTCTGGTCTACGCCTCGCTCCACGCGTGCTTGCGCGGCCATCTCCAAATGCGCGCGCACTTCCTCGTCGAGTTCCGCGCCACTTGTTTTCCGCCGCCAGAAGTTCATTGAGTTTCACCCCACACTGCGCTTCGTCATTCGCGCTTGGCCTTACGTCTGCTCCGGGTTCAACACGCCCGCCATCGCGTCCGAGAACTGCGACCACTTTGAGAGTTCCCGGCTCAACTGCTTCTTTCCCGCCGCCGTGAGCTGGTAATATTTTGCCCGCTGCTTGTTCTCCGAAACCTTCCACTCCGCTCGGATCCACTTCTGCTTCTCCAGGCGGTGCAAGGCGGGATAGAGCGAGCCCGTGTCCACTTGCAGAATCTCGCCCGAGCGGCTGCGGATGGCCACGCTAATGCCGTACCCGTGCTGCGGCCCCCATTGCAAAGTCTGCAAAATCAGCAGGTCCAGCGTTCCTTGCAGCAATTCAATGCGGTTTTGGTAGCGTTCCTTCTTTTCGAGCATCCCGCTTCCCCCCGGTGTTCCTTTCGTCCCGTTCTGTGTAGTTGCCCATGGTTATGATTGCTAAGACGCGGCGAACTTCGGTTCGTCAGTCGCAGGCTGTCGACATTCTACTCCCATGGCTGTAGACATCCTACATCCCTTGTCCGAAGCAACTCGCTTGCCGCTCGCAACCGGCCGACAACCCCTTTGCCTTCAAAGCACTGGCTCGTTTCGCGTCCCGATGGCGGCTTGCGAGACTCCTCATCCCAAATTTGGACAGGCCCTGTCGACTGTCGAGCCCTCTTCGGCTGTTCTCCAGGCCAACTGCGGTATCATGGGATATTGGGATTTTATCCGGCATCCACGTTGCTTGTTTTTCCGTTTTAGGAGATCTCATTTGATTCCACGCTATACGCGCCCGGAGATGGGCCATGTCTGGAGCGACGCGAACCGCTTCGCCAAGTGGCTGGAAGTGGAAATTGCCGCTGCAGAAACTCTCGCGGAGGCAGGCCAGGTCCCGAAAGAAGCGGCTGTGGCAATTCGCACGCGCGCCAAAGTGGACGTGGCGCGCATTCACGAACTTGAAGCGCGCGTGAAGCATGACGTCATCGCGTTCACCATGGCCGTTGGCGAATCCATCGGCGATCCTGCCGCCGCTCGCTGGCTGCACTATGGCATGACTTCGAACGATGTGGTGGACACCGCGCAGGCGTTGCAGGTTCGTGATGTTTCGAAGTTGATTGAGCGCAACCTGGTGATGTTTGGAGAAATTCTGGATCTCCGCGCGCACGAATTCCGCCACACGCCGCAAATCGGACGCACGCACGGAATCCACGCGGAGCCTATTACTTTTGGCCTGAAAATCGCCAACTGGTTCTCCGAAAACCAGCGCAACATCCAACGTTTTCGCGATGCCGCAGCGCAAATGGCCGTGGGGAAAATTTCCGGTGCCGTGGGTACGGCTTCGCACCTGGGCCCGGGAATTGAAGAACAAATCTGCAAGCGGCTGGGCCTCGGTGTTGCTCCCATCACCTCCCAAGTGATTCAGCGTGACCGCCACGCGCAGTATCTGAGCGCGCTGGCGCATATCGGTGCGACACTCGAGCGTATTGCGCTCGAAATCCGGCACTTGCAGCGCACCGAAGTTCGCGAAGCCGAAGAACCCTTCAGCGAAGGGCAGCGCGGCAGCTCCGCAATGCCGCACAAGCGCAATCCCGTGACTTGCGAGCAAATCTGCGGCCTTGCTCGTTTGGTCCGCTCAAACATGCTGGCGGCGTTCGAAAACGTCGCGCTGTGGCACGAACGGGACATTTCGCACAGCTCCGTCGAACGCGTGATTCTTCCCGATTCCACGATTCTCGTGGATTACATGCTTTCGAAAATGATCACCATCGTCGGTCAGATGCGCGTGTTTCCCGAGCGCATGTTGCGCAACCTCGAATCCACGCACGGCCTGGTCTTCTCAGGCCAGTTGCTCCAGGACCTTGTGGAAAGCGGCATGCCGCGCGACGACGCCTACAAAGCGGTGCAGGAAAATGCCATGGCGGCTTGGGAGTCAGACACGAGCTTTCGCGAGCGGGTAGCCGCAGATAAGCGGATCTCGAAGTATCTCGGCGCGAAAGCCCTCGCGCACACGTTCGATCTTCAGCGCCAACTTCGTTATGTGGACGCTATCTTCGACCGCGTGTTCGGCCCGCACCCTCCCGGAGAAAAATCAGCTGCCGGCTCGGCTCGGTGAGATGGACCTTCGCGGCCGCATAAGCACTTTCTTCTCAAAGGCCAACACCAGGTTTGGACTGCTGAGAACTATTCCACGCGCTGCACGTAGCGCGCTTCCGAAGTATCCACTTTAATCTTGTCGCCTTCATTCACGAACGGCGGCACTTGCACCACCAACCCGGTTTCCAGGGTCGCTGGCTTCATCACCGCGCTCGCCGTGGCCTTTTGCAGCGTCGGCTCGGTCTGCGTGACTTTCAAATCCATGGTATCCGGCAAGGCCACGCCGATAGGTTTGTTCTCAAAGAATTCCACGCTGACAACCGTATTGGGAATCAGATAGTAAACCGCTTCGCCGAGCTGCTCGCGCGTAAGGTGCATCTGCTCGTAGGTTTGCGTGTTCATGAAGTGAAAGTCGTCCCCTTCGTTGTAGAGGTATTCAAATTCCACTTCGTCGAGAATGGCGCGCTCCACGAATTCTTCGGCGCGAAACTTGTAGTCGATGATCGCACCGGTTTTGAGGTTTTTCATGCGCGTTTGCATGGCGCCGCGCTTGTTGCCGGGCGTGCGGTGCTCCGTGCTGTGCACGGTGAAAAGCTGGCCCTCATGCTGGATGACCATGCCGGGGCGAAGTTGTGTGGCTTTGAGGCTGCTCATATGCTCCCTGAGAAGTTTCGATTTCGGAAATTCAGGCGGGCCAGGATTGTGGCCTCATCCGGAATGACTCGAGGTGCACCGGCGCAATTCTCAAACCGAGCGCGAAGAGACAGTATAAAGGCGCTGCTTCCGCGCGGTCAATCCATAGCATTCTTCCATAGCATTCTTCAGTTGGGTCAGCATCCCGGGCGCTCTGCCGTCACGGGCATCCCAGAATAGTGCACATGGACCAGACGCCAGCCGTCCTGCATCTTGCGATAAACCTGCGTTTCTCGGCCGTGCATCGTGACCGGCGAGCCGTCTTTTCGGCGCTTGGCCATGAAATCCCAGTAGAATTCCGCTACCGCTGCGTCACCGAGCACTTGCACGGCAACGTCGTGGACACTCAGCTTCCGCTCGGAGAACATCCCGCCCATCAGCCGCTGGTACACATTTTCTTTGATTTGTTCGAAACCGTGTTCATGGCCAAGCGGGTGAATGAACGAAGCCTCGGGGGAATTCCACCAAATCCGGGAGGCGAGATCAGTGTCTGCGTCGCTGACCGATTTCGCATATTTGGCAATGAGGCTTTTGATGTGCTCGGTTGCGTCGCTACTCACAGACAGATTTGCATTGGCACCGTTCGAACGATTGTCCTCAGCGACGCGCGCCTTCGCGGCTTCGGCCATGATTTTTTCAATTTGATCAGGATCGCGTGGCAGCCGTTCGCTCAGCAGTTTGTAACCGGAGTCGGTGATCAGCACGTCGTCTTCAATGCGCACACCCAGATTTTCTTCCGGGATGTAGATGCCCGGCTCGACAGTGACTAGCATGCCCGGCTCCAGGGGGCGGCAATAGTCGCCCGGATCGTGAACATTGAGCCCGATATTGTGGCCGAGCCCATGAATGAAATATTGGCCAAGGGACCGGCCCTCGCGGTCCTTGCCGTGCGAGTTGATGTATTCGTACGCGATATTCATCAGCCCGTCTTTCTTGCCTCTACAAGAAAAATGCGCGCCCGGTTTGATGGCGGAGAGAGCGGCATTTTGCGCGCCAAGAACGATTTCGTAGATTTCACGCTGGCGCGCGGTGAACTTGCTGTTGGCGGGAATGGTGCGTGTGATGTCCGCCGAGTAGCCGGAGTATTGTGCACCAACATCCATGACTACGATGTCGCCATCTTCGATCTTGCGCGAGAGCTTGTCGTAGTGCAGCGCGGTCGAATTTGGCCCCGCGCCGACAATTGGCGCATAACCTTCTCTCTCCGATCCGCCCATAGCGTGCACTTCGACCATTTTCGCAGCGACCTGATATTCGTAGAGCCCTGGATGCATCATTTTCATCGCTTCCAACTGCGCATCCAGAGATAAATCGATGGCCTTCTCCAGAAAGGCAATTTCACCAGGAGATTTGATCGGGCGCATCGCCGCAATCTGCGCGCGAATGTCTTTCAGTGTTGCCTTCGGTGCGGCAAGCTCGAGCCAATCGACGACCGACTTTTCATGCGGGTAGCCGCCGAGTTCCTTGTCGTAAGGAAGAATCGCGTAGAACGTGGGATAAAGCTTGGCGAGATTCTCGACGGTAGAGCGCATTTCGGTGAAGGGTTTCACAGTCGAGAATCCTGTGCGTTGTTCGATGCCGGGATCCGAGGGCGACATGCGAACGCCGTTCCATTTTTCCTTGACCTGATCTTTTGCCGGGAGAAAAAGAATTTCGCGCGCCCCGTTCCAGCGCGCGCCCGCCGACGGCTCCCGCTCGCTACCGGCGGCCGGAAGCAGAATCATCCCCGCGCCCTCTTCGTTGTGCCCCGTCAAATAATAGAAATTCTCTTCTTGCGCGAAGACGTAATCCTGCGAGATCTCTTCGCGCCCGGTGAAGCCCCAAAGAACGATGGGCCCGTCAACCTGGGAAGCGAGTTTCGCGCGGCGCTCGGCATACACGCTGTTGGGTTCGCGCTCGCGACGCTGCTGCGCTTCCGCCGGCAGTGCCGTTAAACTCAGAAACACGACCGCTGCGACCACTGACGGCCGACCACTCATACATCACCTCAACGTTTCTCTGGTTCTCTGCTGCTTCAACAAGGCAAAAAGGATTGCGGCTTCGTTTACCCCAGCGATGGCGAGCTGCGTGCCCTTCGCAAGTTTATCCGAAGTGAGCAAAATGAAATAGCGATACGAACAACGAAAAACAACGAATGGTCGATGCGGCAGCGGAATTGACGCCGGTCCCAGGCAACCATTTTTCGCCCAGAAATTACTAAAAAAGTGGAATGGTTGGACGCTTGACCCTGCCCCGAGTCCCGCCTGATTCCCAATAGGTTTTGTCCATGGAGGCTTTTCGATGAAGCGGATGCTCTTTCCTGTTGCAGTCCTTTTTGCTGTTGGAGGGCTTTTTGCCTGCAGTTCCATGAACCCCATCACGGTAAGCAATGGAGCTCCATTGAGCCTTACGATTGGCGATACGCCGAGGAACGGTGTGGCTGTGCTCTTCTTTGAGGCATCCATTACCGGAGCGACGCTGCAGCCCTCGGATTCGAGCAAACCTGCCATCTCCGTGTTAGCAAATCCCGTAGAAGTCGAATTCGGCCATCTGCAGACCGACACAGCTTTCCTGAACTTGGCCCGTGTCACGCCGGACACTTACAACAGCATGACTCTGACCTTCGGGAACGCGGAGATGACTATCGTGAATCATTCTGGAGCAGCCGTCGGCTCTTGCGCGAACAATTCCGTCTGTCAGTTGACGCCGAATTTCTCAACCTCCATGGTCACTCTATCCGGTGCGCCCTTTCCGGTCATTATCCATATGAATTCGGTAGTGGGAATCAAACTAGACTTAAACGTGAACTCTTCGGTTGAAAGTGATCTTTCCATCGATCCTTCGGTAACCATTGCGCACTTCCGGCAGCGGCCGGATTCCGATAAAGGCCAAGAGATGGAGCAGCTCGATGAATTGGATGGCCAGATTACCGCGCTTGGAACCAACCAGTTCACCCTGGTTAACCGGAGAAACGGCCAGTCATTTACTGTGAAGGTCGATAACAACACCGTGTTCGAGGATTTCGACCGCGCGGGATGCGCGGCCAATCCGCAGGACTTCACCTGTCTTCAGACGAACCAAATCGTGGAAGTCAAGTTGAGCGAAAATGGCATGGGCTCGATGCTGGCTACCCGCGTGGAGTTTATCGAGAACGCCAGCCAGGAAGCGATCAAAGGAACCATCACCAGCGTGGATAGCAGCACGCAGTTCCACATGGTTGTGTTCCGGGAAGAGCCTCCAGTCAATGGCATCTCAGAAGGCGCCCCGGTTGTTGTGACCATCGCTCCCAATGCGACTTTCCAGATCGGCAGGGAAGAGATGGGCGAGGGCGGAGGCTTCCCCATGATGGGCTTCAGCTTTGCCAGTTCGGCGGACTTGATGGTGGGGCAGGATGTGCAGGTGCGTCCCGGAACGGTGAGTTCCGCCAACGGGGTCGTTACCGTCACGACCGACCTGGTGCGCCTGTGGCCTTCGCAAATCACCGGCCAGGTGGCCAGCATCAATTCGAACAATGGTACGTTCACGTTGTCGGGCCTCTCACCGCTTTTCACTGGCGCAACCCCACCTGTAAATACCATAACGGTCATGACCCTCCCAAATATGAACTTTGAGGACTTTCCTAACCAGGGCCAGCTCACCGTGGGAAACACCGTCTCGGTGAAAGGTTTGCTGTTCCATACTTCTCCGGCGCCGACACTAGTGACGCGGACAATTGAAGATCACCGGTAGCAGCTTTCCATCCTAGTTGTTAAGCAGAGCCCGGCTCGCGGGCGAGCTGTCCTGGCGTTTTGGAGGTTTTGGTCAACTTCGAAAAAACTCCAGCAGAAGTTGAAACACTTCTTCCGGCTCCTCGTGCTGCAGCCAGTGGCTGGCCTTCGCAAAAGTGAAAAGCTCTGCGTTGGTGCAATAGCGCAAGCTCTCGCGAGCCATTTCCAACATCAGGAATTTGTCTTGCTCTCCCCAAAGAATGCGCGTCGGAACACGCACGGTGCGGTCAGAGAATGGAACGCGATAGCGTATGGCTGCGCGATACCAGTTGATCATCGCGGCGAACGCACCGGGTTGCGACCAGGCTGCGCGATACTCTGCAAGGTCCTCTGGGGAAAACGTGCCCGGTCGGCTGGAGCCAAGGAGCGCTCGAACTCCCGCGCGAAAACGAAACGAGGAGAAAAGCGCCTCCGGCAACCAAGGAATCTGAAAGAAGAAAATGTACCAGCTTCGCATGGTCTGCTGGAGGCGCGTGTAAACATAGCGGCGCATGACGGAGGGATGCGGCACGTTTATTATGACGAGTCTGGCGACGCGCTCGGGATGCAATAGCGCGGTACCCCAGGCAACTGCCGCGCCCCAATCATGACCGGCGAGAAAGATCTGATGCTGGCCGAGTTGATCCGCAATGGCGATGACATCCGAGACCAGCTCGTTCAGGGCGTACGGCGCCACACCGCGTGGCTTGCTGCTGAGGTTGTACCCGCGCTGGTCAGGCACAATCACGCGAAATCCAGCGGCAGCCAGTGGCGCGATTTGCTTGCGCCATCCATACCAAAATTCAGGGAAGCCATGCAGAAGAACGACCACTCGTCCATCTTTCGGTCCCGCAGCCACGGCGTGGAGACGCACACCGCAATTTTCGAAATAGACGGGATCCATACGAATACGGAACGGAAAGTGCTCAGAACCCCGGTGCGCCGGAAGCGGCAGGCCGCATTTCCGGAGCGTTCACGCCAAACCGGAGATGCGCGAAGTAGGTTTGCCCGAGCGACATCAGACCCGTGTAGAGATAGCCCCACACGAACATCAGCAGGAACGGCACCGTGCCGTAGTTTTCGTTCGCGATGGCGTAGGCGACGGTCAGCGCAAAATAAACCCCCAGCGCAACTTCTGCATAAGGGATCCACCCCCCTTTGTTCCTGTAGGATTTTTTCGCGAAGGTGTCCTGCTTACCTTCAATCCTAAACTTCGGCGTGCGCGTAAATTCCGTTTGCTTGCCGATAAGCGCTTCAATGACCGCCTGCGCATTGCGCACGGAAATGCCGATGCCGGTGGCCATCACGAAGGGCAAATAAAGAAAGGTGCGCCACCACGTTTTGGGCCGCAATTCTTTTTGGGCTACCAGGTAAAAACTCGAAATGGAGCAGGTCGAGGCCAGAAAGAGCGGCAAGTCGATGAGCAGCACCTGGAACCAGCCTTGCTGGAAGCGCACGATCATCACCGGTAAGAGCATGGTGGAAAGCAGAATCATGAGCGGATAGCTGATATTGGCGGTGAGGTGGAAAAACGCTTCCGCTTTGATATGCCGGGGCACCTTGGCCTTGAAAACTTCCGGAAGAATTTTCTTGGCCGTCTGCATCAGGCCCTTGGCCCAGCGCGCCTGCTGCGATTTGAAGCCGTTCATATCCACGGGCAATTCCGACGCACATTCGATTTGCGGCAGATACAAGAATTTCCAGCCTTTGAGCTGCGCGCGATAAGAAAGATCGGTGTCTTCGGTCAGCGTATCGTGTTGCCAGCCGCCCGCTTCGTCAATCACTTTGCGGCGCCACACGCCTGCGGTTCCGTTGAAATTGAAAAACGTGCCGCGCCGTGAACGCGCGCCGTGCTCCACAACGAAGTGCCCGTCGAGCAGGATGGTTTCCACGTTGGTCAGCAGGGAATAGTCGCTGTTCAAATACGTCCAACGCGTTTGCACCATGCCGATCTGATTGCCGCCATCGGGGTTCAGGAAATACGGAATCGTGCGGCGCAGAAAATCCGGCGGGGGAATGAAGTCCGCGTCAAAAATCGCGATGAACTCCCCCTTGGCTGTTTTCAAGCCGTTTTCGAGCGCACCGGCTTTGTAGCCTTTACGACTGGTGCGGTGAATATACGTGATGGGCATGCCTTGTGACGCGTGGCGTTCCACGCAAGCGCGCGCGATGTCCTGCGTCTCGTCGGTGGAGTCATCCAGCACTTGAATATCGAGCAACTCCCAGGGATAGTTGAAACGCGCAACGGCTTCCGCCAGCCTCTCAATCACATACCGCTCATTGAAAATCGGCAGTTGCACGGTGACGCGCGGCCAATTCGTGACCGGCGGCGGCGGAGCAGGGACGTTCTTCGAGTATTGGAAATATTCGTACACCAGCCAGTAGCGGTGAAGCCCGTACATCGCCAGCACTGCGAGCACGATAAAGTAAGGAATCATCATTGCCAGGTCGAAGGCGTTGGCGTGGTAAATGCCGCTGAAGGTCCTGTCGGTCAGCCTATGCATGTAACGGCTGATGGTACTCTGGTGCGCGAGAAAGGTCGTGAGTGTGAGGGCGGCGTGCACGATAGAGAGTCCGTCGTTACAAGTTTCTTCTCATCGTTTCCGACGACCTTTCATTATACGGCAAAGGCCCGCCCGGTGCCGAACGCGGAGGTCGCTTCACGGCACGAGGACGATTTTTCCCGCCGCTCCTGGCTCGAGGATTTCTTTGTGGGCACGCGCCGCTTCGCCGAGCGGCAGCTCTTTCGCCACCACGGGGCGCAGCGTGCCGTTCTCCAGGCCTGCAATCAGCCCCGCATGAATGTCCGCTTCTTCGGCAGAGGTGATTCCCCAAAGCGTGAATGCGCGAATCGAGCCGCGGCGTGCCATTAGTTCGCGCGCGTTGATGGTGACTTCGCCGCGGTTGCCGATCACGATCACGCGTCCCCGAGTTGCAATTAGCTTCAAATCGTGCGCTAAGTTCACGTTCGCGAGCATTTCCAGAATGATGTCCACGCCGCGCCCGCCCGTCGCTTTCAGGATGTCGTCCTGATAGCCCGCCTTGCGGTGATCGAACACCTGGTGTGCACCTTCGCGCTTCACCAGGTCGAGCCCTTTCGATGTCCCCGCGGTGCCAAAAACCGTGAGCCCCATCGCGCGCGCCATCTGCACGCTGGCGGTGCCCACACCGCCGCTCGCTCCATGCACCAGCACGGTTTCCGAAGAGTGGGCTTTCGAGGAATGAATCAGCGCATGGTACGCGGTTCCATACGGCACCCACACGCCCGCGCCCTGGCTGAAGCTGATGTTCGCTGGGAGCGGATGCACCTGCTCTTCGAGCGCCAGCGCATATTCGGCGTAAGCGCCCGTGACGGTCTTCGCGGTGTATACGCGGTCGCCTTTCTTTACCTTCTTGACCCCGTCACCGACAGCCTCAATCATGCCCGCGCCATCCGATCCTGGCGTGTAGGGAAGCGGGGGCTTCTGCGCGTAGGTGCCGGTGCGCATGTACGTGTCGTAGGGATTCACGCCCGCCGCGTGAATACGCACCAGCACTTGTCCGGAGCCCGGTTGGGGCGTAGGCGCTTCTTCGAGTTTGAGAACTTCGGGCCCCCCGAATTGACCAACGAGAATGGCTTTCATGATTTGTCTCCGACGAATGCAACGGCGCCGCGTAAGCTTCCGGGCGCCAGATTAAGAAGAAACCACGGGCGAGAGAAGCGGGAACCGAGAACCGGCTAAAAATGGTCGTCTGCGCCGATCGCGGCCCCTTCTTTTTCCACCAGTCCGGCTGAGCGCCCCCAAGCCGTTGTCTGCCAATTGTCTTTTCCTTTCGCGCCAGGCATCCAGGGCGGCAAAGACAGGCTCAAATATTCTGCCAGCGCGAAAAGATAAGGCTCGTACATATTCCGCAACTCGGTGAGCCGTTTGCCTATTTCCACGGCGTCGCACGATTTCAGGCCAGATTGCGCGAGCATGTTGGCAATCCGCTTCAGGTCCTCGGCAGGAAGGCGATCGTAGGGAAGCACGCGCGGCTGCGTCTTGAAAACTTGCGAAAGATCAACCGCGGCATGCCGCGCGATGGCAAAGGTCAACTCCGCTTGCCGCCGGCACGTATCCGTCGCTGCCACTTTCACCAGCGCGCAGCTATCCAGAATCGCCGTCA
>Ga0209153_1000558_pt1 | contig 16294 bp, 11 predicted proteins | sample GraSoiAngelo_120_FD_185877 | JGI IMG/M metagenome (GOLD analysis project Ga0209153, IMG submission 185877) | Grasslands soil microbial communities from the Angelo Coastal Reserve, California, USA - 14_0919_09_20cm (SPAdes) (version 2) | ecosystem: Environmental > Terrestrial > Soil > Grasslands ...
CGAAGTTTGGTAGCGAATGACACATTTGAGGTGCTGACTTTTAGACTGTTTGGTCCCGGGGAATAGTTTTTTGTCATCGGAATAAATCTCAAACTCCCGAAAGGGCTTAGAGAATTTCATCGCGAAATAGATTTCGCGACCGCGTGCCCATCCTGCGGTACTGCGCCCGCCAAAAATGGTGTCATTGTTTTTCGCTTTCAACTCGGCCCAGAGCACTTTGTCGGGGAGGTTTCCATAGCAATGACAAAGGTCGAGGATGAAATGACTCCGGTCGTTGATCGGAAAGGTGTAACGGTGAATGCCGGCGCGCTCGGTGGCGCTTAATTCGGCGCGGATATCGTAATCCTGAAGAAGAACAGAATAATATCCAGGCTCGGCGGCTTCGTCGGCATGATCGAAACGGGAACGATAGCCTTCTTCGGGCTTTTCTCGCGTTCCCGGAACAATCTTCGTTTTCCCGGTGCGCGGCATTAACAGGACATCGAGCATGTCTCCCACGCCGGTGCCGCTCAGGTGCGTGTGGCTGAAACCCATGATGGAGCTGTCGGAATGGTGGTATCCCGAGCACCAATCCCAGCCGTCGTTGTAGGTATCGGGTGAGAGCTGCACCATGCCGAACGGTACGGTGGCACCTGGGTAGGTGTGCCCGTGGCCGCCGGTGCCGATGGCAATCTTGACGAACTGCGTGAGGTCGTCCTCGCTAGCGCTGTCGCGCGTTGTGCGCGTCGACGAGGGGGCATCCGTTTTTCCACGCAGAGACGTTTGTTCAGTAACGGGAAGCATGGAAGCCAGTGGATTCCTTCCGGTAGTCATTTCCATTTATCCGCGCGAGGAGGGTTTTGCCGCGACTTGCGGAAAGATGGTCACCCGCAAATGAGTCGAGCCGTAAGGGACAAGAGCGAGGAGTTCGGTTTCGGCGGCCGCAGAATCTATTGTGTTTTTGGGAAGAGGCGGCGTGAATTTGTGATTTGGATCCTTAGGTGAAGCCGCTAGTTCCCACCCTGTGATTTGCTTCAATGAGACAACGAGATTCACGGGCGGGTCGACCCAGGGATCTTCCGTCATTCGCTTGCGCTGCATTTTTGCTTCGGGAGCCGCCAATCCATAATTCCAGGCGCTGCCCGCCGTGGCGCTCCACTCGGGAAAATCCAGCGTCGACCACTTGGCTTCCACAAGCGATGACCACTCTTCTTTGATGGGCAGGGAATAGACGAGCGGCCCATGCTCCACGCCCACGCCGTTGTCCGGCCATTGACTCAGAGCCGTTTTCATTGGCAAAACCAGCGTGATTTTGTCGCCCGGATGAAACTCGCGATCCAAGCGCGCAAAACCGTTCTTGATGGGAGGGAGAGGAATCGGTTTTTCATTTCGATAGAAGCGCGGATTCGGAGACCATCCGGGAACGCGGAAAGACCAAGGGAAAGTAACCGGCTTGTCCGATTGGAAAACGAAATGAATTTCTTCTTCAAATGGGTAGTTGGTCTGCTCGTGAATCTCTACGGGATGTTTTGCGGGCCCGACTTCCGCCTTTACTTGCGATGGTCCGTAAAGTGTTGCGGCCAAGCCTCCCGAGGCATCCTTCATCCACATGCGAATGGCGTAATTCGGGAAAATGCGGTGAACGTTTCCGCCACAGCAGGCGACTTCCTGCCCCGAGTTTGGCCGGTAGGACATCCAGCCGTTGCCGTGCTTTAAAACGGCATGATTGGAGTTTTGCGTGGCCTGCACCTGATTCGGGCTCGAGAAATATTGATGCGCCTTCCAATCCTTTTTGATGGCGCCAAAACCGGCGTTGAAACAGGCGCGTTCGATGCGATCGCCCCAGATGCCGTCGCCCGTAGCCATCAAAAGATATCCCCAAGTCCAAGTATGGTCGGAGATGCAGCACGTTTCGTGCGAATCCAGTGCGGTGACGCCGCGATAGTCTTCGGTGGTGGAGGGAATGCCGTCGATGAGTATGTGATGGTCGAAAATTCGTTTCTGAGCCGCGAGCGCAAAGCGCACATATTCTTTGTCGCCGGTATACATGTAGAGAATAGCGGGCAACTTGGCTTTTTCGATGTACGTTACTCCGTGGGCGTTAATCGGAGTGTTCGCGAAAACGCGATCGGGATGAAGATCGCCGGATTCATAGTCGCCAGGTTCGGCGCTGGTTAAGAAACTAGCCCAAGCTTTCCCGGCCATTTCGAGCAAGCGTTGGTCGCCGGTGCGCTCATAGGCCCACAGCATGGCTTCGACGTTGGTTACGTTGCGGGACGGACCACCGTAAGGCGCGTTGTCAGAGAGGTAGTGCTTCCGCATGGCGGCGGGGATTGCGGGATCGTTTGCGGCTTCGCCTTTGGCCGCCAAGGCGCGGAAGAACACGGTATTCGGCCAGCGGAAATTGTCGGTGCGCGGATCTTCTTCTTTGCCGTTTTTGCAGAGCGCAGGGCCGAGATAGCCGTCGGGAAAAGAATGATGCAAGGTGTAATCGACCGGAGCTTGGGCCACGCGAAGCAATTCTTGGTCTCCGGCGACAAGAGCACAGCGCAGCGCACCGTCGATCCAGTAGCCGCGCTGCTCCCAAGGCCACCAGGATTCGGCTTGCTCTTCGCCAGCCCAGTAGGCTCTGGTGAAAGGCCAGGAAACTTCGGGGAGATGCAGGCTCAATTGCTTGGCTTGTTTTTCGAGGTACAAGCTGAGCCAGCCATCCGGCTGGACGGCCCCGGGAGCCAGGGACTGCAAAGCGCGATGAGGCGCGCGCGCAGCGCTGGAATCTTCAGCCGAAGTTAAAAGCGAAACTGCCAAAGCAGAAACCCCGGAGTTGAAATGTTGCAAGCCCTCGAAGGCGGGAATGGCAACGAGCGAACCCAAGAATTCTTTTCGTGTGATCATCGTCTTTGGAGAACAAGAAAAAGCTTGCGGCCAGCCTTTCAGGCGCACGACCGCGCGATTTGTCCTGTCGTGTAGAGTTTCTCCCCATAAACACATAGACCTTTGGGAGGGGCTTTGTACCAAACAAGGAAACGAAAATTTGTTTCCGTTGAGCGAGTGACCCACAGGCGAATCCTGTGGCGTGCACACGAGCTTTTCTGATTCCAATCACGTTATCCCAAGCAATCCTAGTCTCCATCGAAACAGAGTTCTTGGAAGGACTCCCAGACGCCATTGTCGGCTCGGATGAACTCGCGGAGAAGTTCGGTGTCCGAGGTGATCGCTAGCCGTGGCCCATCGGGCGTGTCGTGAACAAACCAGTGGCGTCCAGCGCCCGGGTAATAGGGCGGGCCGATGGTTCCATCACAATTCAGATGCAAGGCTTTCTCTTGGTGCGCACCTTTCAGGCTAAGCGTTTGATTCTTGAGCCGGCTGGTTTCCTCTTCGTTGATCTGGATGTGCCAGCGGAAGGGAGGCTTGTAACGGCCCTCAAAGAAATCAATGTTCGCGAACTTGTAATAAGGCTTCAATCCATGCGCCATGTACAAGGGAACTTCGTAGTCGAAGGTGCCGGTGCCAAAGCCGACCCAGTTGTAGCGGCGATCGAGTAGTTCAAGTTTTAGGCCCATGCGGTGGCGGGTGATGTTCAGCGGCGTCTGGTCGTAAGGGTCGTAGGAGGGAACGCCGGGATTGGCGGTGACAAAACGCTCCGTTTCGCGGAGCCATTCATGATGCGCCTGGCGATTGAAAATCATGAGGCCCGCGTTGAAATACTCCTGAATCGGAATGTCCCATTCTTTGCAGGCGCGAACGACCATGTGATGAAGGCGCTCCGCCACAGCGACGATTGCATCGCGCTTGGCAAAGCGAGGGGGACTCCAAGGTTTGAGGCAGACCAGATCAGAGTCGAAAAACATCACTTCATCGTGCTCGACAATGTCGAAGATTCTCAGTTTTAAATGGTGCGAATAGCGAAGACCAGAACTTTTGAATTGCTCATCTCCCAAAATGACGGTCTCGAGGCCGGTCATTTTCTCAACAGCTTGGGCGGCATGATGAGCAAGTTTGGTGTAGTACTCCCCGGTCCCGATGGTTAGGGCGATCATCCGTATTCCTTATTAGTTCTAAAACAAGGCGCGTATCATTATGCCGTTGCCGACTCCAACCGCTGGACGGACTGCCAGCGCCCTGTGTGGGCTTGTTTGAATTCCTGCACGATTTGAGCCTCTGAGCATAAAGCAAGTGCAGGTACACCATGGCGGTCATGAACGAACCAATACTGCGCGAAACCTGGAAAATGAGGTGGGCCAATTGTCCCGTCGCGATTGAGCTGGACGCGCATCGCTGCGTTCTTGGTCTGAGTCTTCAGCTGCAGCGTTCGGCCTTTAAGTTGGTCCATCGCTTCCTCTTTGATTTTGATGTGCCAGTTGAAGGGAGGTTTGTAGCGGCCCTCGAAGAAATCGACGTTGGCGAACTTGTTTTCGGGGTGCAGGCCGTGGGCCAAGAAAACCGGCACTTGATGACTGAGCCGGCTGCCTCCGTAGCCAATCCAGTTGTAGCGGCGATCCAGCAACTCGAGTTTAAGGCCAAGGCGATGTCGAGTGATGTTCAGAGCGGCCTGATCGTAAGGATCGTATTCGGCGAACTTTGTGTCGGTTTCGACAAAACGTTCCGTCTCCCGGAGCCAGTCGCGGTGGCACTGGCGATGCAAGATCAGCAAGCCCGCATTGAAGTACTCGTTGAGAGGGATTCCCCAATCTTGCGCGGTGCGGACATGCAAAAAGCGGGCGCTTTCCGCCACCGCAACCACGGCGTCTTTGCGTGCGAACTGTTTAGGATTGAAGGAGTTCAAACAAACCATGTCCGCGTCGAAATACATCACGAAGTCATCCTCGGTGAAGTCAAAAAGGCGCAACTTGAGATAATGAGGCGCGGGAAGGCCGGAGGCAGCAAAATGCTCGTCGCCGAGAACCATGGTCCTGATGCCGGTTTTTTCTTCCACAGCGCGAGCAGCAAGTTTCGCCAGACGGCTGTAATACTCACCGGTGCCAATGGTGATGCCCAGCATGAACCTTTACCTTCTTCCTCTCGCGACGGCGTGCGAGAAGCGCTCGGAATTGACGCTATCCATGATTCGTTGCTTGAGAATGGCGCTTACAGAATCTGGACTGAATTTCTGAATATCACGCGAAGCGTTGCGAACTTTTCGTTGAACCTCAAGAGCATGTCGATTCTCGTTGAGCAAGAGGAGCTTCTTTTCCAAATCTTCCGCCGAAGGGTAGGCCCATTTCATGCTGGAGTCGAAAAGATAGAAGCAATCTTCCGGCTTGATGTAATCCACGGTGCAGTCGAGCAACCAGGAGTTTTCTGAATTCATGAACTCGCGGTTCCCGGAATATCCGGTAGCGATCACCGGCTTTTTAAAAAGCATGGCGTCGGAGAGAGTCAGACCCCAGCCCTCCGAATGATGGGGGCTGACGTAGACGTCTGCTGTGGCATAAAGGGCGTTGATCTGTGCTTCACTGAGGCTCTCTCGTAAGAAGATTACCCCTTCATTCGTCAATCCTTCAATTACATCTTCAGGCCCGGCCTTGACGATCAGTCGTGCCTTGGGCATGGCTGCGCGCCGCCGGTGAAACGCCGTCACAAGGGCCTTGGTATTTTTTCGCAAGTCCCAGAGTTTCGTGATGGCTAAAAAATAGAAATTGGCCGGTTCGTAGGAAATGAGCTGTCGAACAAATTCGAGATCCGCATCTGAGTAATTCGTGTCTCGCGCGATCACGTGCGGCACACAGTGGACTTGAGGATGATGCTTTCGGAAGATTTCGCAGCAATACTGGGAGCAGGTCCAGATTTCTTGAACATAGCGGATCGCTCCTTTATACATGGCGGGCAGTTCGCTGGCTTCCCAGACGCAGTATCCGACCACATACTTTCTCTTCAGGCTAGGGTAGTTTTCGAAAAGGGCCGCGAAGCTGTGCGGCTCGAAATGTAACACAACGATGTCGGCGCGATCGATTTCCTTGACGACTTCACAATGTTTGCCGATGAGATCGCGATAGGTCCTGGCCACTCTTGCGTGACTTAAGTAGCGACCACAACCATAAGACACTTTCACGCCGTTCAGGCTTAACGTCGCTGAACTGGCAGCGTTCTGCGCAGTTTCTTGGCCAATGGCTTCCACAGTTTTTCGTCCGACGCTCAAGCGCGTCCTCGCTCGCTTTGTTGTTTTTGCCGGGCAGTTGTTAGACCTTCAGGCCAAAGGAATCCTGGCATGTCTAAACGTGTCTAAAGAGGGCAGGGATTGGAGCGGTGCGGAGCCGGAGCATTTTTCTTTTTTCCTGTTACATCTTAAAAGATAAAAATCCTTCCGTCCGCTGTCAAGACCGTCCGCTCCTAAGTTCAAGTATGGTTCGTTTTTTTTGTTTGCGGCTCATGGAGAAGCTGTGCCATTAAGTAAAAGCGTGAAGTGTTTTTCGAGAGTCAAGATAGGTTTGAAGAAGAAGTCTAAGGGAAAAAATCGTTAAGGAGAGAACAGAGGGGCATGCAAGTATCCGGAGTAGCGAGGGTAGCCACAACTCCCGACGGAAAGATGATTATGGAGGTCGCGGGCCGGCCTACTTTTCAATTGAATCCTGTAGCGGTAAGCATCTGGAAAAAGCTGGCGGCGGGCCATTCACTTCGAGAGATTAGCTCGCAAGTTGCAGCAGAATTTGGCGCTCCAGAAGAGGTGACGGCTAAGGATGTCCAGCGCTTCGTCAAACAGCTCAAAGATCATCTCCTGGTGTACGACGATTAGAGTTGAGAGAAGGTCCGCTGTAGGCGCCCCCGCAAAGGACCTGCCGGGCTGCCCTTCGCCAGTTTTGGTTCCCGCCGAAAAGCAAACGAATGTGCATCGTCGTCCTTGCAGAACACGTTTTTAAGATGAGGCATCCTGGCTTTACCCTTGCATCCCGAGCCCGCCTTAGATTTCAGGAAACCGCGAAATGAAGGCGCTCTATATCGATCAAGCCACAAGAAACCCGGAAAGTTTCCAAAACAAGCGAGACCAGACGATCAAGGGTGCGGACGTCTTCGAGTGGAATCTGCTGTCTGCACTGCTCGAATATGGAACCTATGACGCCTACTTTGTTCAGGGGCTGACCGAGGAAGGAAAACAGACGCTGCTCGAAAGCGGCTTGAGCGAAGATCGTTTGAGGCGATTGGTTCCTGCCCCCATTGGCAGGCCGCTACCCCTTAAAGATTCCGATCAAGCGGTCTTCATGACCGCGGGCCGGTATTTAAATGCTCTTGGCACGTTGCGCCAAAAGTTGAAACGGTACGGCGCGCCGGCGTGCGGGTTCATCCATTCGATCAATTCTCCGCGCATTGCATTCTCTTTGCTGCAGCAGTGCTTTGCGGGGCTCTCGAAGGCCGATCTGCTGTTTTGTTCCAGCCGCGCCGGAATGAAAACGATCGACACGTATATCGACGAGATCAATCAATGCCTGCCGCCGGCGTTGCACTATCCCGTACGCCGGGTTCTGGTTCCTTTAGGTGTAAATCTTCCGAGCGCGAGGCGAGCCAACGCCGGCATTTCGCGGCAGAAACTGAATATTCCGCAGGGCGTGTGCACCGCTTTGTACTTCGGCCGCTTGTCACAGGCAAGCAAGTGTGATTTGGGGCCGCTCTTGGTTGCGCTGTCGCAGTTACTAAGAAGAGGGAAGAAACTTCATTTGGTTATCGCCGGCGGTGATACGCAGATGAAGGAGGGGGCTCGTCTGGAGCAACTCGCGACCGAGCTGGGCTGCCAAAAGAATGTGCTCATTTGGCCGAATCCAACGGCTGAAGAGAAAGATGCGCTTTATTCCGGCGCAGACTTCTTTGTGTCTCCTAGCGATAATCTGCAAGAAACCTTCGGCTTGGCGGTTGCGGAAGCGATGGCCTACGGGCTCCCAGCCCTGGTATCGGACTGGAATGGATATCGCGACCTGGTCAGGGAGGGCGAGAACGGGTTCTTGGTCCCATCTGTTTTGCCATCCAGCATAGAAAACCTCCGTCTGTGTGACTGCGTAACATCGATGTTAGAGGAAGATTTGCTGGCCGAGTCTACCACCATCGATGTCCCCATGTTGTCGACCAAAATGGAAGAGCTTGCCGATAATGCCGAGCTTCGCGCACGAATGGGACAATGCGGCCGCCAGTTCGTGGAGAGCCATTGCCGCTGGCAAGTGGTGGTGAAGCGCTACGAAGAATTGTGGGAAGAATCTGCTGACGCCATGAAGGCTGACTGCCTGCCAATTGCGAAAGCGGGCCAGATTGCTGATTTTCTGCTCGAGAAATGCTTTGGTCACTACGCTACGGAAAAGCGCGGAGGCCAACAGAAATGCTTCATCACGGTCGAGGGGCGCGAATGGCTGAAACGGCCTGGGCGTTTGTATTTCCTAAGCCCATTGTCGGCTGTCCCCTGCCCACAAAGATTTGCCAATGTCCTGCGCGAAGTTTGCAACCATCCGGGGATTTCCATTGAGGAAATCGCGGAATCCCTTTCAAAGAATTCCGAAACAGAAACTGTCGCGGACACGCATTGGGCCGTCGCGCGCCTATTCAAATACGGGCTCCTGAGCGAGCGTTGGGATAAGGTTCGAGAATGATTCGCAGCACTGCGATGCCGGCCCAGGCTGCCTGGTTCGGATATCTCTAGTTATTGGGAGGCTGGGCAAAAGACTCAGCGCCAAGAAGAGCGGGAGGGGCGTTGTGCAGATGCGTATACAAACCACCGGTGCGGATCAATTGATCGTGCGTCCCTTGTTCTTCGATGACCCCGCGATTCAGCACGATGATGCGATCCACCCATTTGAGCGCTGCAATCCGATGAGAAACGAACACCATGGTCTGGTTGGGAAAGTGCTGTGCCAAGTTCATGAACACTTTGCGTTCCGAAGGAGCATCGAGGGCGGAGGTGGATTCGTCTAGCAACAGGACAGAGGGATTCTGGAGCACGGCGCGGGCTAAGGCGACGCGTTGCCTTTCGCCCCCCGATAAAGCGTTGCCTCTGGGGCCTACGGGCGTGTCCCAACCTTGCGGCAGGCGTCGCAACAGCTCTCTCAAACCGGCAATTTCTACCGCCCGGTGAAGGTCTTTCATCGCCGCGGAAGGATTCCCCAACAACAGGTTTTCTTTCAACGTGCGGTCGAAGAGTACGGCGTCCTGCAAGAGATAACAGACTTTTGTTCGGAGACTCCTCAGCCGGACATTTCGAACCTCCAGACCATCGACGTACACTGCTCCTTGGTCCACGTCATACAACCTGGCAATCAGCTTGGCGATGGTGCTCTTGCCGCTGCCGCTCATACCCACCAGCGCGACTTTCTCGCCGGGTTCAAGTTTTAGATGGATTCCATCGAGAACGCGTGTATGGTCTCGGTAGGAAAAACAGACACCGTCCAACTCAACGTAGCCGCGAACAGGCGATGGGAAATCAATGGCGTTTGGCCTTTCCGGCACGCCGGGAGGCTGTTCGACCACTTCCAGGACGCGGCGGATATTTGTGCCGAGACGGTTCAGTTGGGAATAAATGTGGACGGCCGAGCCCAACGGATCGAACAAAGCGCCTACGTAACTGTAAAAGGCAACGACACCGCCAACCGTCAAGGAGCCCACAAATACCTGATAGCCGCCGTACCCCAAAATGGCAATTGTGCCCAAAGCAATGATGCCCATGTAGCAGGTGCTGAACATTACCTCGACAAATTCGCGATGGTTCAGCGCTTTCATACGACCTACGGCACGCTCGCGGAAGGCTTGCGTCTGGCTCTCTTCCTGATGCAGCAGCTGAACCTGGACCAAAGACGATAGATGCTCCTGAAGAAAACTGTTTTCCGCAGCGGCCCTTTCCTGTACAGAATCCGATGCGCGGCGAAGCGGGTGTTCAAATTTCTTTCGAAAAACAAAAAAGAGAGGCAGCAGCGGAAGGACGATACAGGTAAGCTTAAAATCGAGCATAAACATGGTGCCCGTGACAAAAACCGCTTTGAAGGCGGTTTGCAGAACAAAGGGCACAAGGTTCGACCCCACTTCTGCCACCTGGTCCACATCTTGCTCTACGCGGTAGAGCCTTTCGCCCACAGGAGTGGCTTCGTGATAGTCGGCAGAAAGACGGTTCATCTGCTCGAGAATGTTGAGACGCATGCGCAGAACCAGTTTCTGGACGGTCTGGAAGTTCACCAGTTGCGATAGGCTAAAAAAGGCCAGCCGGGAAACGTAAAGGACGAAAAATCCCCCAGCTGCAAAAAGCAAAAGGCGAAAATTCTTTGCCGGGAGAACACTGTCAATCAGCCACTTCATGAGCAAGGGGTCGAGGAGAAACATAAGGCTGCTCAGGACAATCAACAGCACGCTCAGAGAGTAGGCGCGCAAAAGTGGCCGCAACTGGCGAAAGAACCAACGGGCCTGCGCTTTGACGCTTGGTTTCACTTTAAAGGATCCTTTTCTAGAAAACCGGCGCCTGTGTGCCGCATTCGCAGGTGACCGAAACTCACATCATTACAAATTAACGCGCGACAAGCTTCGCTTCCCGGCATGCAATTCCACCTATCTTGTGATGGCCAGGCTGTTCGGAGGGATTGAGGGGGCCCACGGGGAGATCAAATTTGGTAAGCCTCGGCTTGCTCGCCTTGAGCACTGGAGCCTTCTGCCCAAGGGCCCATGGATCGAAAAACAAAGCTAGCGGTCCCGAAGAGGCCTTCTCCAGTGATTTAAGGTGTTGGTGACCGCGAGCGACAGAGAAAATTGCAAGGGAGCATCCATTAGCGTATTGCCCTAACTTGCATTCCGAACGCTGCCCCTTACAGCCGCCGTTAGATTTGGAGCACAGAATCTGATTTGTCAGCGCTCTCGCCGGCAATCTCCGAACTCGTATTTCGAATTTGCTGCATTTGGTAACGCTTAGGGCGTTTGCCAAACGTCTTTTGAAAACACCGCGAAAAGGCAGACGTGAAACTGTAACCAAGGGCTCTTGCTGCCTCGTCAACATTAAGATGATTTGACTCTCGGAGAAGTTTCTCGGCTGTTCTCATGCGGACCCGCCTCGAATATGCGCGCATGGTCATTTGATATAACTTTTTGAATTGTTTGCTTACCAGCGACAGGTTGACTTGAAACGTTTGGCATTCCTTAGCGGGGCTGCACGATAGACTTCCACCGGATTCGTCAATCAACTGGCGAATCCTTTTTGCTGCCAGCGCAGATCGGGACTCGGCTCTTGCCAAAATTATGTCTGTTGCCCACCCGAGCGGAAGCGACTCCGGGGGCGAATAGGGTGGTTTTTTAGCTCCATCCACGGCGCGAAGCGGGACGTTGGATTCCTCTTTATCAGACGTTAGCATCATCCCCTACCTCCTTTCTATGGCTTAGTCGCTGCAAATTTTCGATGCAGTCAAAACTGCCTGCCAGCTCCGTTCTTGAACGGGAAAATCTTGCTCACCGGCAGGATGATGAAACTTTGGAATCTCAATAGATCGGTTTGGCGGACAACTCGAATCGCGTTGTGCTAGCCAAGCCTCATGCCGCAACATCTTTGTATCGCCAGATCTTCCTGAAATCGTTGGGGCTCACGTGAAACTGCTTCAGGAAGCATCTGGTGAAATTGCGAACGTGACGGTAACCCGCATCGATGGCCACCGCTTTGACCGGAGCATCGGTCGTACGCAACTGTCGCGCGGCGAGATCAAGGCGCCGTTTCTTCACGTACTCCTTGATTCCTAGACCGGTGCATGCTTTGAAAAGCCGGCGCGCTTGCCGGCCAGAAATGCACAAGCCGAGTTGCCGGCACATTTCATCAAGGCCCCGCCGCGCGCATGCCGGGTCGCTGTCAATCAGATTCCTGAGCTTTTGCACACGCCAGTCCTCGGTACCGCGCGCTTCGCCAGGTTTCGAAAAAAACAAATTGAGGAATTCACGAGGACTTCCCCACCTGAGAACAACAGGTTGCTCGTACACCATCAATCTTGCCTCCCGGCAGTCATCGTTGGATGAACAAGTTTAGTGCTAGCGGTTCATGCTGTATTTGAACCGCATACTTGGAATTACTGGGGCTGGCGCTTCTGGTAACCTGAAGAGCTTGCGAGACTACCAACTTTCTTGACTCGAGAGCCGTCACCCTTCGCATCGGCTCCCCTCGCAAACACAGTCACTCACGCTAAGAAGAAACAGGGAACCTGTCAATGAGGTATTCCCCCCAAATCAGATGCGGGGAGAGCCCTCAATCGTTGTTTACCATCTCATGGGCAGCGCGGCAAATCTATGAAAACTAGATACCTTGATAACCTGCAAAAACCCGGAGACGGCAGCTGCCGCCGAGGACGCGCTCTCTTTTTCTTTCGCTGCTTTCCAGCTTTGCCCCGCCGGTTTCACCCCTATTCCTGGCGTAGGGCATTCACGGGATCGACGTGGCTGGCGCGGCGCGCCGGCACAAGGCTTGCCAGCAAAGCCGCGAGGACCAGAAACGGGATCATGATCACAAACGTCGAAAGCGCAGCAGGCTCGATACCTTCAACGAGGCGCTCCAAAATGCGCCCGGCGGCCAAAGCGGCGATGGTGCCAATGCCGATACCGAGGAAAACCATTCCCAGGCTTTGCCGAAGAACCAGCCAGATGACGTCGGAAGGGCGCGCGCCGATGGCCATGCGCAGGCCGATCTCCGGGACGCGCCGGCCTGTCAAATACGCCAGCACGCCATAAATGCCGATGCATGCGAGGACCAAAGCCAAGCCCGCGAAGATGCCAAACAAAAGCAACAGGAAACGCTGCATCGCGAGAGAGTCGTAGGCAAGCTGCTCCATCGTGCGCACCTGATAGAGCACCTGGTCGCCTGTCGCTCCGCGCAAGGCGCGCCTGAGAGGTTCGACCAAGGTCAGGGGGGGAACCGTGGTGCGCACGGTGATGGACATGAGCTGCGACCAGCGGTTCAAAAATGGCGGCGCCACTTGGGCGAACGGGTAATAAAACATGGCGCGAAGTTGGGCCTGATCGTCGGCCGCGAGTCCCCAGTAACGAACGTGACCGACGACGCCCACAATTTTGAAGGGCGTGGAACATTCGACATGCTTGTTGCTGTCCGCTTGAGGGCAGGGCATTTTGGGAATCCACAAATTCTTTCCAAGGGCATCGTGTCCAGGAAACGCGCTTTTTGCCAGAATGTCGTCCACGACGATCACCGGCTCGCTTCCCAAGCGATCATGGTCGTCAAAAAAGCGCCCTTCAAGCAACGGAATGCCCATCACGTTCAGATAATCCGGCATCGCGCTGCTTGCCAGCGCCATTGGCTGTTTGTTCTCTGGCGGAACATCGGCGGTCGTCCAATAGCCGTATTCGTTGTTGCCCTGACGCATGGGAACGATATCCACGGCGGTAACCGACTCCACTCCAGGAACGCGCCGCGCGCGGTCGAGTAGGTCCTGCCAGCCGGCGGGAATCTTTCTGGGATCGGCGAGCGTGGCCGGAGAAAGACCTACGCGCATAACCAGGAGATTGCGGATGTCCAGCCCGGGATTAAGCGCGGAATCATGCAATAAGGCGCGCCCGAGCATGCCGGCGGCGACCAGAAGAACGATCGCGAGCGCCATTTCCGACACCACAAAGGCGGAATGCAAACGGTGCGTGCCGGCGGTCACCGTTCGCGCTCCGGCGCGCAGAATTTGTTCTACTTCGCGAACCGGCGCGCGCCAAGCAGGCGCCAAGCCGCAAAGAAGGCTGGTCAACAGAATCACGGCGATGGCAAAAAGCAGCACGCGCCAATCGAGTTGCACCTCTTCGGCACGCGGCAAATCACCCGGCCAGAAAGCCACGAAGGGGCCAAGACCTGCGTTTGCAAGCAGCACCCCGAGAATTCCACCGGCGAGACCGAGCAACGCGCTCTCCGTCAAACACTGCCGCACTAAACGTCCGCGGCCCGCGCCGAGAGCTACGCGCATGGCCAACTCGCGCTCGCGGGAAATTGCGCGGGCCAGCATCAGACTGGCCACATTGGCGCACGCGATCAGCAAAACCAGCCCGACAGCGCCAAGGAGCAGCCAAAGCGTCGGGCCCACGTCACCAACGGGCGGCTGGAGCTGCTTGACTTCGAGCGAGCGTCCTTTGTTTGTGTCCGCGAAGGTCTGAGCTAAGTGGCTTCCCGTCAGTGCTACTTCGGCCTGCGCTTCTGCCAGTGTCGCGCCGGGCCGCAGACGCCCCACAACGTGGACTGGATGCGCCGCGCGATTATGCAAGTAACCCGCCGGGTCTTGGCCAAGCGGCGTGTACACTTCCGGTTCGTCTCCGTAGAGCTTGAATCCGGCGGGCGCGACGCCGACAATGGTGTAGTGCTTTTGGTCAAGAACGATGGAGCCGCCGAGCACATCGGCTCTTCGGTCGAACTTGTGTTGCCAGAAGCTGTAGCCAAGGATGGCCGCGGGACTAGCGCCAATCTTGTCTTCTTCGGGCAAGAAAGCGCGGCCGAGCGCAAGGGGAATGCGCAGAACGGAAAATAATTCTGGGGAGATCTCGAAGTAGTCCACATACTGAGGATCGCCTGGCGCGCTCAAGGTACCGTCGTTGAATAGCAGAGCCGCCATGTCGAGCGCATGGCTGTCGCGCTGGCAATCCAGAAAATCGAGATAGGCGAGATTCTGTTCTCCGTAGATTTTCACGTTCCAGTCTTCGCTGTAGCCGTTTACGGCAACCAAGCGGTTCGGCTGTGGATAGGGGAGAGGCTTGAGCAGCACGCCGCTGACCAGGCTGAACATCACGGTGGTCGCTCCGATGCCAAGAGCCAAGGTCAGCAACGCGACCGCGACAAACCCGGGACGTTGCCGAAAGCTGCGAAAGGCATAACGCACGTCTTGAAGGAAGTCCGCGGCCCAGCGCCATCCCCACATATCCCGCGTGACTTCTTCGGCGACGGCGATGTTTCCAAATTCGCGGCAAGCGGAATAGCGAGCCTCTTTTTCGGTTTGCCCGGACGCGATGGCTTCGCGCTCGGCAAGGAGCAAATGCGCTTGCATCTCTTCGCGCAATTCTTCGTTGCGGCGCTTTCTTCTCGAGAGGGCCCATTTCATGGCACGTCCTCCTTTTTGTTCGCATTCAGGATCCCGGCGATGGCCGTAACGAGCCGCTCCCATCGGGAACGTTCGGAAACCAGTTGCTTTCGTCCTGCTTCCGTCAGGCGATAGACGCGCAGGCGCGGCCCAAGCTCGGACGGCTTCCATTCCGCGGCGATCCAGCCCTTGCGCTCGAGCCGGTGGAGCGCGGGATAAAGCGAACCGGTATCGACTTTCAGAATTTCACCTGAATTTGTGCGGATGGCTTTGCTCAGCGCATATCCGTGGCGAGGTGCCCACTGCAAAGTCTCGAGAATAAGCATGTCCAAGGTGCCCTGCAGGAGTTCGGTACGATTCTGGTAGCGACGGTTAGGTTTTGACATTCTAGGTATGTAGACACCTTTCTTAGCGGTAGGTAAGCATTCTACATACCAAAAAGAACAGAGGAAGCCTGCAAACTTTTGCCCGATGGCCAGCACGGGTGGTTCGCTGCGCCCGAGAGACCGCAGGCTTTGAGAGGCGTTGGGGTTATAATCCAAACGGCGAACTCCCAGGTCGGTTTCGACAGACTGGTTGGTGTGGACCCAGGTTCCTTTGTGTCCGACCTCTTGCTAGCGGTGACCTGTTCGGAGATGGGACGGATAATCCCACTTTCGGGGAGCCGGCGTAGGCCTCTTCCCATGAGCCCCCGCTAACACTTTGAGATCATGGGACTTACGGCAGGGAACCTTGGGCACGGCAGTTGCGTTTTAAAGAACGGACAGTATTTATGGACATTCAGAGACCATCTAACGCACGTGCAAAGAAAATCCGCCGGATTGTGTATGCCGCGGTGGGCTTCCTGCTGATAGGAGGCGTGAGCTACGGGCTATCCAGGCTGAAGCCTGCTGCACCCACCGTGGACCGGGCGACGATCTATACCGATGAAGTGAGACGCGGGCCCATGGTGCGCGAAGTGCGCGGTCTGGGAACCTTGGTGCCGGAAGACATTCGCTGGATTCCAGCGCAAACCAGCGCCACGGTAGAAAGAATCGTTCTGCGACCCGGAGCCATCGTGCATCCGAATTCGGTCATCCTGGAAATGAGCGATCCACAATTGCAGCGTGACCTGCTGGATGCCGAGTATCAGCTCAAGGGCGCTGAAGCCGACTACGCCAATCTGAAGGTTACGGTAAACAGCCAATTGATGAACCAAAAGTCCCAAGAAGCGTCGGTTCGCAGCGACTATGAGCAAGAGAAAATCCAGCATGCCGTGGATGAAAAGCTCGCGAAAGAAGGGATCGGCTCGGACGTGACCGAGAGACTCTCCAGGGTAAAAGAGGAGC
>Ga0209153_1000559_pt1 | contig 16278 bp, 16 predicted proteins | sample GraSoiAngelo_120_FD_185877 | JGI IMG/M metagenome (GOLD analysis project Ga0209153, IMG submission 185877) | Grasslands soil microbial communities from the Angelo Coastal Reserve, California, USA - 14_0919_09_20cm (SPAdes) (version 2) | ecosystem: Environmental > Terrestrial > Soil > Grasslands ...
GAAGGGCCTGGCTCCCCAAACGCCATATCAGGTCTATCTGGCGGAATCCAATCACCCGCCATTCGGCAAACTTGAGTCGCTCGCGGTTCTGAAGACCAATCCCGATGGAGCAGGCATTGTTCAGGCGATCGGACCGCTGAAGATGCTTGCAGGTAATGATTCAAACTCTTCCGGATCGCAACGGTTTCTGATCGTTACCGACATCAAGGATCCATCGCAGGTGGTGCTGCGGCAAGCCAGCGCTTCGAACGGTCCTGACCAACCCCAATGATGAAAAGAGTTAATGTGACATTGCGCGCGAAAATGAATTTAATCGGAAGACCGTGATCCTGCAGATCTACACGATCATTCACACGCTGATCAGCCTGGTCGCCATCCTTACAGGCTTTGCCGTTCTTTTTGGACTCCTCACCGGCAATCGCATCGATGGCTGGACGAAATGGTTTCTCATCAGCGCGGTTGCAACAACGGTAACGGGTTTCTTTTTTCCATTTCACGGAATTACGCCTGCCATCAAGCTTGGTATCATTTCGTCGGTCGTCCTTGTGATCACGATATACGCCCGTTATGCAAAGCACCTCGCCGGAGCGTGGCGCTGGATTTATGTCGTCGGCGCTTCCGTTACGCTTTATTTCAATGTCTTTGTCGGAATCGTGCAGTCGTTCGAGAAAATTCCCGCGCTGAAAGCGATGGCGCCGACACAAAGCGAGCCGCCGTTCAAACTCACTCAGCTCGTGGTGTTAGCCTCTTCGTCATCCTCACGCTTGTCGCAGTGATCAGATTCCGAGCTGAGCCGATTCGCGTTCGATAACAATGCCCCAATAACGAACTCGCACTCGCGTTTTTCCCCGATAGCATTGGCGGATGAACGATGCGCAATCGCCCGCGGCGAAGTTTCGTGCGTTGCACGAGTCAGGCTGTTTTGTTTTGCCCAACCCATGGGATGTCGGCACGGCAATTTATCTGGAACATCTTGGCTTCAAAGCGCTCGCCACCACCTCCGCCGGTTTCGCCTTTTCTCGTGGCAAACCCGACGGTGGAGTCTCGTTCGAGGAAATGCTCAGGCACATTGGTGAAATTGCCGCCGCAACGGCGCTGCCGATAAATGCCGATTTCTTAAATGGGTTCGCCGATGAGCCCGAAGCGGTAGCGACAAATGCAAATCTCTGCATCGCGCAAGGCGTGGCCGGCTTCTCGATTGAGGACAACACCGGGAATAGGGCGGCGCCGCTCTACGAAAAAAAACTGGCTGTCGACCGCATCCGGGCGGCACGTCGCGCCATTGATGGTTCTGGAATTCCAGTGGTGCTGACCGGACGATGCGAAGCGTGGTTGCTCGGAAGTGCTGATCCACTTCGCGTCGCCCTCGAACGGCTTATCTCTTACGCTGAGGCCGGCGCTGATTGTCTCTACGCGCCCGGCGTCCAGGAACCTAACGAGATTGAGCAGATCGTGAAAGCGGTTGCGCCAAAACCGGTTAATGTCCTCGTTTCCGGATTCAATTGTCAGCTGACGGTCTCAAAGCTCACCGATCTCGGCGTTCGCCGCATTTCCGTCGGCTCGGGCCTGGCTCTTGCCGCATGGGGCGCTTTTCTTCGCGCCGCCCAAACCATTCAGAAAGACGGCGCTTTCAATCTTCTGGCCGGGAACGCCGCTTCAGGCGAGCTAAACGAGCGGTTTCGAGAACAATCGTAAGTTGCGGCATTCCGCGATATCGACACGCACCCAACATTCGTCACCGAGTGGCTGGACGAAAATGGTCGGCCAAGAATCCGGGGAGCGCACGCGCCTCGCGTGCTCATTGCGGCGCCTCGCCGCAATGTTCTGGAAGGGAAAAGTTCGCGAAGGCGAGGGCGCCGTCGCCAGCACGCGAGGCGCGTGCGCTCCCCGGAGAAGAAAGATAGCGGCGCCGTCGTTATACTAACGCGACCCGTACGATTCAGCCCGTGCTGACCCTGAACAGACGCACGGCTCTGCCGTTTCAACGTGATCTGATATTTAGCCGGGCTATTCGAGAATTGTAGGCAGGCGCTCCCGCCTGCCAGGATTAAGTGGTCCGACAGGCAGGAATGCCTGTCCTACAACTGCGGTGCCTGGTTCCCGACCATTATTTGAGGCTCTCGCATTTCGTTTGATAGGTCTCGATGAAGGCCGCTATCTTTGAATGAAAAACGTCCTGCGCGGAGTAGAGAGCGCCAATTGCTTCGGCAAATTCTCGCTGTTTCAATTCTTCTTCGATCGTCAAACTAAGTTCGGCCAGGGTCTCGATATTAGCCCGGGAATGAAATTCCAAGTCCTTGAGCTTGGAGAGAACCGCCTGTGACTTTTCCAAATCACCGGGTTTCTGCTCGGCTTTGGCGGCTTCCACATTTGCGGGCACCGGCGCGGTTTCAACCGGCTGATTCTGGACCGCGTCGGGCGATTTCTGTCTTTTCCCAGGCTTGGCCTGCTGATGATGTTTCTCCTGGGTAACCTTCTTGGCGTGGGCGACGTTTCGGGGATCTGACATTCCTACCAATACACCTCTTGTTTTCCATCCGCTCGTACAAATCCGACAACAAAATACTCGCAATTAGGCTGTCTTTTTAGATAAGCAATCGCGGCCGCTCATGCTTTTCAACTCTCTCACCTTCGTTGTCTTTTTCGTCGTGGTCGTGACCGCGTACTGGAGCATCCATTCGTGGACCGCGCGAAAAAATCTGCTCGTGACCGCGAGTTATATCTTTTACGGCGCGTGGAACCCACCCTTTGCCGCGCTCCTTTTTTCCACCACCGCGATGGATTTTTGGCTAGGCCGGCAAATTGCCAAAGCCAAGGACCAGTCGCGACGAGTCTGGCTGGTCGGCAGTGTCTGCATGAATCTGAGCATGCTTGGGTTTTTCAAGTATGGAAACTTCCTGCTCGAAAATTTCCAATGGCTCCTGGCGCGCATCGGTATCATCTATCACCCACCGCACCTCGACATCCTTCTGCCGGTCGGCATTTCCTTTTACACTTTTCATTCTCTTTCCTACACGCTCGACATTTATCGCGGCGTCCTGCAACCGACCAGATCACTGCGCGACTTCATTCTGGCGGTTTCCTTTTTTCCACAGCTGGTCGCCGGGCCGATCGTGCGGGCCGGTGATTTTCTTCCGCAACTGGTCAGACCGCCGGGTTTGCGGATCGGCCAGTTCATGTGGGGATTGTTGCTTATGACGCTCGGTCTGTTCGAAAAAATTGTGCTCGCCGATACGATGCTGGCCGGTTCGGCCGATCGCATTTTTGGTTACGCTGGTCCGCTCGTCGCGCTCGATTCATGGTTAGGTGTCATGGCTTTCGCTGGTCAGATATTTTTCGATTTCGCCGGCTATTCTGCCTGCGCGATCGGCGCGGCGTTATGCCTCGGATTCCATCTGAAGGATAACTTCCGTTTCCCATACGCGGCCATTGGCTTTTCCGATTTTTGGCGACGCTGGCATATCTCACTTTCCACCTTCCTCCGCGATTACCTTTACATTCCGCTCGGCGGCAACCGGGTGGGATGGACGCGGGCCGCGATCAATCTCGTCATTGTTATGTTCCTGGGCGGTCTCTGGCATGGCGCCGCCTGGACATTTGTCGTTTGGGGATTACTTCATGGCTCCTATCTGGTGATCGAGCATGCGTCGCGCGCTCTCGTCGGAGAACGAGCATGGACCGGGAATTTTGCGGTAAAACTTCTACTCGGTTTTGTTACCTATGGCGCAGTCTGTCTGGCGTGGGTCTTTTTCCGAGCCTCAGATTTCACCATCGCTACGCGAATGCTGCGCGGCATGTTTGGCGGCCACCCGCATGGCGATGCGATTCTCGCCACGCGTGAAATGCTACAGATCGGCATCGTAACATTCTTCATGATGCTTGCGCATTGGTCGCTGCGCGAGACCAACGTCGAAACCGCGGTGACGCGTTTGCCGCGCTGGCTTGTAACCACGGCGTGGGCTTTGATGGCCTGCGCCATCATTCTGACTCAAGGAACCAGCAATGCCTTCATCTACTTCCAATTTTAAGCGCATACTTCGGCTGCCGCGTTTGTTCTTCCGCCAACCGACGGAAGCCGAGAGCGTACATGGCGGTCCACCGCTCGAGTTCGAGCGCCCGATCCCGCCAATTCCATGGCGCGGCATCACTGTTGTTGTGGTGGTGGTGGTTATCGCCGCCGCATCTGCCTGGGAATTCTATTGCCGCTCGATTGGTTACGGACCCACTCTGAATGACAACGAAGACCTCTGGACCATGACCCGCCAACGGATCAAACCGGAGTCAATTGTCATCATCGGCGATTCCCGCGGTTGGTTCGATCTCGATCTCGACGAGCTTCAAAAAGGACTAGGCAAACGCCCGGTGCAACTCGCCATGGGTGGAGGTTGTGGTTATCCGGTCCTGGCTGATCTCGCCGACGACAAAACTTTTCACGGCACGATTATCTGCAGTTTCGTGCCACGTTTGTTTTTTGCCCCGCCGGGCACGCCCCCAATGGAACGCGGGGAAAAAGCTGTGCGCCGGTCTCACACCCAGACCCCTGCGCAACGCGCCAGCCAATATTTCGCCATGCCATTGGAAGAGCATGTGGCGTTTCTCAAACAGGAAGAACTGACCCTCGATGATCTGCTAAAACGCCTGCCTATCCCCAACCGGTCTGATGCGCGAGTCCCGCCGCGTACTCCGCCTTACTTCGGAACTCTGGATCGGGAGCGTCGTGCCCGCATGACCGAGGAATGCGCGCGTCCAGGCAGTGAGCTTCAGAAACGAATTCAGCAGATTTGGTTACCACTTTTCACGCCTCCCCCACCCCCAAGTTACATCCCGACAGACGTATTCATGGCAAAGATAAAGGACGCGATCGAAAAACGCGCCCGCGATACGATTGCAGCGGTGGAGAAACTCCGCGCCCGCGGCGGGAAAGTTGTTTTCGTTCGACTACCCGTCACCGGTGGGCTGAAAGCATTGGAGGATAAAACGACACCACGTAATCAGACGTGGGATCCGTTACTAAAAGGTACCGGCGCTCCCGGTATTTACTTCGAAGATTTTCCGGAGCTGGCGACCTTCAATTGTCCTGAATGGTCGCATCTATCCGCTGGTGATTCCGTCGAATTTAGCAAACGACTAGTCCCGCACCTTCGCGCCGCGCTAGGCATGTGAGAGTCTGGACGAGCGATCGCACCCATTCCCTGTAGCGGCGGTCTATGATCGCCGAAGGAATCGCGGACCAGACTCGGAATCGGCGCTCATAGAGCGCCGCTACAGAAGAAGGCGGAAGGCGCGTTTTACATGGTCTCAGCGCGATTGACTTTCTGCGCTTAGCTTAACGAAAGAAAGATTCAGTATCGTTCAACGGGCGAGCGGGCAGCGTTCTCCGGGCTGCGTTCGGCGGCGCGTTCTTCGCCCAGAACTGCGACGCGCAATTTCCAGATCGCATCATCCAGTTTTTGAAACGCGCTCTCCAAAAACTTGGTTGGCGGCTGCACCTTGGTTTTGAAAGCTGCCACGCTCTCCAGCGCGCGGTTAATTTGTTTGAGCGGCAGTTTTTCGATAACTCCAAGCGCCTCCTCCGCTTTGTCGATACGATGGCAGATCATGGCGAGATCGTTGCCGGCAGCAAAAGTGAGCCGCAACATTTCATCGAAGCTGTATTCATTCAAAATCGCGCCCATATCCAGATCGTCCGTCATGACAAGGCCATCGAAGCCTAATTCATCACGCAGCAATTGCGTGACGACACGATGACTGAGCGACGCCGGTCTTTTCTTCTCTTCGAAACAGGGATACCACCCGTGACAAATCATCATGCTATCGACAACATCGTTCTTAGCAGCTCCCGAACCATCGCCGGTAAAAGCGTGAAAGACTGCGAGCTCTTCGCGATCCAATTGTTTACGGGTACGATCGATTTTCGGCAAACTGTGATGGGCATCGACGACGGCAGCCGAATAGCCGGGGAAATGTTTCCCGCAGCTTGCTACCCCCGCAACACGCAGCGCGCTATTGAATGCAGCCGCGTTCCTGATTACCTGCTCGACCGTTTTTCCGTAACAGCGACCACGCAACGAATTGTCCGCCTCGTCATCAAAAGAAATATCGAGCACGGGACAGAGATCGAGATTGAAACCGAACAATCGCAGCAAGTCCCCGGTAATCTCGCCGTGTTTGCGAATCAGCTCGATGTCTCCTTTGTCGCGTAATTGTTGAGCGTTCGGCGGTTCGTTTCCAATCAATCGCAGCCTCGACACCCGGCCACCTTCCTGGTCGATGGTAATGATCGGCTCGATGATGCTTAAGCTGCGCAGGTCATCGATGAGCTTTCGCAATTGTCCCGGCGTTTTGATATTGCGACCGAACAAGATGAATCCGCCCGGTTGCACCCGCCGCAGCAGTTTCGCTTCATCCGCACCGAGCTCGAGACCCTGGACACCGATAAGCAACAGTTGACCCGCAGAAGTGTGCTTCATAACGTCGACGTTAAAATTGATGCGTTTCGCCGGAAACAGGATTTTTGCCGCCCTTGCATTGGTTGTGATTGCGGCGGGCGCGCGGGGCGCGGTGGAGCTGGGCATCGATGTGCTTGAGTCGAACGGCTACGCATTGCTGAAGAATAAGCGCGTCGGACTAATCACAAATCAAACCGGAGTTGATTCGGCGGCATCGGGAAATTTGACTGCAATTAACATTTACGCACTGGCTGAGATGAATCGCCAGTTGCGGACGAATTTGATCACGCAGAGCAAACGGGGGAAACGTGAAATGTTTTTCAAATACTACGGCAGTTCCTCGATCGCGGCGCAGATTGCCCGCGGTATCGGACCCGCTGGAATTGTTGCGAGCTGGATGCCAGGCGTAGTGCGGTTCAAGGGCGAGCGCAGCCAATACCTTATTTATTGAATTGCAAAAGATCGGCATTTACGGCGGCACTTTCGATCCAGTGCATCATGCCCACTTGATTCTGGCGCGCGCTGCTTTGGAAAGATTTGCGCTCGAAAGAATTGTTTTTGTTCCGACGCGCCTTTCCCCTCATAAAAACGCTTCGGTTGCGACCCCGGAAGCGCGTTTGCAGATGTTGCGCAGCGCGATCGAGGGCGAAGCGCAATTCGAGGTGGATGATTGCGAACTGCAACGCGATCCGCCCTCGTACACGATCGATACTGTCGAGAAGCTGCGGGAGAAATATTCGGGCGCGCATTTATTTTTGCTGATCGGTGACGACAATCTTGCCGGTTTGCCGAGCTGGCGAGGCTTTGAGGATTTGCGCCACATCGTAACATTCATTGTTCTGCAACGCGCATTTACCCCAGTCGGCCACGAATATTTAAGTGTTGACCGACGGATCGATATTTCCGCAACCGAAATTCGGAACCGAATCGCCAGTGGCCGGTCGATTCATTATCTGGTGCCGCGGTCGGTGGAACAAATTATTCGCTCGCATCGACTTTATCTGGAGGTAGCAAAATAGATTCCGAGATACTAGCCAAACTCTGCGGCGAGCTCGCTTCGAACAAGAAGGCGGAAGAGATCGTTGTCCTGGATTTACGCGGGATTTCTACCTTCACCGACTTTTTCGTTATTTGCTCGGGGACCTCCGAACCGCACTTGAAGGCAATTGCCGGTGAGGTAGAGACAAAGCTAAAACAGGATCACAGCATTCGCGCGACCGCCATCGACGGATTTCCTGCCAGCCAATGGATCGTGCTCGATTATCTCCAGGTAATTGTCCATGTCTTCCATGAGGCCAAACGCGCCTTTTACAGTCTCGAAGACCTTTGGAGCGACGCCCCGCGCGTGGAATGGGATTCGGCACAATCCCCGCGCAGAAGTTGAAGTGTAGCGGCAGCCGTGCCGGCTGCGGTGCTGAATCGCGGAGCCTTTGCTGTAGCGGCGGTCTATGACCGCCGACGATTTTCATGGCACGCCTGATCCGGCGGTCATAGACCGCCGCTACAATAAAATCCGATAAGACCCAAGCGGTTGCTTAGGCTTGGACGAAACAGCGTCGTTTAGCGCTAGACACCGTCTGAGAGAGGGGAAGTTATAGCTTTACGGCGACTTCTTCGGTGATGCCGAGGTTGGGGCGGACGCCGCGGGAGACGGGGCGCTGGATTCCCCAGGCTTCACGCTCAGCAACTCGACTTCGAAAATGAGCGTCGCATTTGGCCCGATATCGCCGCCCGTTCCACCTGGGCCGTAACCGAGGTTTGATGGAATGAAAAGCTGATATTTCGCGCCCGGTTTCATTAATTGGAGCGCTTCCGTCCAACCTTTGATCACGCGATCAACCGGAAAAGTCGCCGGCTCGCCCCGCTTATACGAACTATCGAACTCGGTGCCATCGATCAAAGTTCCCCTATAATTCACCTCCACGGTATCGGTTTCCTTTGGCGGCGTCCCGCTTCCCTCTTTCTCTACTTTATATTGCAAACCACTGGCCGTGGTTTTTACGCCGGGTTTCGCCTTGTTTTCAGCGAGAAATTTTTCACCTTCCTTGGTGTTCTTGTCCGCTGCTTCTTTGTTAGCCACTGCTGTTTTTTCTCTCATGTCTTTCGAAAACTGCGTCATCACTTGGCGCACTTCCTCCGGACTCAGGAGCGGTTTCGCCCCGCTCAGTCCGTCTTTCAAACCCGCAGCAAGTACGTCGCTATTAATCTCCATCTTTTGCTTTTGGAAGGTCATCCCGATGTCGAGCCCGATGCTGTAACTTACTTTGTCCTTTGCGTCCTTGAGCGCGGGCCGATCTTCCGCAAATGCAGGGACTGCCAATATTGCCAATGTAATGCCGACTACGAGATTTTTCATAAAGTGTAAGTGCCAAAAACGGCGTGAAACGAAGTCCGGCACGCTAGAGAAGAAAGTGCACACGTCAAGCTGTGAGGTGGCTGTAAGTCTAACCATTATAATGCTGGCCAATTTGTCTCTTCACGCCGCGATCGACATTTCTTCGGCCGATGCGCAGCGAATCGGGAAACGGATTTGGCAAAATGAATGTGGCGGAACAATCTCCGGGCTGACTTCATGGAATGTGGGCGAAAACTTTGCTTCCCTCGGCATCGGCCACTTTATCTGGTACCCGAAGGGCCAGCGCGGCCCCTTCGATGAAAGTTTTCCAAAGCTTGTTCGCTTTGTTTCTGCTCATGGCGCGAAATTACCTCAATTTCTTCTCGCCGGGGATGACACTTTCTGCCCATGGAATTCCCGCGCCGAGTTTCAGGAAGCAATCGACTCCCCGAAAATGAGACAGCTGCGCCAGTTCCTTGTCGATACCATCCATCTCCAGGCCCAGTTTCTGATCGCACGCCTGCAAGCTGCCTTGCCCAAAATGGTCACCCAGGCCGCTGATCGCGAAAACGTGCAACTCCAATTCGGCCGCGTCGCTTCGAGCGCTCAGGGCTGTTACGCGCTGGTTGACTACGTAAATTTTAAAGGCGAAGGCACGCTCGCGACTGAACGTTATCACGGCCAGGGTTGGGGCCTGCTCCAAGTCCTGGAAAATATGCACGGCACGCAATCCGCGCTCGACGAATTCGCTGCTTCAGCCAAGACTGTCCTTCGCCGACGGGTTGCGAATTCGCCGCCGGAACGCGGTGAAGCTCGCTGGCTGTCCGGCTGGCTCGCGCGGGTGGACGGATACGCGAAATGACAAGACGCTTTCCCAAACTGATCGTCGCAAACGCGATTTTGTTCTCCGCCATCTCGGCTGACGGGCAATTTGGTCACCCGAAAAGCGGTTTGCAGCCGATGAAGAGCGCAGTCGACTTGATCAAAAAACAAGCGCCGCTCCAGGTAAATCAGGCGTTACTGGTGAAAATTTCGCCAGATGATGTGCACGTCATTGTTTCTTTGGAGAAACAGCGGGCCTATCTCATGACGGGCGATGAAATCGTGATCGATTCTCCGATTTCATCGGGCAAACGCGGCCATAGTTCGCCCAGCGGCAGCATGCACGTCATGGAAAAAGATCCGAACCATCACTCGTCACTTTACGGCGATTTTGTTGATAGCTCCGGGCGCATCGTTCGCGCGGGCGTGAGCATGCATATCGATGCCGCGCCCAGCGGAACGCACTTCCAAGGCGCCGCCATGAAATGGTTTATGCGTCTCACGGTTGAGGGCGTCGGTATGCACGTAGGAATTTTACCCGGCTACCCTGCCTCGCACGGCTGCATTCGCATGCCCTCCGATGGCGCAAAATTATTTTACGATCACGTCAAAGTCGGTACCCCGGTGGAAGTCCAGCCGGCACCGGAAGTGTAGCCGGCGTCATAGCTGCGCACGGGTGCCGCGCCGCGAATCACCCTCATCCTGAGCGGGAGTCGAAGGATCCCGATGCGCAAGCTTTAAGGTAACTTTGCGGGATCCCTCGACTTCGCTCGGGATGACGGCTCTACTACTCCATCAGCTTTCTCCGCAGCAAATCGAAAGCACGTTGCGCCACCAGCTGTTTGAAGGTTTCGCGATCACTCGGGAAAAAGAACTTTTCCCACCGTGCCGGCTGATTTTCCGAACTCAGTCCTACGAACACAGTGCCGACCGGTTTCTCTTCGCTACCGCCTCCTGGTCCCGCGATTCCTGTTGTCGCGACCCCATGCGTCGCACCGGTTCGCGCGCGCGATCCTTCCGCCATCTCGGTCACAACCCGCTCGCTCACGGCGCCGAATTTCTCGATCGATTTGCGCGAAACACCGAGGCTACGAATTTTCTCTTGATTCGAATAGGTAACGTAGCCAGCAACAAATACTTTCGAGGCACCCGGAACATTGGTGATTTGATCTGCCAGAAAACCGCCCGTGCATGACTCGGCCAGCGCCAGAGTTTGCTCCCGCTCCGAAAGCAAACGGACCAGAACGGCCGCCAGAGTCTCATCGCTCGCACTGAAGATCGCGTTGCCCAGTTTTTCGCGAATAATTTTCTCCGCCTGCGCGACTGCTGCAGCGCTACCGATAACGCGTACCTCAACTTCCCCTGGACGCGCGCAATAGCCGAGCTCGATTCCTGGAACGGCGAGGACTAGGTCGCCAATTTTTTTTTCAATGATCGATTCGCCCATATTGGCAACGCGAAAGGTTCGCATCGCATCTTTTTTCGATTCGGCGGTGATCCGGCGCAAAACTGGTGCGACGAAATTGCGGAACATCGGTTGCAACTCGCGCGGCGGCCCCGGCAGCAAAAACAAGTGTGGCAATGGAACGCCTGGATTGATATTCGCCGGCAAATAGAGGCCGGGCGCAGTCCCATTCTCGTTAGGCAAAACGTCCGCCCCCGCCGGAACCAATGCTTGCCGCCAGATCCGTTTCGTGGTTGGGATTCGGCGCGCCGCGAGTCGGCTGCGAATCCCTTCCCTGACGATTGCGTCCTCGACAAGCGGCAATTGCAAATAGCCGGCCACTATTTCGCATGTGATGTCATCACTCGTCGGACCGAGCCCGCCCGTCACAAAAACAATCTCGGCCCGTAAGGAAACATCAGCCAGAGCGCTCTGAATGGTATCGCCATCGGGAATCGTGCGCTGTTCGTTGATGCGAAGTCCAAATTGAAAAATTTCGCGCGCGATGAAGGCAAGATGGGTATTGAGCACGTCACCCAGCAGGATTTCGGTTCCGGTATTGATGACGATGACCCGCATGTGAAAGAAAGTGATCAGTTAAAAGAGTTACAACGTTACAACGGAGAAGGTGTGTGGCTAATGTTGAGCTCGCTTCGCCCGCGGGTTTGAAGTTGGCGCCACAAGACAACGGGCAAAATGCCCGTTGGCCCCACAGCCAGGATGGCTGTGCTACACCCGGGCCCGCGGGAGCTCGCCCTCCAGTGCAGGATGATGACCGACGGAGTACTTGCGGTTATCCGATGTAACGCTTCTAACCTCCTAACGCCGGCCGAAGGCCGGCCTCACGCCGCGTCTTTATCCTGCTTTTTGCGAATGAGCGGAAGCTTCTTCCCTTCCACCACGGCGCGATTAATCGTTACCTCGGCGATGTCCTCGCGACTCGGCACGTCATACATAATGTCGAGCATGATGCGCTCGAGCATGGATCGCAACGCGCGCGCGCCCGTTCCCTTTGTCACCGCTTGGGCCGCAAGCGCCTTCAACGCATCCTTAGTTACCGACAATCGCACGTTCTCCATCGAGAAAAGTTTGGTGTACTGCTTCACCATCGCGTTCTTGGTGTCGGTCAAAATCGCCACCATCTCTTCCTCGGTCAGTGCGTCCAGCGCGGCCACGACCGGCAGACGGCCGATGAATTCTGGAATCATGCCGAACGCCAGCAAGTCTTCCGGTTCCACCCGTCGCACCGCTTCGCGGGCCAGCGCCGCCTCCACCTCCAGAGTTGGACTGCCAAAACCCATCACTTTTTGGCCGATACGTTTTTGCACGATTTTGTCGAGGCCGACAAATGCGCCGCCGCAAATGAACAGAATTTTTTCGGTATTAACCTGGATGTATTCCTGGTGCGGATGCTTGCGCCCGCCTTGTGGCGGAACGTTGCAGGTGCTCCCCTCAAGAATTTTCAACAACGCCTGCTGCACGCCTTCGCCGCTGACATCACGCGTGATCGAAACGTTGTCGGTTTTACGGCCGATTTTATCGATCTCGTCAATGTAAACGATGCCAATCTCGGCACGTTTCACGTCGTAGTCCGCATTTTGCAGTAAACGCAGGATAATATTTTCGACGTCTTCACCGACATAGCCGGCTTCGGTCAGCGTGGTCGCGTCGGCAATGCAAAAGGGAACATCGAGAATCTTTGCCAGCGTTTTAGCCAGCAACGTTTTACCCGAGCCAGTTGGGCCGATGAGGAGGATATTGCTCTTCTCGATCTCGACATCGGCGAATGGATCGGGCTGGAAAGCAGCCGATGAATCCGAGGGCGTGCCGGCCTGCATAACCCGCTTGAAATGGTTATGGACCGCGACCGAAAGGGTCTTTTTCGCGATGTCCTGCCCAATGACATACTGGTCGAGCGATCGGCGAATTTCCGCCGGTTTGGGCACCCGAATAGTAGAAGATTGCCGCCGAGCGTCTTCGTTCAGCTCCTTATCCAGGATGCTTTTGCAAACATTGATGCAACTGTCGCAGATATAGACCCCGGGACCGGCGATCAGCTTGCGGACCTCGGCATGGCTCTTCCCGCAGAAAGAGCACATCGTGAGGTTCGAAGCCCGTGCCATAAGAGCGCTAGGTTTTAAGCAGCTTCTATTCCCCGAGTCTGCGGGGTAACGCCGCCTCCGCCACGGCTACATTTCGGTCCGCTCCGTCTCCGCCAGCGCCATCGAGCAGCTTCGCTTCCTTGCGCGATTTGATCACCTCATCGACCAGCCCATAGTCCCTCGCTTCCGCCGCCGACATGTAATAATCGCGATCGGAGTCCAGCCGCACCTGCTCCTCGGATCTGCCGGTATGCTGCGAGATGATTTTGATCAGGCGCTTCTTCAACTTGAACATGTAATCGACCTGTCGCTCAACGTCACTGGCCTGCCCCTGTGCGCCGCCGGAGACCTGATGGATCATGATGTCGGAATTAGGCAGCGCAAAGCGCTTGCCTTTCGTTCCAGCGCACAACAGCACCGCGCCCATGCTCGCTGCCATGCCGAGGCAGTAGGTCGTCACATCGCAGGTGAGAAACTGCATCGTATCATAGATTGCCAGCCCGGCCGTGACCGAGCCGCCTGGCGAGTTGATATAAAGATTAAGGTCCTTCTTTCCGTCCTCCATTTGCAGGAAGAGCATCTGCGCGATGACCAGATTCGCGATGTGATCGTCGATCGGTGTGCCGATGAAAATAATCCGGTCCTTGAGCAGCCGCGAATAGATATCGTAGGCGCGCTCTCCCCGGCCGGTCTGCTCGACCACCATAGGGACCAGCACACTTTGGGAAATATTCTTACTTAGTTCGCTCATTAATTTTTACCGTTTCTTTTGCTTCGGCTGCCGTCGTTTTGACCCTAACATTCGCCTTAAGAAAATCAATGGCCTTACCCAGCAGGATCTCTTCCACCAGACCGTTTATTCCCTGGTGTTCGTCGATTTCTTTACGCATTTTTTCCACCGAAAGATTGTAATGTGCAGCCTGATTTCGGATCCGTTCCTCGACTTCCTCAGGCGTGACCTGAATTTTCTCCGCCTCGGCGATGCGATGAAGGATGAAATTGGTCTTCAGGCGATGCGCCGCCAGGGAGCCGGCGCCTTCCACCAGCTCTTTTTCCTTACTTTTCAGCATCTCATCCGGCACGCCGCGCTGACGGTTTCGCTGCACCAACTCCCCCAGGGCCCGCCGGGTTTCGTTGCGCAAAAGCTGCGACGGTAAATCAAATTGAGTTTGCTCATGCAAAGCCTTTACGATTTGGGATTCTTTCGCCTGCTCCATGGCGTGCTCCTTCTCGTGCTCGAGATCGTGGACTACCATCGCGCGCAATTCCGCCAGGGTTTTGTCCTTCGTCAATTTCGTCGCGAAGGCATCGTCTAATTCCGGCAATACTTTTTGTTTAATCTCCCGCAATGTGACGGCGTAATCTGCCTTCTTGCCGGCCAGTTCTTTCACCGGCAAGTCCGCCGGAAAGGTCACGATCACCAATCGTGTCTCCTCCTTCTTTTGTCCGACCAATTGCTCGCAAAAATTCGGCAGAAAATTCTCCGGCCCCATTCGTAGCCAGAACTTCTTTCCTCCATGCAGATTCTTGCTCGCTTCCGGCGCAATCTCGCTGATCGGTCGGCCCTCGATCGTGCCTTCGAAATCGATTACCGCAAAATCTTCCATTTGCAGGGCGCGCTCGGGTTCCACCTCCACGAAGTCAGCAGATTGGTCCCGCAAACGCTCCATCGCCGTGTTCGCTTCTTCTTCCGTGACCTCCAGCGGTGGCAATTGCACGGTAATGTTTTTGTAATCTGGCAGATCAAATTCCGGCGCAGTGATCACGGTTGCGCGGAACCGCATCGTTTTGTCATCGCCAATCTTGACGTCCTCCAGATTTGTCAGCGACACCACACGCAATTGTTTTTCGGCGACCGCATCGCGATAACTTTTTGAGACCAGCTTTTTTGTCAGCTCTTCCTGAATTTCCTTTTTAAACTTCGCTTCGATCACTCGCCGTGGCGCTTTCCCTGGCCGATAGCCCGGAATTTTGGCGTAGCGTGCGAAATTGTCCGCGATCGCATTCCACTCTTTCGCGACCTGCTCCGCCGGCAATTCAATTTGCAGCGTGGAAACAGAATCGGGCTGTTTTTCGACCTCGACTTTCATGAAGGAGAGCGACGTTACGCCGCGTGCATTTGTAGGGCAACCGCTCCCGGTTGCCGGCGTGATGAAGGGCAGACGAACTCGCCCCACAATGACGGTCATCCCGAGCGAAGGCCGAGAGATCCCGGGGACATTACCTTTAAGCTTTCGCAGCGGGATCCCTCGACTTCGCTCGGGATGACGATCACACGCGCTCTCCGCGCACGAAAACATCTCGCACTAGCGAAATTCCAAACCAATACGCAAGTTCCCGATAATCTTCGCAATCGCAGATCGCAAAATTCGCAAGTTTGCCGACTTCCAATGAGCCTATTTCGTCCACTCGATTCAAACTCGCGGCTGCATTAACGGTGGCTGCCGCGACGGCTTCCGCTGGGCTCATTCGCATTTGCGTCACCGCAAGCGAAAGCATCATCGGCATCGACGGGCTCGGTGACGAACCGGGATTGAAATCCGTCGCCAATATTACTGCCAGCCCAGCATCAATCATGGCACGCGCGTCCGGATACTTTTTCGAACCAAGCGCATAAACCGATCCTGGCAGAAGAACTGGCTGGATGTTGGCCTTTGCCAGCGCGCTAATTCCATCGGCAGCAGTTTGCTCGAGATGATCTGCGGTCGTGGCCCCCAGTTCCGCCGCCAACTTCGCGCCTCCGCCGTTAGTCAATTGATCGACGTGCATCCGCAATTTCAATTCGTGCTGCTTCGCTGCGGTCAGAATGCGACGAACGTCTTCGACGTCGAAGTAGTCTCGCTCGCAAAAGATGTCGCAGTATTCCGCCAGCCTCTCTCGTGCAATTCGCGGCAACATTTCTTCGATGATGAGAGAAATGTAGCCAGCACGATCCTCCCGAAATTCCGCCGGAACGGCGTGGGCGCCCAAGAACGTGGGAACCGTCTCCAGCGGCGTTTCTTTTCCAACGCGCTGGATTACCCGTAAAATTTTCAGTTCATCTTCAAGGGTGAGTCCGTAGCCGGACTTTGCTTCCACCATTGTCGTTCCATTTCGCAAAAACCAGCTCGCGCGTCTTTTCGCGAG
>Ga0209153_1000560_pt1 | contig 16277 bp, 18 predicted proteins | sample GraSoiAngelo_120_FD_185877 | JGI IMG/M metagenome (GOLD analysis project Ga0209153, IMG submission 185877) | Grasslands soil microbial communities from the Angelo Coastal Reserve, California, USA - 14_0919_09_20cm (SPAdes) (version 2) | ecosystem: Environmental > Terrestrial > Soil > Grasslands ...
GCTGGTCAAGTCCGTGACGCCCGTCTCGGCCGAAGAGGGCCTGAAGCAGATGCGGAAGAAGAACCCCGAGCTCTTCAAGGGCTCGACGCTCCCCTACAACCCGCTCGGGCCGGCCCTGACCGTGCAGCCGAAGCGTGGGGAGGACACCGTCAAGATCGCCGACTCGCTGAATCCGGCGCCACCCGGGGTGCACGACGTCAACTACGGCAAGAAGACCGCGCACAAGCTGCTGACGGCGGCCAAGGTGATCGACATCTTCTTCGTCCTTGCCGTGATCGTCCTGCTTGTCTCCTCGACGCTGCTGATCGGGAACACCATTCGGTTAGCGATCTTCTCGCGCCGGCGGGAGATCGAAGTGATGAAGCTTGTCGGTGCGACGAACTGGTTCATCCGCGGCCCGTTCATGCTCGAGGGCCTGATCACGGGCCTGGTCGGCTCGCTGGCCGCGATTCTCCTGCTCGTGCTGGGCAAGGAGATCGCGCTGCCGCGGATCATGCCGCACGTGATCCGGGCCTCAGACATCCACGCCTGGCCGTTCGGGGTGACCGCGCTGATCATCCTCGGCACCGGGCTGCTGCTCGGTGCTGCCGGCTCCGGCCTGACGATCCGCAGATTCCTGCAGGTTTAGCTGAGGCGTCGCTTGCGATGCCGATTGGAGGCCGTGCGGGCTTTGCCCGTGCGGCCGTCTAAACCCGGTGAAAGGAGAGCAGCGTTTACCGAACCGAGTCGCGCGTCGGTCTAGAGCCAGTTGTCGTCGAGCTCGCCCGACGGGGCAAGCTGCTCGTCGGCGAGCCGTACTTCACGCCGGGCGTGCCGATCGTGGTCGACCGCAAGGGCGCCGGAGAGGCGCGGCCGGGAGATCTGGCTGTGGTTTCCGGCCGGCGCGGTCGTGCGCGTGTGCAGAGGATGCTCGGCTCGGCGAGGCGGATCGAGAATGTGCTCGAGGCGCTGCTCGTCGACACTGGGGCGCGGCAGGGCTTCGAGCCTCATGACGCCCCTGCGCCCTCTCTGGAAGGGCGCGTCGACCTCCGCGACGAGCTCTCCTTCACGATCGACCCGGAGACCGCGAAGGACTTCGACGATGCGCTGACGTTGAAAGAAGATCGGGCATACGTCCACATCGCCGACGTCTCCTACTTCGTCCCGGCCGGGACACCGCTCGATCGCGGCGCCGCCGGGCGCGCGTTTTCCACTTACGTGCCGGGAGGCGTCGCGCCGATGCTGCCGCCGGACCTCTCGGAGGATCTCTGCTCGTTGCGGCCGCACGAAGATCGCCTCTGTGTCACCGTCGAGATCCCGCTCGACGGCGGCGTGCCCAACTTCTACCGCTCCGTCATCCGCAGCCGCGAACGCCTCACCTACGGTCGCGCCGAGGAGATTCTCGCCGGCCGCGAGCGTGTCGAGCCCGATTTGATCGAGGCGCTGAGGCGCGCGGAAGCGGTTTCCACCGAGCTGCGCCAGCGGCGCTTCGACCGTGGAGCGCTGCGCGTCGAATCGCCCGAGATCGAGTTCGAGTTCGACTCGAACGGAGGCGTCGCGCGCGCCTGGCGCGCCGAGGAGGCGCACTCGCACATGCTCGTCGAGGAGCTGATGATCATCGCGAACGAGCGCGTGGCAGCGCTGCTCGCCGGCCGGCGCCGAGAGGCGCTGTTTCGGGTGCACGAGCGGCCGGAGCCGCAGGCGGTCGAGCTGCTGCTGGCGAAGCTCGCAGACCTGAAGGTGCCGACCCCGCCCGCGCCGGAAGACCCCTCGCCGGCGGACGCTGCCATGCTCGCGGCCGAGGCGAGCGAGTTCGTTACCGAGTACTCCTCGAACTCGGGGCGTGGGAGGGAGGCTTTCCCGTCGCTCGTTCTGCGCGCGCTGAAGCAGGCCCGCTACGACCCACGCAACCTCGGCCACTCCGGCCTCGCGAGCTCCGCCTACTGCCACTTCACCTCGCCGATCCGCCGCTACCCCGACCTCGTCGTCCACCGCGCGTTGTTGCGCGAGCTGGACATGGCCGGAGACCCGGTACCGCCCGATCTGGGCGAGCTCGCCGAGCACACGTCCGAGCGGGAGCGCGCCGCGGCCGATGTCGAGTACCGCGCGGACGACATCTGCCTGGCGTGGCTGCTTGACTCCGAGCTCTACGAACGGGGCTGGGACGAGCCGTTCGAGGGCGAGATCATCGGCGTCATCGGCTCGGGTCTTTTCGCCCGCTTCGGCGAGGTCTTCGAAGGCTTCCTGCCCGCGCGCCGCCTCGCAGGCGACTACTTCGAGCTCAACGACCTCGGCACTGCCCTGGTGGGCCGCCGCGGCGGTGGCACCTTCCGGCTCGGCGATCCAATCGACGTGCGCGTCGAGTCGATCGACAAGCCCGCGGGAAAGGTCGAGCTGGCGCCGGCTTAGTGCCTCCCGGTGCGTAGCGGCGGCGTCGCGATCCGCGGCACTTTCACCTTCGGCCCGGCATTGGGACGCAGCACCACCCTCGTGCCTGGCTCGAAGTAGCGAACCGGGAAGGCGTTGGAGACGCGCGCACCAGTCTTCGTCCGGAGGATGCGTCGGTAGGGGTCGTACGCCGATGTGCTGATGTTCAGTGGCGTCCCGGCGCCCGTGTAGAGGAGCACGTCGTGCAGCAAGCGGCCCTCACGCGTGTACGGATAGATGTTGTCCACCGGGGCCCCGTTGTAGGCGAGCCCGGGCACGGGCTCGGTCTGGATGACGACCGGTTCGGCGAGCAACGGCTGCGCTCCGTGCGAGAGATGGATGGCGACGGGGATGACGGCCGCGAGCAGGAGGAGGTTCAAAACGGCGAGCGGCAAACGGGCCCCGGTCGTCCGTCTGGTCCAGAGGCCGAGGGCGATCGATGCCGCAACCGAGGCCAGAATCACAGCGGCCCCGATCTTCGCGTTCCCGATCCGCGGCAGGTACTCGTGCGACGGCGACCAGCTTGCGCCTGCGGCGAGCGCGAGGGCCGCGACGGCGACGTAGCCGCGAACCGCCCACCAGATCGGCGCGAGCTCACGCACGAACCGCAGCAAGGCGGCGAGCCGCGGGCTGCTCAGCAGCCGCTCGAGCGTGCCGCGCAATCCTGCGGTTGCCGGCACCGTCGACGGATGGAGGCCGGCGGCCGACCGCAACTCAGCGGCGAAATCCTCGGGCGGCCCCAACTGGGCCGCGACCGACCCCCCGGTCTCGGATGCGGTTTCGTGGAGGGACGCCTCCACCTCCGCGAGCAGGTCGTCCCGCTCGTCGGCCGGCACATCGCCGAGCGCAGCCCGGACCCGAGCCAGGTACGTCTCGACCTCGGAAGGAACATGGGCTGCTGTGGTCACGCAGTCACCTCCACGTCGGTTTCGAGCAGGGTCGAAAGTGCTTGAGAGAACTCGGCCCAATCCTTGCGGGCCTCCGCCAGCTGAGCGCGGCCTCGGGCCGTGATTCCGTAGTAGCGCCTGTGCGGCCCCTCGTCCGACGGCTCGACGTAGGACGTGAGCGCTCCGGCCCGATAGAGCCGGCGCAGCGTGCCGTACACCGACGCATCCCCAACATCGTTCAGACCGGCGGACCGCAGACGCCGCAGGACGTCGTAGCCATACCCGTCCTGCTCGGCCACGACCGCGAGCGCTGCGGCGTCAAGTGTCCCCCGGAGCAGTTGGCTGCGATCCATTAGCGCGATGGATACTACTGTGCGGTGAACAGTAGTGCAAGTATCTTGCTCATGATGGCCAGAAACGGCGTGAAGCCGATCGCCGAGAACCGTCGTGCGCGGCACGACTATCACCTGCTGGACCGCTACGAGGCCGGCCTGCAGCTCACGGGCACCGAGGTCAAGTCCTTGCGCGACGGACGAGTGACGCTCGGCCAGGCCTACGCGGACCTCCGCAACGGCGAGGTCTGGCTCATCGGCGCGCACATCGACGAGTACGCCCAGGGAAACGTCGCCAACCACGAGCCCGAACGAGACCGAAAGCTGCTCCTGCACCGCAGGGAAATCGAGTCTCTGATCGGCCAAGTGCAGCAGAAGGGTCTGACGCTCGTGCCGACGCGGATGTACTTCAAGAACGGCCGCGTGAAGCTCGAGCTGGCGGTCGGCCGCGGCAAGGAACAGCGCGACAAGCGCCGGGACATCGCCAAGCGCGACGCCCAGCGCGACATCGAGCGCGCGCTCAGGCGCCGGCGCTGATGCGCGTGCTGCGGCTCGCCTGGCTCGGGATCGCCACCGACGAGTCCGACGCGATGTCGCACTTCCTCCGCGACACGCTCGGGCTGAAGGTCGAGTTCGAGCAGCCGCAAACCCTCGAGTTCTCGACCGCCCAGGACGACCGGATCCAGGTCTTCGGGCCCGGTCATCGTTACTTCGACCTCTTCCGCGCGAACGCCGGTGGGCCGGTCGCCCTCTTCGAGGTCGACGACGTTGCCGCCGCGAGGGAGGAGCTCGATCGCGCGGGCATCGAGCTCGTCGGCGAGCTCGAATCCGACTCCGTCTGGGAGTGGTTCAACTTCCGTGCGCCGGACGGAAACCTCTACTCGCTCGCGGCGCGGAGGTGAAGCTCGAACTCGAGTTCCTCGCCGTCCTCTTCGTCCCAGTGCTGGCCCGTTTGCTCGAAGCCGAGACGCTTGGCGAGCGCCAGCGACGGCTCGTTCTCGGGCGAGATCGAAGCGACGAAGCGGCGAATGCCGTGCTCGCGCGAAGCCCAGTCGACCAGGGCGCGGACGACCTCGGTCGCGTAGCCGCGACGGCGGTAGGGCTCGAAAACCGAGTAGCCGACCTCGACCGCATCGGGCGCCTTGACCGCGTTGACGCCGGGCGGGCCGTGGAAGCCGGCGTGGCCGACCATCGGTCGATCGCCCTCGGGCAGCACGACCGCGTAGACGAACCATTCCTGGATCTCGGGCCGCTCGCGCATCTGGCGCAGCCGGAAGTTGAGAAAGCCGCGATCGTGGGCGTCCGGCCAGTCGTCCGGCAGCGTCAACGTCGCCGCGGCCTCGGCGTCGCTTCGCCGCTCGGCGAGCAGCGCCTCGATGAAATCGGGCGAGAGCGAGACCAGCTCGAGGCGCTCGGAACGGATCGAAGCCATAGATCGAGGCTACAATTTGCAGGACATACGGGGGCGACCTGGTTTCGACGTGGTCGATTCTCCGGCAGAGTTGCAAGCCGAGGTCCCCGGTCGGCCTCGTAAAACAACCGGGAAACAACGTAAGTGCGGATAACGATCACGCACTCGCTCTCGCTGCCTAATCAGTAGCTGAGCGCGTCGCTCCGAACTCGGCCCGTGGTTCGGGTAGCGGCGTCAAAAACGGGCTCGGCGCCTAGGGAGAGCCAATCGCCCGAAGCGCGACACCAAAGGATGGCTAGCCCGGCGGTTGGTCGGCTGCCAACCGGCCGGCGGGCGAAATTCAACGGCAGCCTAAGCTTGTAGACGCTCTGGCGGTGCGACCGCGGACGCGGGTTCGATTCCCGCCGCCTCCATGACCGACGCGAGTCCGGCCCTCGCTTCCGCGAGGGCCATGACGACTCGCGTTGGGTTTCGCCGCGAAGTCCGGCTTCGGCCATGACGACCCCGCGGCGAATCAGGCTGTTGGTCTGGCTCGCCGCTAGGCTCGAGACGTTTGCGCTAGCGCAATCCAACCTGCGAGCGCCGCCAGCTTCTGATCCTGTGCCCAGGGCGGCCCGACTTCTCGCCGAAGCTGGTCGATCCAGACCCGCAGCTCGTCCCGGGCGACGCCGAGCGCCGACTCACCCTGCTCCCAGATCGACCGCTTCGGGACGGCGACGGCGTCCAGTCCGCATGCCGTGGCGCCCTGCAGCAGCGCACCCTGGTAAAGCCGCCCCTCCGCGGCATGCGAGAGTGCGTGTGACGCCAGGATCGACTCGAGCCGAGCTCTACCGGGGAAGGTTCCCATGACGACTGCACACGACCGCACGGCGGCGCCCTCGTGCCTTGCCTCGCGCACCGTTCGCTCGAGAGCGGCGGCTGCTCGTTCGGCGGCGATCCGCTCAGCCGCTTCGACCAGGACGGCCACCGCAGCGGGGTCGAGCGCTCGGGACGCCTGGTAGACGTTCCTCCTGACACGTCCTGTCGGGTCGCCGAGCTCCGCACGACCACGGAACAGGACATCGGGCAGCGCGACTTCTCCCGCGACCACGACCAGCGCGGCCCATCCGGTGTGGGCGCGACAGCCGAGCGCCGCGGTCCGCGCTACGGGATGGACATCTTCGCCGTGTAGAGGTCGAATTTGTGCAAGGTCCCGTCCGGGTTGTCGCCCGTGCTGTTCGAGTTGTCCGACCAGGCCGGCCAGAATGCGCCTGACACAAACGCGGCATGCGTGTAGTCGCCGGTGTCGAAGAAGCTGTTTGCATCGACCGCGTTCGACGTTCCCTGGCTCACCCGGAAGTTGGGGGCGAACGTCGTGCCGCCGTTCGTGGAATCGGTGGCCCAGATCTGGAAGTCGTCGTTCCGAATCCCGTCGGTGTCTCCACTTCCGCCGGTCCCCAGGTCGTTCCGCGTGTCGTACCAGGAGACAGCGACGTCGCCGCTCGACTGATCGAGGGCGATCGCGGGGTTGTACTGGCTGTTGGTCGTGAGGTCGTCGTTCAACTTGATCGCCGGCGACCAGGTCGCTCCGTTGTTGTCGGAGTGCTGGAGCATGATGTCGGTGTTGTCGCTCTCGTTCGGCCTTTCCTGCGTCCAGACGAGGTAGACACGGCCGTTGTGGGCGCCGCCGCTCCGATCCCAAGCGAGGTTCGCCTCCGCGTCGATCGAACGGTCCGGCTGAGCCGGAAGGAAGTCGAACCCTCCGACATGGCTGTGTGCGACCACGGTCGGCTTGCCGAACCCGGCCGGGCCCAGGCCGTCCGGGTCAACGGCCGTGTAGATGTCCGCCCCGCCCTGGCCGTTCACCGCATTCTGGTAGGTCACCATCACCTGGCCGGCCGGCCCTACCGCGGTGTCGCCGTAGTCGCCGTTGCCGGGGCTGGGAACGTTCTCCGGCGTGCTGAAGCTTCCGAACTGACCGAGCCCGGTCACTGCTGCCCCGAATGCCTGCATCTGTTTTCCGGGGGAGCGCGTAAAGCTCACCCAGACGCTGTTCGGCCCGACCGCGATCGAAGATTGGTCACCGAACTTGGTCTGGATGTCCGCAACCTTCGTGAAGGAGCTACCGCCGTCCGTGGAGAGCGCGACGAGGACGTCGCCGTTGGTGTTGACGAGGTACGTCATCCAGAGGTTTCCGAAGCGGTCCCAGGCGAGCTGCTGGTCGCAGCAGATCTCCCCGAGCGTGTCGCCGGCCGCGCCGATCACTCGTCGCGTCCACGTCTGGCCGTCGTTGAAGGACACGCCTACTGCAAGCCCGGCGACGACGTCCGGCAGCGTCGACATCGCGACGACGTTCGAGGGGTTGGTCGGATTGACCGCGATCGCGTTTTCTGCCTCGTTGCCGGCCATGGCGGTCACGTTGATGTTCGAGGGCGGCGCGGCCGACGCCAGCGTTGCCGTGGCTAACGCAACTGCGAACCCCAGCACGATCGTGGAGGACGTGGACGCCAGAAATCGGCCGCGCATTTTGCTCCCCTCTCTCCTTTGAAGCGAGACTGCGCGATCGTAGCTCCATCGCGGAGAGATAGTCAAACCGCTATTCCCGGTCTTCATCGAGGACGTGACCCGGGCTGCACTGCCCCGAGCTCGGCGGAGCTAGGATCGCTGGGAGCTAGGATCGCCCAGGCGTGTTCACCGTCGAGCAGCGAGACGCGCTGCGTGCGCGGATGCTCCAGCTCGCGGATGAGGACGAGCGCGTCGTCGCCGGAGCCGCTGTCGGCTCGCTTGCTGTCGGAAGCGGCGACCGCTTCTCCGACTTGGACCTCACTTTTGGGATCGCTGACCGCGTGCCGGTCGCGGACGTGCTCGATGCCTGGACGCGCACGCTCACCGAGGAGCTAGACGCGGTACAGCTCGTCGACCTCGAAGCGGGGCCGACCACTTACCGCGTATTCCTGCTGCCAGACGCACTGCAGTTCGACCTCTCCATGACCCCGGCGGCGGAGTTCCGTCCCGCAGGGCCGCGATTCCAGCTTCTCTTCGGCGAGACCGCCGCGGACGCGCCCGAGATTTCGGCACCGGTCGCGGGGAGGCTCTTCATTCCGGCGCCCGCGGTCGCAGGGGACATCTTCGGATGGGGCGTCATCTACGCGCTTCATGCACGGGCATGCATCGAGCGTGGCCGCGTGTGGCAGGCGGAACATTACGTCGGCGCGGTGCGCGATCATGCCCTCTCGCTCGCGTGCCTCCATCGCGGGCTACCGGCCGTGCAGGCGCGTGGCTACGACGAGCTACAGCCCGAGGTTCTCGCGGGCTTTGACGGTACGCACGTCCCGTCGGTCGAGCCCGGCGCACTGCGCAGAGCACTCGCCGCCTCTGTCCTCGGCCTCCTCCACGAAGGCTCGGAGGCGGCCGTGCCCGACGTGGATGTAGTCGGAGAGCGCCTCGCCGAGCTTCATTAAGTGGGCGGCCGACCGATGAGTTAGCGGCAGGCGGACGGTCTTATGCCGTGTGGACTGCCCCACGGTCTTGCGGAGGTCGTTCGAGGTCGCTGAGCCCGTGCTCGAGCAGGGTGTAGGCGCGGTTGAGGTCGGCGCGCAGGTGCCGGGCTGCAGGCGGCCCGTGCTCGCCGGCGAGCGCCTGTTTGCGGGCGGCGTGGAAGAGCTGATGGTGAATGCTGACGAGGAGCCCTGCGGCGATCCGAGCGTCTCGCTCGTGGATCTTCAGTTCCGCCTGGAGAGTCTCGGTCAGCACTTGCACGAAGCGCGCCATCACCGCGCGCTCCTTCGCTTGGAGGTGGGCGGACTCCTCGATGATGCGGGCGAAGGTCGCGAAGGCGGGACTGCACAGGCGCGGGCATTCGGCGGCCTGAAGGCGCCGCAGAGCGGCAAGGATCGACTCGCCCTTGCCTCGGCCCGTGATCGCCGCGACGAGGGCCGCCTCACGCGCGGGCACCTCGTCGAAGAAGAGATCCTCTTTGGTGGGGAAGTAGTTGTAGACGGTCTTCTCGGAGACCTCCGCGGCGGCTGCGACCTCGGCGACCGTCACGTGGTCGAAGCCCCGCTTGGCGAACAGCCCCATGGCCCGGTCGGCGATCTCCTGGCGCGTGTGCAGCTTCTTCGACTCGCGCAGGCCCATGGGCCGAGTGTAACCAAAAATTTACAGTTGCAGAAAACTTTCAGTCTCTGTAAGGTCATGACCTTGTCCGAAGGGAAGGAGATTTCGTCGTGCTAGCTCGTCTCGCTCACACCGTCGCTCATCACCGACGCGCAATCATCGTTGCCTGGGTTGTCCTGACGATCTTCGGCGGCTTCGCCGCCGGCCAAGTCTCGAAGCGCTGGTACCAGAGCTTCTCGATTCCGGGCAAGTCCGCCTACGAGGCGAACCAGCGAACGCTGAAGGCCTTCGGCAGCGGTGTTCGTCCGCCCAACGTCGTCGTCTTCCACACCAACGGAGACGCGACGAAGAGCGGCGCGATCAAGCAGGCGATGCAACGCGCGGCGGACACGATGCCGGGCGCGCGGACGAGCTCGTACTTCTCCACCGGAAACCTCATGTACGTGTCGCGCGACCGGCACACGACCTTCGAGGAGGTCTACCCGCCCGGTCTGGCCAAGTTCGACACCAAGAGCGGTGCCGAGCGCATGCGCACCGCCGCCGCGGCGGGCCTGCCGGCCGGCACGACCGTCGAGGTGACCGGCCATGATCCGCTCGAGGAGGCGAGCACGCACGGGGGCGGCGGCGGGCCGAGCGTGCTGCTCGAGGCGATGATCGGAGGCCTCGGCGCGCTCGTGATTCTGTTGTTCGTCTTCGGCACGCTGCCCGCCGTGCTGATGCCGATCGCTGTCGCGGTGGCGTCGATCCTCAATACCTTCACGCTTGTCTGGATCTTGACCTACATCACGAACGTCTCGATCATCGTCCAGTTCCTGATCGCGCTGGTCGGGCTGGGAGTCGCTATCGACTACGCGCTGCTGATGATCTTCCGCTTCCGCGACGAGCTGCGCGAGGGCGAGGATGTCGAGACCGCGCTCGTGGAGACGATGACGCACGCAGGCCGCTCGGTGATCGTCTCCGGCTCCACTGTCGCAGTCGGACTGCTTTCGCTGATCGTGATCCCGCTGCCGTTCATCCGCTCGATCGGCATCGGAGGGATGTTGATCCCGACGGTCTCGGTGATCACCGCGATCACGCTGCTGCCTGCGCTTCTAGCAACGCTCGGGACGCGGATCAACAGCGTGCGCGTGCTGCCGAAGCGGCTCGTCGACCGCGGGCATCCGGAAGACGGCGCCTGGGGCCGCTGGGCGCGATTTGTGCTCCGACGTCCGTGGCCGGTGGCCATCGCCGGGCTCGCGGTCGTCGGAGTGCTCGTCGGCCTCGGCACGCAGCTGAACCCGAACGAGTCCCAGCTGAAGAACTTCCCGGGTAAAGGCACTGCGATCGCCGGTCGGCAGTTGCTCGCCGATGCCGGCATCAGTCCCGGCGTGATGAAGCCATTCGACGTTCTCGTCGAGCACGGCGGCAACACACAGGCGGTCGCTGCCAAGTTGAGCAAGGTCCAGGGCATCGCCGGCGCCGCGGCGCCTCCGTCCTGGCGCAGCGGCGGCGACTCGCTCGTCGAGGCCTTTCCCGCCATCGACGGCGCGGCGCCGGGCATCCAAGGGATCATCAACCGTTCCAACGACGCGTTGAGCGGGACCGAGGCAACGCTCTCCGGCGTTCCCGCCGTCGACCGCGACTTCGTGCACGCCGTCTACGGCAATTTCCCCTACGTCCTCGCGTTCGTCCTCATCCTCACCCTGATCCTGCTCGCACGGGCTTTCCGGTCGATCGTGCTGCCGATCAAGGCAGCGCTTCTCAACCTCGTCTCGCTGGCCGCGGCGTTCGGGATCGTCGTGTTCATCTTCCAGGAGGGCCACGGTTCCTCACTCTGGAACATCACCGCCACGCAGGCGATCACGGCCTGGATTCCCCTGATGATCTTCGCGTTCCTGTACGGACTCTCGATGGACTACGAGGTCTTCATGCTCTCGAGGATGCGGGAGGCCTACGACGAGACGGGCTCCACCGACCGGGCGATCGAACTGGGGCTCGCCCGCACGGGCAAGCTGGTCACCAGTGCCGCTCTGATCCTCATGTTCGCGTTCCTCGTGCTCTCCTCGAGCCCTGGCTTCGAGATCAAGGAGTTCGCAATCGGGCTCGCGGCGGGAATCATCTTCGATGCCACGGTCATCCGCGCTCTCCTCGTTCCGGCGCTGATGCGACTCCTCGGGCGGGCCAACTGGTGGATGCCGCACTGGACGCGCAAGGCGCTTCTCATCCCCGGCCGCGAACCCCTGCCCGAACCCGCGACCGACAACGCGTAAAGAAGGAGCGGGCAGGAGCGTAGCCCGCGATCGGTTGACCGTCGGCCGGCTTCGGCCGGCGGTCAGCTTCTCGTTTGTTCTGGTTTGCTGCCCGCCTAGGATTGGCTTGGTGAGGGAGAGGGTTCTCGAACGAATCCGTGCGATTTGCCTCGCGCTGCCGGAGACGAGCGAGCGCCTCAGCCACGGCGCGCCGACTTTCTTCGTTCGAGGGAAGAGAGCCTTTCTGATGGTGCTGACGAATCACCACGGCGACGGGCGCTTTGCGATCTGGTGCGCCGCGCCCGAGGGCGTCCAGCAGCTGCTGACCGACGCCGATCCCGAGAAGTTCTTCGTACCGCCTTACGTCGGTCATCGTGGCTGGCTCGGCGTTCGGCTCGACCGCGGCCTCGACTGGAACGAACTTGCGGGAATCGCCGAGGACGCCTACGCCGAGGTCGCGCCGGCCAAGCTTGTCGCCGCGGCTCGCACGACGCCCTAGCTCTAGCTCGCGGCGGTCCGCTGATTCAAGGGCACGTTTCTTCGTGTCGATGCAGTTCCGGTGTTTGGAACCGCATCCCTTCAGGTACCGCAAGAGAGAAGTCTCATGGTCGTCCGGTGGCCTGTTCCGATCGTCCTCTCCCGCGGCGCGATTGTGCCGCTCGGTGTCTTCGCGCTCATCTTCGTCGCCTTCAGCGGCACCTCGAAGCCGTCCGTTCTGGCTGCAGCGGCACTGCTCGGCGGCGTCGGCGGCATCGTCTCGCTGATCGTCCACGAGCTGGGGCATATCAGCGTTGCACGCAGGCTCTCGGGCGTCACCCCTAAGAAGGTTTCGGTGATGTGCCTCGGCGCTGCGGCACACCTTGAAGGCTCCTACAGAAACGGCCGCGAGCAGGCGCGGATCGCGCTCGGCGGCCCCGAGGCATCGTTTGCCTTTGCGCTGGTCCTCAGCGCTCCGATCCTCTTTCCCGCACCTGCCTGGCTCAAGATCGGCTCGCTCGCGCTCGCTCTGCTCAACGCGGGGATCGGTGGGCTGAGCTTGCTGCCAGTGCACCCTCTCGACGGCCACAAGCTGGTTGTCGGGATCGTTTGGTGGGCGGTCGGCTCGGAGGAGCGGGCTCGGCGGATCATCAATCGCGTCGGGGTGTGGCTGCTCGCCGTCGATCTTTCGCTGTCGGTGCTCCTGCTGGCGGCGAGGCCCGTGCTCGGCGCCACCGTGATCGCCATCGCCACGGTTGCGTACGGCCAAAAGCGCCTCCTCCGCGCGCCCCGCAGAGCCTAAGACCCCTCGAACGGGTGAGTGCCGAGCGGCCCGCGCGGGCGATCAATGTCAGGCAATGCGGGACCGGCTTCGCTATGCCCTGCTGATCGCGAGTGCTCTGAGCGGCGTCGCGATCTTCACCGCGTTCACCTTCTACGAGAAGCCGGGCTTGGGGCTCGGCCACTTCTTCTACGTGTCGATCATCCTCGCCGCGCTGGCGACGGGCCCGGCGATCGGCGCCGCGGCGGCAGTCATCGCGACGGCGATGTTCGCCACCGGCGTGATCATCAATCCGCAGATCCCACCGAGCGAGGTGCTGACCACGAGCACCGGCATCAGGTTCGTCACCTTCGTGACCGTCGGCATCGTTACCGGCTACTTCGCGAAGCGAAATCGGACGCTGCTGGCTGAGCTGCGGCTCCTCGCCGATCGCGATGCGCTCACCGGCCTCCCGAACACGCGTGTCTTCGAGCGCGCGATCGGAGAACGGCTCGCCCAGGACCAGCCTTTCGGGCTCATCGTCGGCGGCGTCGACGACCTCCGGTCGGGAACCGGCCAGGGGCGCATCGATGCCGACGACGTGCTCCGGCACGTGGCCTCGCGGCTGCTGCATTCCCTGCCGCCAGGCGACGAGGTCGCGCGGATCGGAGACGACTCTTTTGCCGTGCTGACGTACGCCGGTAGCGCCGGTGACGCAGGCAAGGTCGCTGCCTACTTGCAGGGCTTGCTCGCTGCCGACGGCTTCGCGGTCACGTTCGGCTGGGCCGCGTATCCCCAGGACGGCTCGAACGCCCTGTCGCTCTACCGGGCCGCGGACGAGCGTCTGTACGCGCGCCGCATCATCCACCGTCAGCCGAAGGTGGTGCCGCTTCAGAGCTCGGCGACCTCAGCGTAATTCGACTACTCGTCGCTCGCGCGCGGATTCCCTCGCGGCGTCGAGCACCTCCAGGCCGGCCACGACTTCGTCCGGATCGACCGGCGCAGGCGCGCTCCGGCGTAACGCGAGCATTACGCTTTCGTAGAACCGCTGGTAAGCCCCTGGAGCGGTCGGAACACGTTTGAGCTGATCGCCGGCGCCGACCGATCCCCAGCGGTCCTCCGGCTCTTGACCCCAGTGCGGGTCGTCCGGGCGGCGACCTGTCCGCAGCAACTCCTCCTGGACGTCGAGGCCGTACTTGACGTAGGCGGCGCGACTCCCCAGGACGCGAAACCGCGGCCCGGGCTGGGCGGCAACGGCACTCATCCACAGGTGCGACCGGACACCGGACTCGTGTCGAACGGCGACGAAAGCGTCGTCGTCTGTCTGCGCATCGGAACGCCGAGTATCCAGTTCGGCATACACCTGCGCGGCGGGGCCGAAGAGGACGAGCGCCTGGTCGACGAGGTGGCTGCCGAGGTCGAAGAGAAGTCCGCCCGCATCCTGCGGATCGGCGGACTCGCGCCAGCCCCCCGTGAGCTCGGGCCGCCAGCGCTCGAAGCGGGACTCGAACCGCCCGACGTCACCGAGCGCTTGTTCTTCCAGCAACCCCTGCAAGGTCAGGAAGTCGCCGTCCCAGCGCCGGTTCTGGAACACCGTCAGCATCGCGCCACGCTCTCGCGCTTCCCGGACGAGCGAACGCCCCTCGTCAGCGCTCGGCGCGAACGGCTTGTCGACGACGACTGCGAGCCCGGCCTCGATCGACGAGCGCGCGAGCGGGACGTGGGCGCGGTTCGCCGCCGCGACGACCACGAGATCGAGGCCGCCCGCTCGTTCCCAGACCTCCTCCGGCGCGCTCAGCAGCGCCGCGTCGGGATGGTCGCGCCGGGCACGTGACCTCCGCTCGTCGTCCCGCGTGACGATCGCGGCGAGCTCGAGCCCCTCGACCGCGGCGATCAGCGGCGCGTGGAAGATCGCTCCGGCAAGGCCGTAGCCGAGCAGAGCGACGCGAATCGGCGCGGTCACGGCCGCTCGTTATACAGCGGGCGCTAATTGAGCGAGAGCTCGAGTACGGCGAGATCGTCCTCGCAGGCCGCCGCGGCCTGGTCGAGGACGGCGATCACGTTGCCCTGCGTCTGTCGCGGATCGTCGTTCCAGTCGACGAGCGAATCGGTCTTGATCAGATCCGCAAGGGCGAAGAGCGCAGCGCCGAGCTCGCCCAGGGGCAGATCGCCGGCGAGCGAGGCCTCCCGCTCCAGGACGGCCACAACGGCGCCGAGCAGAGACCAGCTCGCGGCCTCGTCGTCCCAGGGATCGACGTCGAACCCATTGACGTCTCGGGCATCTGCTCCCTGACACCAGGACTCTGCGACGAGTTTCCGTGCGCCTTCCAAGAGCCGGCGACTCCTCGATTCCATCATTTGCGCGTCCCCTATCACCGAAACCGTAAACAACGTCGGGCGATAAGATCGCCCTGAGTGGAAGAGCGGGAACGACGGATCGGGCGAAACGAGGCGCTTTTCCGCGAGGTCAACGAGCGGATCGAGCGGGTCAGCGGAGCGCTGCGGACCGGGACCGACACGATGACGATCCTCTGCGAGTGCGGGGACGAGTCCTGCCAGGAGCACATTGAGGTCTCGGTCTCCGAGTACGAGCGGGTCCGGGAGGAATCGACGCTCTTCTTCGTCCGGCCGGGGCACGCGAAGGCCAAAGTGGAGGACGTGATCGAGCACCACGACGAGTACGACGTCGTCCGCAAGGACGGTGAGGCCGGCGACGAGGCGCGCGAGCGCGATCCGCGCGCCGACTAGCCGAGCGCTGAAAAGCCGCTGCGCTCGCGCCTGACCTCGCCGCCGATCCGCTCGGCATCGCCGAGCACTGCCCAACCGCGCGCCTGCAAAGCCGAGACGCCTTCGAAGCGGTAGGCGTAGCGGTTGCAGGACGAGCGGCCGGCAGCCCAGCTCTCCGCAGTCGCGACCGGCCGCCACGAACCTCCGGCGGTCGGCAGGTATGCGGACCTGCCGACCCGGCGTCCCTCGATGAACGCAGTCCAGATGTCGCGACCCGTCTCGACGACGCGAACGCGGTAATGCCGGCGGACCAGGGCAGGACCGAGGTCGGCGAAGCGTCGTGCGTGGCCGCGCGTGACCTCTTCGACGTAGAGATGGAGACCGACGCGGGGGAAGGCGGCGATGCCGGCCTGCAGCCATTCGCTCGCGCCGTTCGGGCCCTGGTGGATGCCGCCGACGCCGACCCAGGCCGCGGCGTGGCCGCTCCAGACCGCCGGCAGCGCCGATGCCGAGATCGTCGCGGCGACGCCGTCTGCTCCCAAACGGCCGGCGTAGCCTGCGTAGCTGTAGCCGGGTGAACACGGCCGGACGCCGGCCTGCGACGGCGACGCGAGCGACGGCGCGACGACCAATGAGACGACGGCGACGGACGCCGCCGCCGCGACTGCCCTGCATCTCAATTGACTCCCCTCCTCCGCAGGAACGGTACGACAATCGCGCGGGCTAGTTCAAGTCGCCCACCGGTTCTGCGTAGCGGACTCGCGTAGCGATCCACGTCGCGAGACAGATGCCGGCCAGGAGCAAATAGGGGACCGAATCTCCGGCGGCTCCGGCGAGCGCGCCGCCCGCGGCCGGGCCGATTAGGGCGCCGAGCCCCCAGCAGGCGTTCATGACACCGAAGGCGAGACCCTGTGCCAGACCCGCCAGCTCTGCTCCGTGCGAGATCAGCCCAAG
>Ga0209153_1000563_pt1 | contig 16156 bp, 18 predicted proteins | sample GraSoiAngelo_120_FD_185877 | JGI IMG/M metagenome (GOLD analysis project Ga0209153, IMG submission 185877) | Grasslands soil microbial communities from the Angelo Coastal Reserve, California, USA - 14_0919_09_20cm (SPAdes) (version 2) | ecosystem: Environmental > Terrestrial > Soil > Grasslands ...
AACCTGTATATCATTGACGACAGCGTCGTGCCGACACGCACGCGGCCGATCCAGCCTTCGCAAAAACGGCGCATTGTCGCATCGACGAGATCGCATTCGTGGAAAATGCGCTGCGCAGCCTCGACGAGCACGCGGCCCGGCGCCGTGGCGTGTGCTTGCTTGCCCAGGCGCTCGATCAACCGCACCTTAAAACGTCGCTCGAGCTCGCGAATCTGGAGACTGACCGCCGGCTGTGTCAGGTTGAGGCGCCGTGCCGCGGCGGAGAAGCTGCCGCGCTCGACCACCTCGAGGAAGGTCCGCAGCTGATCGAGATTGAGGCTGCGCATGCAAGGCTATCCTTATCAAAACGATTGAAACATGAAATTTGCTCTATCTCCGAGGCTGCGTAAAAACTGGTCGATCTTGGTCGCGAATTATCCGATGTCAATCCTCGGAGAAAACAAGATGCTTCAGGTTGTCATTCTCACTGCTGCAGCCAGTCAATTCTTGGGGGCCGCGATCTCTTTCCTCGGAGAAGATGGCAGGCTCGCGCGCCATGCCATCCATACGTCAGCGGTCCTGACTTGAAGGACGACCTCCGAGATCGCCGATGTTGCGCTCACCATCGTGGAAAGTGCTGACGAGCGAGCGTATTGTGGCGGTGTTTCAAAAATCTTGAGCAGGCTTCTCTGTCCGGCGAAAGGCGATTTCAATGATTGTGTGTTCGTAAGGAGGAACTCTCATGAAGCTGCTCACATCGTTCCTGATCGCAGCAGGTATTTCAAGCCTCTCCATAGCCGCCCCAGCCAGGGCCGCTGCACCCGAGTCTAAAAACCAGATCACCATCCTCTACGACGCATTCGGAGCCGATCCTTCGATGTCCAAGGACTGGGGCTTCTCCGCTCTCGTGGAGGTCGCCGGAAAACGGATCTTGTTCGACACCGGCAATGACGCCGGCATATTTGCGGCCAATGTGAAGGCCAAGGGAGTTGACCTGAAAACGCTCGACTTCGTTGTCCTGTCGCACCGGCATTCGGACCACATGGCAGGTTTGAATTATGTCTTGAGCGTCAATCCGACCGTGAAGATCTACGCGCCCAAAGAAGGATTCGGCATCTATGGCTCGTCGCTGCCGTCGAGCTTCTATCGAAAGGACCAATCATTGCCGCCGGAGATGCGCTACTATGGCGGCGCTCCACCTGAAGTCATGAAGTTCGGCGCCGCATGGCAAGGGGCCAATTTCGAATTGATCGACAAGACCACCGAAATCGCTCCAGGGATGACGCTGATAGCGTTGGTGTCCGATACTCCCGGCACGAAGGAGCTCAAGGAGCTGTCTCTTGCTATCAACACATCTGAGGGTGTGGTGCTGGTCGTTGGCTGCTCGCATCCGGGGATTGAAAGGATTGTCGAGGCCGCGGCGGCTATCAATCCCAAGATTCATCTGATCGCTGGCGGCTTTCATCTCGTCATCGCCTCTGACGAGGTTATCGCAAAGGCAGTGGGGGCCCTGAAAGATACCTTCAAGGTCGAAAATGTTGCGCCGGGGCATTGCACCGGCGAGCCAACGTTCGCGGCATTGAAGAAAGCTTTCGGTGACCGGTACCTTTATGCGGGTCTCGGCACTTCGCTTGCGCTTGGCGCGAACACGGGCTCCGATACGCGGCGTGGCGAAGGGCCGGCGCTGCAGCAGGATGACCTGACCACCTATCGCAGGCTCGCGCGCCGCGAAGATCCGTTTGGCATCCTGCAGGCCCGACGGTCACGAATAAAAGCTTCGCAACTGTGAGGATGCGTGCCGCCGCCCATGCGACCTAGTCGTCGCAGCGGCAGTTGCGCGATTTTCAAGCCTGCCTCCATTCTGCCGACATAAGAGCATCGTCAGAAGGCGCTCGATCGACCGCACCTTAGAACGCCGCTCTATAGCGTGATGCGTTTCGGTTGAACGGGCTGCGGGTTCGGTATCACCTCGCCCCGCTTGCGGGGAGAGGTCGACCGCGAAGCGATCGGGTGAGGGGGACTCTCCAAGAACTCAATGCGGGGAGGCGGCCCCTCACCCCAAACCTCTCCCCGCAAGGGCGGAGCGAGGGGGCCTGCCTCCGCTGCCGTTCCAGCTTAACCTAATTTCATCACGCCTTAGCTCGCGTATCTGCAGACTGACCGCCGGTTGCGTTAGGTTGAGGCGCCGTGCCGCGACAGGGAAGCTTCCGTCTTCGACCACCTCGAGGAAGGTCCGCAGCTGATCGAGACTGCGCATGCAAAGTTGCCCTTATCAAAACGATTGAAACATAAAATTTGCGTTGCCTCCAACTTGGATACAAGCTCATCAAACTGGGGCGCGAACGATCCGATCTCAATCGTTCGGAGAACACAAGATGCGCCAGATTGTCATCGTCACTGCTGCAGCGTGGATTGCCGTCATCGTCGCCCTCGTCGGCGCGACCGCCATGATAGTCAATGTTCCGCAAAAGGCCGAGATTGCCGCGACATCGAGCCGGATCGATATCGTGCAAATGATGAGGGACGCGAAGGACCTTCCGGTTGAACGGTTCGATGCATTCTGAGGCCGTGCGGAACAGTACCAACATGTCTTTGGGTCGAAGGCATTGGAGGTGGCGAGTGACAATTATTGCTCGGGCTCTCTCACGTGCAACCGCACGTAAGATGATATTCAAACGGATCGCGCTTGTTTTCGCTGCTGGTTTGCTGGTCTGGCTGATTTTGATGACTTATGGCGTCGATCTGAGCCCTGGCTTTTTCTGACGGCACCTAACGCTCCTTGCTCGACACAGCGAGCGAGCCGGGGCGCGCTGAATTCGCCGCGATCGCCAAGATGGCGGCGGGCGTCACACGCTCGAAGGCTTCCTCCGCGAAATGAAGGCCCGCTTCCCGGACGCGGTCGCCAACGCGATGCTGCCGGCGGAAACTGCGAAGCTCACTACGGACTGAAATCGGAAATCGCGCCAAATCCCACCGGCCGCCGACCTCGCCGAGGCAAGACGGTCATTCCTGTCGTGTATTCGCCCGGAATCCAGACGAACTTTTTCAGCTCATATGTAAAGTAACGTTTGACATATGTAAATCGACATTTTACAGTTGCCCCGACATATGATCGGGGCGCAATGATCGAGAGTTTCAAGCATAAGGGACTGCGGCAACTTTTCGAGAATGATAGCGTCAGAGGTGTCAGCGCCGAACATGTGCGCAAGATCAGACAGATTTTGGCGACGCTACATGCGGCAGAAACGATCGAAGCGTTGCGGTTGCCAACCTTCGGGATTCATCCATTGAAAGGCGACCTTAAAGGCTTTTGGGCCGTGACTGTGCGGGCAAACTGGCGGATTATTTTTCGGTTCGTGGATGGCAAGGCATCCGATGTTGACCTTGTGGACTATCACTGAGGGAGCAAAAAATGGAGATGAAAAATCCACCTCACCCCGGCGAGTTGGTCGGTGACACGCTCGACGAACTTGAAGTTTCGATTGTCGCTGCGGCAAAGGGCCTCGGCATTACCCGGCAGCAGCTTCACAATCTCATTGCGGGGCGCAGCGGGATCACGCCGGAAATGGCCGTGAAACTCGAGAAAGCTATCGGCAGCACCGCCGACACCTGGCTTAGGATGCAAATGAATTACGACCTCGCCCAGGTTCGCAAGCGCAAGATCAACGTCAAGCGTTTGGTGCCCGCCTAGTCGACTAAGTGGCAAATACGAAGCCGGTGGGCCCAAAGATGTAGGCAGATCAATAGGCCTTAATGATTGCAGTAGCTGCCAACCTGCGCGTTGTTCAGCAGCATCGTCCGGCAGGCTCGCCGCGAGTGCGTCGCCGGCTGCGAATTATTCCCGGAGCCGCCGGGCCAGCGCCGCAACGAAGCGGTCGCAATCCGTCTCGTCGTTGAAAACATGGGGCGAGATGCGTAGGCGGCCGAGACGCGACGCGACGTAGACGCTTTCAGTTGCAAGTCCCTCGACGAGTCCTGCCGGCATCCCGTCCTTGAAACCAAGGCTGAGGATATGCGGCGCGCGCAGCTGACGCTCCGGCACGCTGACGCCGAGGTCGCGCGCGCCGTCGGCGATCCGCTCGGTCAGCATGGCGAGACGTTGCACGATGGCTGCCGCGCCCCATTCGGCCATCATCTCCATGCCGATTGCGGCCATCTCCATCGATATGAAATGGTCGCGCTCGCCCATGTCGAAGCGCCGCGCATCGGCGACATAGCTGAGATCTGAGAAATAGACGGCATTCTCGGCGCGCACGTCACGGCGGCCGAACGCCGTCTGCTCCAGTGGAATGCCGCCCTGATGGCGTTTGGCGATATAAAGAAAGGCCCTGCCGTAGGGGCCGAGCAGCCATTTGTAGGTCGGGAAGATCACAAAGTCCGGGTCGAGACGCGTCACGTCCATCGTCAGCACACCCACGCCGTGCGTCGCGTCGACGAGAAAAAGGGCGCCTTGCCGTCGCAGCGCGGCCGCCACTTTTTCGAGGTCGATCAGCCCGCCGTCCGACCAGTGCACCGACGAGATCGAGGCGAGGGCGACCGGCGGCGCGCCGGATCGCTCGATCGCCGCGAGAACGGCCGCTGTCCAGTCGCCGTCATCGGGCTGGCGCACCGTCTCGATCGCAAAACCCTGGGCCTCGGCCCGGGTCTGCCATTCCAGCACTGGCGAGGAATGATCGTTTTCCAGTACGAGGACGCGCGCGCCGCGGGGGATCGTCACAATCTTGGCGGCCGTCGCGACGCCGTAGCTGACCGAGGGGATCAGCGCGATGTCGGCAGGATCGGAATCGATCAGGCGGGCGGCGGCAGTGCGCGCGCGTTCGTGCTGCGTGTTGGCGAACGCGGCGTCGAGTGTCCATGGCGTGGCTTTGCGGAGAACCGCAGCACGGCCGGCCTCCTGGGTTTTCAGCGGCAACGGGCTGTAGGAGGCCGAATTCAGGTAGCAGACATGGCGTGGCATCTCGAACAGGTCGCGTTGGCAGGCAAGCATTGGCGTCTCTTTGGGACTGCTGGAACAAACGGAATGAACTGATAAGGATCAGTTCGGGAGCGCCAAGTCCAGAGTGCAGAAGCCCGCGACCAGCGCCGCGCCGCAAACAGCATCCTCATTCGATCACTTCATCGGCGCGGGCGAGCAGCGTCGGCGCAATTGTGATCCCTAGAACCTTGGCGGCCTTCAGGTTGAGCACAAACTCGAATTTGGTCGGGACTTGAACCGGCAGGTCTGCCGGCTTCGCACCTCCAAGAATCCGGCCTGCATACATCGCTGCCCGACGATACGAATCCGGCAAGCTAGGTCCATAGCTCGCTAGCCCGCCCGCCACGACATATTCGCGAAGATTATACAACGCCGGTACCGCGTATCGTGCAGCGAGCGCTGTGATCCGCTCCCGCTGGCTATCGAGATACGGTTCGTTGGGCACGACGAGTCCACCGACGCGCAGCCTTGCGAGGGAGGCGAAAGCTTCGTCGATTTCGCGCTCGGTGCTGGCCTTGACGAGGTGAATATCGACCCCCAATGCACTCGCCGCCTCGGCTGCGCCTTTCATATACGTCGCGACGCTTGGAGACGATGGATTGACGAGATAGGCCATGACTTTGGCCGTGGGCACCAATTCTTTCAGCAACTCGACATTCTTTGCCCATAGGTCCGAGGCAAACAGGCTCATGCCTGTGATGTTGCCGCCCGGCCGATTGAGGCTCGCGACCAGACCCAGTACGACCGGGTCGTTGGCCGCCGAGAACACGATCGGAATGGTGGAGGTCGCAGCCTTGGCCGCGAGCGCCGCCGGCGGCCCGCCTGCAGAGTAAAGCACAGCCACCGGCAGACCGACGAGCTCTGCCGCCAGCGCAGGCAATCGGTCATAGTGGCCTTCGGCCCAGCGGAACGCGATCGTCAGATTTTGCGCTTCGACAAATCCGGTTTCGCGTAAACCTTGCCGGAACGCTGCCACCACACCTGCCGATTCATCGGGAGACCGGCTGCTGAGAAACCCGATCAAAGGCATCGCTTGTTGCGTACGCGCAGGAAGCGGCCATGTCACTGCCGCGCTGCCGAGGAGCACCATGAACTCGCGCCGCTTCATGCTTTGCCCCAGAGTGGAAGGGCATCCTAGCGGCTCAAGGCAGCTACTGGAAGGGCAGCGTCGATCGTTCCGGGTCAAAAGCCCAAGCGCGCGGCAGAGCTCCGCTCAACCCAGATATTCGAGCACGTGCAGGCCGGCGTTCCAGTCGCTCGCATAGATCAGTCCATCCCGCGTGACATAGAGATCGGCTGTTTTGGCGGCGAGCGCGATGTTGGGCCGCGGGTCGATCAATTTGGCCGGCGCGGGCGGCAGCCAGAACGCCAGCTCCTTTGGTGCGAACTGATCCTTGAGATCGAAAACGCGCACCCCGCCGGCGTTGTAGGTGGCGAAAATGGTTTGCTCGCTCTGGAACGAGCCTGGGCGGTTCTCATGCAGATTGTGCGGACCGAACGTGCCGGCGGCGGCGCAGTAGTCACGGTCACGCGGTACCGGCATGGTTGCGATCGTCACAGGATTTTCCGGGGCCCGCACATCGACCACGAAGATCTGGAACAGCCCTTTGGCGCACTTCTCCGCGTTCGCCTCGTCCGCCACGACCGCGAGATTGCGCCCCGGCAACGGCAGCGGGGTGTGGGTGCCGCCGGGAAATGGCGGCGACCAGTTGATGTGCGACAATAATTTCGGCTGCGCGGCATCCCTGACATCGTGGATGGTGAAGCCGCCGTCGCGCCAGGCGCCGTAACCGAGCGGGCCTGCGACGATCATGTGATGCAGCGCGTAGCGCTTGCCCTTGGGCGCGTTCGAGACCTCGCCGGCGGCGCCGTTCATGCCCGGCAGCCACCATTTCGAGACGATCACGGGTTTGGTGATCTCCTGCAGGTCGACGATACACAGGCAGTGATCGGTGAAGCCGTCAAAGTGCGCCGAAACATGGGCGTAACGCCCGCCCATCCAGGACAAGCGGTTGATGCCCAGTCCCGGCATTTCCAGAAACGCGATCTCGCGCATTTCGGAAGGTTTGGAGATGTCATGGATCGACAGGCCGCTGCGGAAGCTCTTGCGCCTGGTGATGCTGTCGGCGAGGCTGTTCTCGAAATAGCCGCGCTGGTCGCTATAGGACTGCATGGCGACGATATTGGCGCCGTTGGCAACGAGCAAGAGATCGTCCGATGATTGCAGATGATGCGTCCTGGTGTATTGCTCGGCGGTGAAAAAACTCACCGGCCTCAGACGACGCGGGTCGCTGGCATCCAGGATGGTCACGCCATCGCTGAACATGTGTCCGACATAGAGGTGGTTGCGGTTTGACATGATCTGGACGCTGTCCGGACGCCCGCCAATGTCGCTGTAGGAAAGATGCTTGATGCGATGACCGATCCCCTCCGGCGGGATCGGCTGGTCCTCGGCGTGGGCGGCACCGGACATCCCGGCCAGCGCCGCCATGCCCAGCAAGCTCTGCAAGTGCGCGCGCCGGCTCTGCATGGGTTTCTCCCCTTTTTTGGTTTTGAATTCCTTGAGGCTGCCTCACGGCGGAGATAGTGGTCGGCAAAACGGTAGTTACACTGCGAGGTCCGTTATCGCGCCATCAGCCGCACGCCTGTGCGAAGGACGCGGTACGTCGCCGCTAGCGTCCGTCGTACTGTTCAGGTCCCATCGCGAAGGCCCATTGCTCGTGGCCGGCCGCGTAGGTGCGGTTGGTCTGCGCCGGATTGCGGTTGACGAGCGGACGCAGGTACATCGGATGCGTGGCGCTGCGCACCTCGTGCTCGACCGTGAACAGGTGCCTGCCGTCAGCGGGATCGACGATGTCGCGAAAGCGGTATTGGTATTGGTTGTCTTCCTGGGAGACCAGGCCGCGCTCCGAGAGCAGGCGGTGGGGAGCTGAGAAATTCGTGATGTAGATCTGCACGTGGTGGCCGTCGTAATCCGGTTGCGGGGAATCGCTCTCGCGAAATTGCAGATACTGATCCTTTCCGACCTTCACGCGCGCCAAGGCGCCGTCGCCGTTTTTCGGCTCGGCCGGTATTCCCATGAATTTTGGATAGAAGGCGCAAATGCCTTTGGTCGTCCCATGCGGCACCTCGAATTCGACATAGGGAATGCCAAGCGTGATGCGTCCGAAGCGCGCGGCATCCGGCTCATAGCAGCGCACGCGATTGCCCCAGGGACATATCGCCTCGACGTGGTCGTTGTGCTCGCGGAACGCGAACGCGGTGCCGTCAAGCTTCTTTGCGACCGAGGTGAGCCGATCGAGCAGGGCCTTTCGGCCCGAGATGACAATCCCGGTATGGCCCCGCAGCACCTGCGGTGCGCCGCTCGGCAGGTGAAACTGGCTGCGGCCGACATTGACCCACATGTTGCTGTCGGACACCATCAGATAGGGGTCGCGGGTAAGCCCGAGGCCCGCGACATAGAACAACATCGCCAAGCGCTGGTCAGGCACTTGGACGTTGACGTGTTCGAGATGGATCGAGTTGCCGAGGTCTTCTTTGGTGCGGTCGAATGGCTGCTGCATGGAGTTGGGCTCCCTGATGCTTTGGCGCACATCATAATGAAGCGCGGCGCCCAATCCAACAATTCCGTAGCGCATGTCGAGGCTGCCCACTCGGCTAACACAGCGATTGCCAAACGGGCCACGCCAACGCGATCCAGACCGCGAGGAACGTCACAAGCTTCAAATATTTCAAAATAAAATAACGCGAGCGCGATTTCATCACGGGTCCGCCCTCGCTCAGGCTCGCTTGCTGAAATCGCATCGATGGTTGAGAACACCGCCTCCGAGGCGGTATTTCCGATTCTGGCGAGAGATTTATTGCAGGCGCGGGCTCGATGCCGAGCTCAGGGCTCTACCTTGCACGCGAACTGGCCGGTCGGCCATTGCACGGGATCATCATCGGCACAGGCAATGCCCGCCACTGGCTGGCCGCGCCGGTCAATCGCACACCATTTGCCGTCGTGTTTCGCCCAGGCGACGCCGCGCAGGCGTGGCGCGAAATAGACCGGTTCGTCGTATTGCGGCTCGATGATCACCTGTCCGGCGGTGTCGACCAGCCCCCACTTGCCGTCCTTGAGAAAGGTCAGGAGGCCGTACTCGAGGGTGATGCCGATGCGCTCGGCACCGATGTCGATCCAGCTTTCCCCATTTCGCGACAGGATCGTGCGCTTGCCGTCGCTTTGCGACATGATGGCGGAGTTGATATCGCACATGACGCCGGGACGCTGCGGAATGGCCCAGGACTGATCCTTGAGCCGCAGCACGCCGGTCGCACCGGAGAGCGTGACGAAGGCGGTATCGGCATCGCGCCGCCGCGCGGCATCAAATTTCGGCTCGATCAGCCAAGTGCCGTCAGACCGCATGAAGCCGCGCTTACCGTCAACAGATGCAACGAAGATATCGCCGCCGCCCGACAGGTAGTCGAATCGGGGCTCGAGCAGCCAGTGGCCGTCCGCCCCGATGCGTCCCCACTTGCCGTCGAGCTTCACGTTCTTGGCGCCGGGTGTTGTCGGAGCCACCGCCTCGAACTGCAAGGGGGTCACGGGCTTCGAGCCGGCGTCGACCAAACTGAACTTGTCGCCGATCTTCAAGGTGAATGGCGGAACGCTGCCGCATGCGGCGTCGAGCAGCCGACCATCCGGCGGCTGCAGCGGGCTGCCGTCCCCCTTGAAGTAGAACCACTCCTTGTTCTTGTAGGCGGTCAGCCGGCCATCGGCGCAACGCTGGATCGTCTGATCGTAATCGGCGTCGAGCACGATGCGGCCGTCGAGGTCGAGGAGGCCCCACTGCTCATCCTTTTTGAAGTGCCAGCCGAACACGCCATTGGAGCCGCCGAACTCAATGGCGGCATGGACCTGCTGATAGTTGGTCTGGAACACCCACCTACCGGCACGGTCGATCACGCCAAAGATGCCATCTTGCGCAGCCGACGTGCGGCCAAAGCCCGGGCTGAACGGCCAGGCCTTGTCGAAGACCGGCTCGATCGCGAAATTCCCGGTCCGGTCGATGAAGCCGACCTTGCCGTTGAGCGTCACGCGCGCCAAGCCGTCGCGCAATGGATCTACCTGCTCGAATTTTGGCTTGGTCAGCCAGCTTCCGTCGGCGCGCGCCAGTCCCCACAACTTTTCCCTTTGCACCCAGCGGATCGAGGCATCGTCCTTGTCGAACTCGCGCGAGGTGACCGGTGGCACAATCCATTGTCCCGACATGTCGACGATGCCGGTATTTTTGGATTCGAAAGACGATCCAAGGACGCTGATAAAGCCGCTGGGGTCCACCCAGGTCTCTGAAAAGTCTTCGCCACCTTTCATGCCGCCGAGTTCGCGATGTTCCGACACGGCAAAACGATCGGGAGCGATCGCGCGGATAAATCCGTATTTCGGCTCGATGATCATCTTGCCATCGCGATCGATCAGGCCGGACTTGCCTTCGACGTCGACCTGCGCGAAGCCGAATTTGTAGTCGTCGACGATGCGATACCGCGGCGTGACGACCTCGCGTCCTTCCTCGTCGACGAAGCCGTAGAGACCGCCGAGGCGGACGGCAGCTCGGTTGTCAGAGAACGTGCCGATCCAATCGTATTGCGGGGCCACCGCGACCGTGCCGTCGCGACGGACCGCGCCACACAGGCCGCCTGGAAACGTGCACGTCGCAAGCGGAAAGGTGAGCGGCCTGGTCGTTGCGGGAGGACGGTCATTCATGGCCTGGAGGTCTGCCGCGACCTTGCCTTGCAGGATAGCCTTGCCGGCGGGCGTCAGGTCCAACGGCTTATCCTGCGCCAGCGCGCCATGCGCCAGGATGACCGCAATCAACGTGACGACCTTCGACCACATGCGTGCCGCCATGCCCTGTTTGCTAACAGTCCGGTGCGTCATCGACGGAGTAGGGGCCATACGTGGCGAGAGCATGTCAGAATGGCGCGGCAGCCTATCCGCCGTAGCTCTGCACCAGACTTCCCGCCACCAGCGACCAGCCGTCGACCAGCACGAAGAAGATCAGCTTGAACGGCAGCGACACCACGACCGGCGGCAGCATCATCATGCCCATCGACATCAAGACGGATGCCACCACGAGATCGATGATCAGGAAGGGGAGGAACAACAAGAAGCCGATCTCGAAGGCGCGCTTGAGTTCCGAGATCATGAAGGCCGGCACCAGGATCCGCAGCGACATGTCGTCCGGTGTCGCCGCCGGCGGCTCGCCGGACAGATCCATGAACAGCTTCAAGTCCTTTTCGCGCACGTTCTTTTGCATGAAGCCGCGCAGCGGCACCGAGGCGCGCTGTAACGCGTCCTCGACGCTGATCTGGTTGGCGATCAGAGGCTTGATGCCGGCGTCGTAGGATTTCTGCAAGACCGGCCCCATCACGAAGGCGGTCAAGAACATCGCGAGCGCAATGATCACGGAATTCGGCGGCGCGGTCGCGGTGCCCATGGCGGTGCGCAGCAGCGACAGCACCACGACGATGCGGGTGAACGACGTCATCATGATCAGGATCGACGGCGCGATCGACAGCACCGTCAGAAGCGCGATCAGCTGGATCGCGCGCTCGGTGACGCCGCCGTTGCCCTGGCCGAGATTGATACTGATATCTTGCGCGAAGGCGCCATCCGCCAGTGTTCCGGCGGCTATCAGTGTGATTAGGAATAAAACTCTACGCGGAAGGTTATCGGACCTCACGAAGACGGCTTTGGACGGCCGAGCAGCGAGGCCATTTCGTCTTCGAGATTTTCAAAGCCGCTCTTGGGTGGAGGCGGCGGCGCTTCGCTGCGCGAGGGCCGGACCGGCGGCTCGGGCGCGACCGGCGGTGCCATCGGCTCGCCCGCGGGCCGGCGAAGCGCCGCTTCCAGCCGCTGCGCCATCTCGGCGAGATTTTGGTCGGCGTCGGAGGGGATCGGAGGCGGAGGAGGCGGTGCGGCAGCGCGTTCCGGCGCGCGGACCGAAGGTGGCGCTTTCGGCGGTTCGCTCGAACGCTGTGGCCGCGGCATCAACGGCTCGCCGCGGGTGACGCGCGTCGGCATCGGTTCAGGCCGCGATTCGGATCGCGATTCGGGTCGCGGTTCGGATCGTGGTTCGGATCTTGGCTCCGCGCGGCCGCCGGGCGGCTCCGGCGCGAAGCCGGCCAGTGGAAGATCGATGCGATCATTGCGGCGCTCCGACGGCACCGGCGCCGGGCGGCGGACTTCATCGGCAAAGGACGGCCGCACCGGACGCGGCGGCGGCTCCGGCATTTGCGGTTCCGGCCGATCTTCCGACTTCGCGCTTTCGCTGTCGGCCCAGACGGCATCGGGCAGCGGCGCGATGCGGGGCGGTGGCAGCTCGGCCCCGATGCTGCCGGGCAGCCGCTGCGGGAGCTGATCCCGGGCTGGTTGCGCGCGCACGATGTGGGATTCGACCACGATATCGGTCGGACCACCGATCATGATCAGATGCTCGACGTTATCGCGCCGTACCAGCACCAGCCGGCGGCGGCCATCCACGGCGGAGGCGTCGATCACGGCCAGTCGCGGCATCCGGCCGCGATTGGTGTTGGCGCCCAGGCGATTGGTGGCGAATCGGCGAACCAGCCAGGCGGCGACGCCGATCAGCGCCAGCACCGCCACAAATGCAAAGAAAAAGGTCACTGCCTGCATGCTCGTCCCCGGCGAAAGCCGCTTTCTCCAAGCCTATCGCTCCAAGCCTATCGCCTGCCGCTCGCGATGCGACAGACGCCTAAGGGAGCCTGAGGATGGAACTATCTCTTAACCCGTCACGGCAGGAACTGCCGCCACATTCCTTAATAACCTATGAATCGTCTGGACCAAAACGACTTCTTGCGTTTCGCCTGAACGCCGAACGAGTTGGGTTAACGCAGACTTCGTGGCGAAAATGCGCTCGAATGGATCGAACCGCGGCAATTGGGCCTGCGGACATCGTCGCGATCAGCCCTCGCCATTTTAACTCGCTATTAACCATACACGCGGCAAATTCTGCCTAGCTGCTGGCGGCGAAGGGGAGTGGCGCGATGTCGATCAACGATCTTCCGGTGCTCTCGGCGCTGCGCACCAAGATGCAGTGGCATCAGGAACGCCAGCGCGTCCTTTCCGAAAACGTCTCCAATTCCGATACCCCGAACTTCAAGCCGCGCGACCTGGTCGAACCGAAATTCGACAAGACCGGCGCTGCCGCCGGATCGATGGGGACGCTGGCCATGATGCGAACCGCGACCAGCCATATCGCGCCCGCCAATGGCGGTGGCGATAGTTTCGACCAGAACCGCAAGGCCGGCTTCGAGACGCGCCCCGCCGGCAACGCCGTCAATCTCGAGGACGAGATGCTCAAGGTCTCGGCCAACCAGATGGATTACGCCGCGGTGACCTCGCTCTACAGCAAGAGCCTGCACCTTCTCAAGACCGCGATCGGAAAGGGCTAGCGCATGATCGGCAACAGGGAGCGGCGACAGCATGGCTGACGATTCAAGCGACTTCGTCCGCTCGATGGGGATTGCGACGTCCGGGCTGCGCGCGCAGGCCGGCCGGATTCGGGTGATCTCGGAGAACATCGCCAACGCCGATTCCACCGCGCCGACCGCCGGCGGCAACCCCTATCGCCGCAAGGTCCCGACTTTTTCCTCTGCGCTCGACCGCGCGCTCGATGCCAGGGTGGTCGCCCTGGGCAAGATCAAGCCCGACAATTCGGCATTTCGCACCAAATATGAACCGAGCAACCCGGCCGCGGACGCGAGCGGCAACGTCAAATATCCGAACGTCAACCCGATGATCGAAATGACCGACATGCGCGATGCGCAGCGGTCTTATGAAGCGAACCTCAACGTCATCAGCGCCACGCGCCGGATGATCCAACGCACTCTCGACATCCTCAAGAGCTGACCAGGAGAGCTTATATCATGGCATCCCCTACAGTTGCCGCGAACGCCTACGCCAATCTCGCCCGCATCCTCGATACCGGCGGTGCCAACAAGGGCGCCGAGCCGGGCGGCGGACCGTCGTTCGGCGCGTTGCTCAAGGACGCGATTGGAAGCGTGTTGGACGCCGGAAAGAAATCCGATACGCAGACCGTGGCGATGGCGTCGGGCAAGGCCAACGTGATGGATGTGGTGACGGCGGTGGCCGAAACCGATGTCGCGGTTTCGACACTGGTGTCGGTGCGCGACCGCGTCATCCAGTCCTATGAAGACATCATGAAGATGTCGATCTGAGTTGTCATTCCGGGGCGGAGCGAAGCGACGAGCCCGGAATCCATAACCACGATCGGGAGTATGGATTCCGGGCCTGCGCCAAGTAGCGCATCCCGGAATGACGGTGGTTAAATCGAGTGAAAATGGAAAAACAGAATGACCGGTGCTGAAACGCTCGACGTGGCGCGCGATGCGATCTGGACTCTCGTCGTGGTGTCCTCGCCGCTGATGGTGGTCGGCCTCGTGGTCGGCGTCGTGGTATCGCTGTTCCAGGCGCTGACCCAGATCCAGGAGCAGACGCTGGTGTTCGTGCCGAAAATCCTGGCGATTTTCGTGACGCTATTGCTGGCGCTGCCGTTCATGGCGGATTCGCTGCACAGCCAGATGATGCGGATATCGTCGCGAATCATAGGCGGTTGATGCAAAGTGCCTAGGTCATGCGCATCGATATCTCGCTGCTGCCCGCGCTCGCCGCCGCCTTCATGCTGGTATTCGCCCGCATCGGCGCCATGGTGATGCTGTTGCCGGGGTTAGGGGAGTCCAACATCCCGGTTCGCGTCAAGCTCGCGATCGCGCTGATGCTGACCCTGGTCATCCTGCCGCTGCACCGCTCCGCCTACCAGATCGACATGCAATCGCTGACGTCGCTATTGATACTGATGTTGCGCGAAATCGTCATCGGCATCGTGCTGGGCGCCACCGCGCGGGTGACGCTTGCCGCACTTCAGGTCGCGGGCAGCGTGATCGCCCAGCAAATGGGGCTCGGGTTTGTCACCTCGGTCGACCCGACCCAGGGCCAGCAGGGCATCCTGATCGGCAACTTCCTCACCATGCTCGGGGTGACGATGCTGTTTGCGACCGACAGCCATCATCTTGTCATCGCAGCCCTCAATGACAGCTACCAGATCTTCTCGCCGGGCGAGACGATGGCGAGCGGCGACGTCGCTTCGCTTGCGACTCGCGCTTTCGCGGCCGCGTTCCGGATCGGCCTGCAGCTGTCCGCACCGTTCCTGGTGTTCGGGCTGGTGTTCAACATCGGGCTCGGCGTGCTGGCGCGGCTGATGCCGCAGATGCAGGTCTATTTTGTCGGCGTGCCGTTGTCGATCATGGCAGGCTTTCTCGTGCTTGCCGTCGTCATCGCGGCCATGATGGGAACCTTCCTCGATTACTTCATAGGCGTGATGCACGATTTGATGCCGCTCAGGTGAGACCCTTCAGCCCATGGCCGACGAGAACGACACATCAGACAAGACAGAAGACCCGACGCAAAAACGTCTCGACGAAGCGCTTGAGCGGGGCGACGTCGCCAAAAGCCAGGAAATCAACACCTGGTTCGTGATCGCGGGCGCGACGCTGCTGCTCTCGACGTTCTCCGGGTCGATCGGCGGCGGCATCCTGGTGCCGATGCGCAATCTGATCGCCAATTCCTGGATGATCCGCAGCGACGGACCCGGGCTTCTGGCGCTGACGGCCTCGCTTGAATATGCCGTCGTCGCGGCGATCGGCGTGCCGTTGTTGATGCTGGCGATTGCGGCGATCATCGGCAACGTGGTGCAGCACCGCCTGGTATGGTCCGGCGAGGCGCTCAAGCCCAAGCTCAGCAAGATATCGCCAGCCTCCGGCGCCAAGCGGATTTTCGGCAAGCAGGCGGCAGCGAACTTCGCCAAGGGTATCTTCAAGGTCACAGCGCTGGGCGCCGTGATGACGGCGATCCTGTGGCCGGAGCGCCATCGCCTGGAATCGATGGTGCGGCTCGACCCGACGGCGATCCTGGGGACGACCACGACCTTGACCCAGCATCTGATGGGCGCGGTGGTGGCCATGCTCGCCGTGGTCGCGATCGCGGACTATTTGTTCCAGTACCGGCAATGGTTCGAGCGGCAGAAGATGTCGCTGCAGGAGATGAAGGAGGAGTTCAAGCAGTCCGAAGGCGATCCGCACATCAAGGCCCGAATCCGCCAATTGCGGCAGGCGCGCATGAAG
>Ga0209153_1000565_pt1 | contig 16131 bp, 15 predicted proteins | sample GraSoiAngelo_120_FD_185877 | JGI IMG/M metagenome (GOLD analysis project Ga0209153, IMG submission 185877) | Grasslands soil microbial communities from the Angelo Coastal Reserve, California, USA - 14_0919_09_20cm (SPAdes) (version 2) | ecosystem: Environmental > Terrestrial > Soil > Grasslands ...
ATTCGACGCCCATTTGCCCTCGTCCCAGCCCCAGCCGAGAATCCACTCACCACGCGCGGCAGACGCAGCCCGCTGCTTGACGCGCTCGACAATTTCTTTTTCCGTCGGAATGTCTTTGAGATTCAAGCGAACCAGGCTCTCGCCAAGATTGATCAGGTGCGTGTGCGCATCAATGATGCCTGGCAGAATCATGGCTCCGTGAAGGTCTACGGTGCGCGCGGGCTTGGGATAGAGGCGCTTCGCTTCGTCCGTGCTGCCGACCCACGCGATGCGATCGCCTTGAATGGTGATGGCCTGCGCGGAGGGTTGTTTGTCATTCATGGTGACGACGTGTGCGTTGAGGAGAAGCCAATCGGCGCTGGAAGATTGTGCTGACAGGGAGCGGGCGAAAAAGGACAGCGCCAAGAGGCTGAAACAGAAAATCCAGGCGGCTGCGCGGCCAATCCTCAACGCGATTCTCATCAGACCCTCCTAGCTCGAAACCGCTTTGGTCCTAGCCTGCGATGCCCATGCCACCGGCTCGACGCGACCGATCCAGAATGCCCAAGAGAATGCGCCGAGCAAAGATACCGCAGCGGTAATGGCAAACGCCCAGAAATACTGACCGCCGGTGCGTCCGAGGACGAAGCCGGTCAGCGCAGGAGCAACCGCTCCGCCTACGTTCCCAACAAAGTTTTGGATTCCCGTCCACCGGCCGGCGGCACGAGGGCCCGCGAGCGTCTGCGTGATCGCCCAAACGTTCGAAGAACATACCCCCAGCGACGCAGCCATCAAGACCACCATTACCGTCGCAAGCCGGGGCCCGGCGAGAACGCAGGGTACCGCGAAGACCGCGGCGCCCGCCATTCCTACGCTCGTAAAGCCTTTGCGCACCAACGTCGGCGTTGCCCCTCCCACAATCCAGCGGTCGGAAAGCCAGCCGCAGGCCGCTGCGACCAGAGCGCATGAAACGTAAGCCGCTCCCATGACCGAGGCCATTTGGTCCATGGAAAAATTCCGGCCGCGAACCAGGTACGTCGGCATCCAGGTCAGAAAAAAATAGGAGAAGTAGTCCAAACAAGCCAGAGCGGCGCAGGTCCCCCAGGCCGACCGCAGCTTCAGGATTTCGAGAATTCCCGGAGTCTCTTCGCCGGATCTTGGATCTTTCGTAGCGGCCGCCTTCTGAGGCCGGCGGGTCTGGCTTGAATCGTCGCTGGCCGGATTTTCGTCGCGGGGCATCCATTGGAGCCACGGCAACAGCCAGAGCAAGCTGATCAGACCAAGCACGAGAAAAAAAGAGCGCCAGCCATACCGCCCCATCAGGATGCCGCCGAAGAACAGGCCAAACGCCGGTCCCGCATAAAAGCCGGTGATGATGATGGAATTGGCGAGACCCCGCTGATCTTCCGGAAAATATCGCGCGAGGATTTTGGAGTAGGAAGGGTAAACAACGGATTCGCCAACCCCGAGAACGAGCCGCGCTGCCAGCAGAAGCGCAAAGCTGCCCGCGAGACCGGTGGCGGCCGTGGCCACCGACCAGACAAAGAAACCGGCGGCCAGCATCCATTTCACGTCGAGACGATCGACCAGCCAGCCGGAAGCGATTTGGAAGAACGCATAGCTCCAGAAAAAAGCGGCCAGCAGAATGCCCAGCCGAAAATCCGATAAGGCAAGTTCGCTCTTCAGCAGCGGTGCCGCTGCAGAAAGGTTCCCGCGGTCCACAAAATTGATGAACGCCGAAAGGGCCAGCAGGATAAGCACGCGCAGCATGACGCGCGATGTTTGCGAGCGCTTCGCGGATGGCGTTGCAGGCATCGGAATCGCGGAACATTCTAGCTATAACCCGTGCCCCTAACCAGCGCCGTCATTCCTAGTGGAGCGAGAACTTCCTCGCTCCGAGCGGGTTTTGCGCCCCGGTGCCTTTAACCGGGAAGCCCGACTCTTCTCTGTGTGTGCCCTCCTCAGCGTTACGCTTTTTGGGGTACTTATGGCAGGAAACCATCCGCATCATCTCCGCTGGCAAAGCCACGCGGGTCGGAGCGCCAATTTTGCTTTGCGGGATGAGCGATCGGAGTCAGTGCGGAAGAATCAACGAATTCGAGGGCGAACAACTCACAGCTAAAGAGGTCTACGCATCAGATAATGACCTTAAGATACCGACGCAGTGCTCCCTAATAGGTTTTCAAGTGCTCTTCGGATGTTCGTCCTCATCAGCTGAGAATACACTTGCCCGCTTATTGTCGTGCTATCGATGGTGACCGAATCCGAGGGCGCTACTTTCCCGTAAACCTCAGCCCAGCCAGCGTCACAAAAACCACGACACAGGAGATCGCGATGCGCGTGCCGACTGGCAGATACGAACGTCGGGTGGCAAAAGCGGAAGCCGTAGAGCTTTTGCATGTAGACCAATTGTCAGAAACAAAACTCGGGGCGATCACGGAAAACGTGAGCCCTCGCGGAGCACGCATAATCACCGATTCCATCTGTGCCCCGGGGAAGCGAGTGCTCCTAAGCGCGCCAGACGAAAACGTGAAGTCATTAGCACGGGTCGTCTATTGCCACCCGGTGGAAAACAGGAAATTTGCCGTCGGGCTTCAACTGGTTATGCGAGTTAAGGAATGGCAGACACCGCATTAGCCCGCGGGGAGTCCCTTGGCACCCCTTCTTCTTCGTTCGGGGTTGCTTGGCAGGCTGAGGTACAGGGGTCAGGCCATTTGTCAGGCAGCGCTGGGCGAAACGTTACGCGGCTCCGAACCACCGACGTCGCAGGCTAATTCCTGAGCGACAATCGGCGATCAAACCTCTGGCTCATCTTGTCTTATGATGTAATCCGCTCCGGAGATTTTTTGATTCAAGAATTTTGACCATCGGGTACTTCGCTTTGAACGGTGAACTGTCGACGGTCAACTTTCTCCATTCACCAGACACTTCCAGTTGACTTCCAGTTGCGTGGTTGACTGCAGGACGATCCCGAGATAGGCTGCGGGCCAAACGTGGGGCAAGCCGACCGTCTTCAAGGATTCAGAGGCGGCCCCAATTCCCAGAAGCTAAGGAGGAAGCGGATGGTTGCTCTTACCGCATTGTGGATTCCGATTTTGTTGTCAGCAGTGATTGTGTTTGTGGCCAGCTCGATCCTGCACATGGTGCTGCCGTATCATCGCAGCGATTACAAGAAACTGCCGGACGAAGACAAAGTCACGGCCGCGTTGCGGTCTGCAGGAGTGACACGAGGTCTCTATATGTTCCCGTACTGCAGCCACCAGGACATCAAGAAGCCGGAGATGCTGGAGAGGTTCAAGCAAGGACCCGTCGGGACAATTACCTTGCTCCCGGCGGGACCGGTGAACATGCCGAAGTACCTGGCGCAATGGTTTGTGTATTGCGTGGTCGTGGGCCTTTTTACGGCGTATCTGACGGGGCGCACGATACCGGCCGGGACGGTGTATCCGGCGGTGTTTCGCGTGGCGGGCACGGTGGCGTTCATGGCCTACGGCGTGGGACAACTTGTGAATGGGATTTGGAGGGGCCAGCCGTGGAGCGTAGTCATTAAAGAGGTCGTGGATGGGCTGGTTTACTCTTTGCTGCTCGCGGGCACATTTGGCTGGCTTTGGCCGAAGTAGTGTGACTCATGACTGGGGAATGGAAGATTCTTCTTCTAGCCGCGGTTTTCCTGAACCTCATTCCCCGCAGAAGTATTACTTTTTCGATTCGCTTTTGGACATTGAGGGCGGAGAAGAATTGGTGCTGGCCGCGGCGGGTTGGGAGAACGAGCGCACCAGGAGAACGAGTTGCCAGCGCTGATCCGGCGTTAGTTTGCGTTTGAAGGAGGGCATGGGCCGGCGGCCTTCGCTAATCAGATAAAAAATCTCGCCGTCAGTGACGTTCCTCAAGAGCTTACGGTCGGTAAGATCGGCCGGAAGCGGGTAATGCGATTTGGCTTGCGGGCCGTCCCCTTGCCCCTCGTTGCCGTGGCACTGCGCGCAATCGTCGAAATAGATCTGGCGAGCCGCATTCAAGTTGGATTCCGAGGGAGGAAGAGGGTTTCTGAGGCTTTTGTATTGCTCGGGGACGACCCAGGGTTTGTTTTCCTGGACCAGCCAATAGGCCACGATCGCGACCGTGAGAAGGAGGATCGCAGCGAAGAGAATTTTGCGCAATCGAAAGAAGAGCGGCTGATTCGCGGACATGGGTACAGGAAAAAATTTTCGCACATCGAGGGTTTGTGGCGAAAGGCCACAGTTTACACGCAATCTTGAGGAGGATTTCAACACCGAGGACACAGGGAATGCGGAGAACGAGGTCCAGCAGTGGGAAGCGGGTACCCACCTACCGGATACTCGTCCTAACGCGCGCCAGCGAGCACTTGATAGAGGACCACGGCGATCATAAACAGCACATAGATTCGGAGAGACCAAAAGATGAACTTTTCAAACCCGCGCAACTTCCGCCGGGGAATCGGCTGCTTTTTGGCGGCGGCTAGCTGATCCCGTTCCAGGGAGGACAGAACGAGTTCTTGATCGGAGGAAGTCAACGGTTCGTGTTCATGTCTTTCGTGAGGCATGCTGATTTTCTTTGCTTACTTTCCCCCAATGAAAGCGAAGATGTTTGGCGCAACCACACTAATCCCGAAGAGAATTCCTGCGACGGTCAAGAAAATGACCACGCTCGAAGCCAATACATTCACCAAGGGTGGAGTCACGAGATCGCCCATGATTTCCCGGTCGTTCGCGAGCATGAAGAGAAACACGAGCGCCGGCGGCATGGCCAGCACGGCAATTACGTTCACAACCAGAACGACGTACACCAGCGGCAGTCCAGGAATGAGAACGATCGCTCCTGCCGCGGCAGCACAAAGGAATAAGACCAGATAGAACGATTTGCCCTGCCGGAGAGGAAGGTTCAAGCTGTGGGGCTGATGAGCGACTTCTCCGAACGCATAAGCGGAAGAAGTAGAAATCGTGATGCACGCCACCATTCCCGCTTCGACCATGCCCAGGGCAAACAGCGCTGCGCCGAAACGTCCGACCAAGGGCTCCAAAGCTTGCGCGAACTCCGCGGCTTGGAAATGTTCTGCGCTCATGTGATGAATGAAGAGCGGCGCGGTAGCAAGAATGGTGGCCACCGCTGCCGTCGCAGCCAGGGCGGCGCCAAGTGCCGTGTCGATGCGGCCGAACCGGACGTCTCGCTTGGTGAGTCCCTTGTCGACGGTGGCGCTTTGCTGAAAAAAGAGCATCCAAGGAGTCACGGTCGCGCCGATGTCAGCTAGCAAAATCAGCAAGGTGCTTTTGGTCAGGCCGCCGGGGAGAGGCCTCCAGGTCATGAGAGCGTGGCCGACAGAACTCCAATCAGGCCGCGCAAGGAACGCCACGGGGATGAAAACAAGGTTGAAGGCCGCGGCGGCTAAGCTGATGCGCTCCCAGGTCCAATAGCGGTGGGTCACGAGCGCCAGATATAAAACGGCGAGAGCGCCGAGAATCGCGATCCAAGGAGGCACGCCAAAAAATCCAAGCCCTGCCCGAATGGCAATAAACTCGGTGATGAGGGTTAAGAAGTTGCCTATCCCCAGATCGACGAGGGAAAACCAGCCCCAAAAGGGTCCAAAGCGGTCGAAAATTAATTCCGCATGGCCGCGATGCGTAGCGGAGCCGAGGCGCACGGTCATTTCCTGAACGACGACGGCCATAAAGAAGGTCAGAACCACAAAGGGAATGAAGAATCCAATGCCGAACTGGGAGCCGGTGGTCGCATAGGAAAGCATGCTGGGGCCATCGTTTTCCCCTAGCATGACGAGGATTCCGGGCCCGACCAGAAGCCACAGGAGGCGGAACCGGGAGAAGATGCCGCGCCGGGCTCGCGCAAGAAACACACGTTCGCGGTCGTGAGCGCGATCGATGTCCTCGTGCGTGATGACGACATCGGTCGTCAAGGGCGACGCCGGAGGTGTGGCCGACGAAGCTTCCGAGGCTTCCGTTTCCCCGAATTCCATTGTGCTGTCCGCCGGGGATGCGAGGCTAGTGGGGATGCGTTTGCCCGAACCCATATATTAACTGTAGTAAATTCAAATAATAAACTACAATTAATACAAGAAAATGTCAATAGGGCTTCCGGTGCGGAACACCGATGGGAAAACGAGCGTATCCCAAAGGAGTCAAGCGGGGGCCAAGGGCCTTGTGGTAAGTTCGAGGAGCATTCCAGGAGCAAAAACAGATGGATCAACAGCAGCCGGCACAGGGACAAGTGCAAATCAAGGCGGACGAAAAAGAGTTGCAGGGGCAGTACAGCAACCTAGTGATGATTCACCACAACCTGGAAGAGTTCACGCTGAACTTTATTTACATTTTTCCGAATGGCACGCAGGGAAAGCTTTTGCACAGCGCGATTGTCAGCCCCGGGCACGCCAAACGCATCTGGCGGGCATTGGGCGAGAACTTGAACCGCTATGAGGCGCAGTTCGGGCCGATCAAAGATGCGCCAGAGACCGGACCAACGCCCAATGTGGGATTCGTGCAGTAAAGCAGAGGTTACAAGTTGGAGGGCGGAAGTTAGAAGAAAATGCAGCCAGCATGCTAAGATTACAAAAGTCAATTCACGCGGGCCTGTAGCTCAAGAGTCTGTTGTTGATTCTGCGTTGCTTAGGTCCATTTTCAGGCCCTTCAAACCCGCCTTCTTGTACACAAGTTGTACACAACGTGTGGGGGATACACTTCAGGTCGGCGCTTAGAAAGCTCGTCAAGCCGCTTCTGCGTCTGCGCTGCTTGTTTGCTCGAAACTTGAGCTTACCTCTCATTTCGATCACAAAGGGAATCATCCCACCGGCTTTTCGTAGGGAAATTCTGGAGCGGAATAACTTCCGGATGGCCGTAACACGTTCGGAATACTCAGAGGCGCCTGTTTCGAAAAGGGTGCGACCGGGCCGGAAGCCTTGATCCTAGCGATCAGGCTGAGAGGTAACCATGATTCTGGCAGTGATCAGCGCCTGTAGCTAGTTGGAGGAGGAAGGATGATCGGCATTCGACGATCACTCACAACCGCGATCTGTACAGCATCAATGCTGTTGACCAGCCAATCCAGCTCTCAAACATTGCAGCAGGACATCTCGCAGGAAACGGAGTATTACCGTCCCGTTTTTCACTTCAGTGCAGAGAAAAACTGGATCAATGACCCCGACGGCCTGGTCTTCTTCGGTTCGGAATACCACCTGTTCTATCAATACAACCCTCTTGGTGACGTCTGGGGACACATGTCTTGGGGCCACGCTGTGAGCCGCGATCTTGTCTCGTGGAGGCAGCTACCGGTGGCACTTCCAGAAGAGAACGGGAGCATGATTTTCAGCGGATCGGCCGTCGTCGATTGGAAGAATACAAGCGGATTCGGCAAGCATGGCATCCCACCTCTCGTTGCTATTTACACCGGAGATCATCCCGGTCTGCAAAACCAGAATATTGCCTACAGCACGGATTCGGGGCATACCTGGGCGAAATATTCCGAGAATCCAGTTCTCGACATCCATGAGGCTGAATTTCGCGATCCCATGGTTTTCTGGTATGCGCCGAGATCGCGTTGGGTCATGGTCGTATCCATGGCTAAAGAGCATCGCATTCGTTCTTATTCGTCGGCCAATCTGAAGACGTGGAACTTGTCTGGTGAATTCGGACCTGCGGGCGCGACGCATGTTCCTAATTGGGAGTGCCCCAACCTCTTCCCGCTCAGAGATCCCAAGGGCCGGCAAAAATGGGTCCTTGTAGTGGGTGTTGGCGATGGCGGCCCCGCTAAGGGTTCCGCGACGCAATACTTCGTTGGCGACTTCGATGGCGACAAATTTGTGAGCGATAACCCATCGAACAAGAAGTTGTGGGTAGACTTCGGCGCTGATTTCTACGCGGCCCAAACGTGGTCAGACATTCCGAGAGAGGATGGGCGACGAATCATGCTGGCGTGGATGAACAACTGGGACTATGCAGATAAAATCCCCACCCATCCATGGCGAGGACAGATGACCTTCCCTCGCAAACTTGCATTGGCAGAAACGGAAGACGGCCTTCGATTGACGCAGAGCCCCGTGCGCGAGATTGAGTCTCTTCGCCAGGACCATGTCGTGCTACGAAATGCCCGATGGTCAGACTTGCAAGCGCTTCTTGCGCGGCGGAAGTGGCCGGACACGTTGGAGCTTGTAGCCAAACTAGAACTTCAAGGAACTCGGGACGTGGCATTCGAGCTTCGGAAGGGATCTGCACACGAAACCCGTGTTGGCTACGATGCGAAACGAAATGCCTACTATATCGATCGCACACGATCAAACAATGCACTTTCCGGATCGGAATTCGCGAGCAGGCATGAAGCCCCGGCCCTTTCTCTCGGTCGAGATGGTTTGATTCGAATGCACATTCTTCTTGACCGATCATCTGTTGAATTATTCGGCAATGACGGCCTCGTAGCCATTACGGACCTGATCTTCCCCGACAGATCTGACGACGGAGCAGGAGCGTATGCCGATGGGGCGCCAGAGATAATCTCGCTCGATATATGGACGCTCCAACGCAAGCGCTTGGTCAGCATCGAGGAGTCCAGGGGAATTATCAAAGCAGAGCGGATGCGATAGAGATCGGTTGCTTCTGTTCGTTATAGTCCGCCCACAATCCCCCGCCTTCCCAGAATGGGATGAATTCTTCTTAGTAGACGTCGAGATCCCGCGCAACAACCACTTCGCCGTTGTACCCGGAGAGGACCTCTTTCAAAAGCTCTTCTGGCGATGACGCTTGGGGACGCAGCCCTGGCCGCAGAACAATCGAGGCGTGGTAGATGATCAGTAAGCGAGGCTTGGCCTTCCTGGCGAGTTCGGCGAGTTGCGTGGTGTTTGTGTGATACTTCGCGCCATAGGGCTGAAAATCTGGGCGCTTCGCGAGCCATTCCAGTGTGTTCGCCTCGTGAATAAGAACATCACAACCGTGACATGCATCGATGATGGCCTGGGAATAAGTCGTGTCGCCCGAGATCACTATGCTTCGGTCGGCGGTGTCGAATCGATAGCCATAAGTTTCGGGGAAAGCGTGCTTCGTGGGAAAAGCCGTGACAATGACATTCGCGTCTTTGTAAATCATTCCCGAACTGACCTCATGAACGTTCACTTTGTACGTGTTGCGGTAATCGGGGGGTTGCCATGTTTCCGTGGAGATGCGTTCCTCGATGTCAGCTTGCCACGCCGCCAAAATGTGATCGGTCATCGCCTTGATTCCCTTTGGGCCATAGACCTCGAGAGGTACCTTCCGGCCCATCACCCATGGCGTAAAAATGAGATCGGGATAGCCGGCGGTATGGTCCGAGTGCAGGTGGGTCACAAACGCTATGGTCAGGTTCGTGGGTTCCAGCGCCGGTATTCCTTTATCGAACATCGCTGCCTTGGCGCGCCGCACGACGCCTGGACCAAAGTCAACGAGGTAGGCGCTGCCGTTGACAACAATCGCTGTGGCTGGGCCCGACCTGTCCGGATCCGGAAAGGGGTTCCCGGTCCCAAGGAGGACAACCTGTGTCTTGCTCGGCGGACCTGGAGACGACTGCTGCTGTGCGGCCACGGATGCGGTGAGAATTGCGGAACAAACCGTCGCCGTTCTGAACAGACAGAAAAGTGCATCTCGATGGCGCATATATTCCCCTTGCTAGCTCATTCATCCAACGTTCGGAGAGTTTGCTGCTAAATCAATCTGTGAAGAGATGTGATTCTACTGACAGAATGGGGCTTTTGAAAGATTCACAACACCGTGCGAAAGCTCTCGCCTGAGGGTTCACGGACGGAAGTGATTCCAGCGAAGACGTACTTGCCATACCCATAGAAAAGACGTCACGGTCCATAAAGGCAGTTTACGAGGCAAACGAATGTTCTGGACGAATGGTCGATTATTACCGGCCAATATTCTGAATCTCAAGGTGATATAAGAGAGTCCGCGAATACGCCCTTAAGCCGCCTCGAGAATTGCCTCCGCGTCGATGGTGATTTCGACGAAGTCGCCAACAACCATCCCACCGCGGTCCAGCGGTGCATTCCAGCTCGCGCCGAAGTCGTGGCGGTTTATCATGGTAGTCGCCATGAAGCCCGCGCGAGTCTTGGGGCCCTTGTCCACGCCATTCTCCCACCAAGGCGTTTGCCACTGCCCAAGATAGGTAACGCGAAGTTTGCAGGGGCGAGGCACGCCGCGGATGGTCAAATCCCCAAGAACCGAGTAATCGTGGTCGCCGAGCAACGTCACTTCGCGGCTGCAGAAGGTGATGGTGGGAAAGTGCTCGACGTCGAGGAAATCAGCGCTGCGCAAATGCGCGTCGCGATCCGCCTCTCCCGTCCACAGCCCGCGGGCGTCAATCTCGATCTCAACCGTGGAGCGCTTCGGGTTTGCGGGATCGAAGTTGAGCTGACCGTGGACGTTTTTGAAGTGCCCGCGGACATACGTAACCATCATGTGGCGCGCGCAGAATTCTGCGGCCGTATGTCCAGGTTCGAGGAACCATCGCGCCAAGGGAGTCCACGCTCCTTTTGGGTGATTTTAGGATTAGCAGAGTACAGGCATATCTCGTCTCTTGCAAACCACGCCCGGTGAGAGAATCGAGCATTCCATTTGGAAGGCGGCGTTCGCGGCGGCATTGTCCCAGGGAGCAGCGCCGCTCTTCAGCTAACCTCGCTCAATAAGGCTTGCCAGGTTTCGCGCTCGCGGGCCGGACTTACCAGCGAGTGCAACCTTGCGACCCATTGTTGGAGGTCGCGATAAAACCCGTCGTCGGATTCCGCCCGCTGCAACTGCTCCCGAAGGGCAGCGCTGTCGCCGACGGGAAAGTATCCTGGATAGTCCTCTCCCAAGATACCCACCGAGCCTGGTATGAGCGACGAAATGACCGGTGTGCCAACGGCGATCGCCTCGCTGACAACATTGGCCCCACCCTCGAGGTGCGACGTGAGCACCAGCATTTGGGAGCCGGCCAACAATTCCAAGGCATATTCATGTGAGAGAGGTCCGAGCCATTGGTAACGCGGGTTCGTGCGCTGTTCGGTTTCGACCTGTGCGGCAAACTCCGGGGCGAGTATGGCGCCAGCGTGCTTTACCTGGATCCTGGAAGAAGCCGGCAACTCACGTAGTGCGTACGCCGCTCGCATAGGATCCTTGACCTTTCGCAGGTGCGCCAGTACGCAAACCTGGAAGCAGCTCTCCTCGCGCCGTGGGGGCGGGGAGGCTTGCTCCGCAGATTGGTAGATGACGCGCACTTTTCGCCGCGCGCTTTCAGGGACGGCCTCGACGCCCAAATCTTGCAAGACCACGATCCTGGATGCCAGCTCGAGCGAGCAAATCGCTTCCGCGCTGTTCTCCAAGCCCCCATAGAGATCGGTGCCAGTCAGAGCGACAATGAGCGGGGCGTGTGGGCGCTCTTGCCAAAAACGTTGAATGGCGGGAAAGCTGCGCCTTGCGTGGAGCGCGATGAGCAGGTCGCATTCTTCTCCGTTCCAGTCTTTCCGAATGTTCACGTGGTGTCCAAGTTCGCTAAGGAGCCGCGCCCATCGATCCGCGGTGGTCCGGTTCCCAGTATGGATCTGAGCGGGGGCAGGGGTAATTAGTGCGATCTTCACTCGTTGATGTTACGCCGACAGGTGCGGAATCCTGCCCAGACGTCGCGGCGATCCGGAGTGTAGAAGTTCCGCCAGGTATTGCGGAGCAAGCGCGGCTGGGTTGGCCAGCCGCCACCGCGCAGCACCTTGTGGGTGCCAAACCAGGGCTGCGAGTACTCCCGATAGGGATCGACCTCGAATCCGGGGTATGGGCCGAAGTCGCTAGCAGTCCATTCCCAGACGTTGCCGATCATCTGGCGGCAGCCGAAGGCGCTGTCGCCAGCCGACAGTGCGCCGACGTCCACCGTGCCCATGGCTCGCCACCCCAAGTTGGCGCGCTCCGGCACCGGTGGGTCGTCGCCCCAAGGAAAGCGGCGCTTCCCCTCCGCGAGTTCTTTGCCCAAGTGCGATGGGTCCGCGGACGCGGCCACCTCCCATTCGACCTCCGTGGGCAATCGGCGCCCTGCCCAGTTGCAGTAAGCTTCCGCTTCCCACCAGTTGACATGCAGCACAGGACGATACGGCTCCACCGGCACCCAATGATCAAAATTACGTCGCAACCAGCGCCCCGCAGCTTCGAGCTTCCAGTACACAGGATGCTCTGCGCCTGCACTCTCGCGCCAGCACCACCCGGACTCACTCCAGCATTCCCGCCGGCTGTATCCCTTTGCCTCGACGAACTCCAGAAATTCCGATTGCGTCACGGCCGCGCGCGCGATAGCGAAAGGACGGACCTCAACCGGGTGCGCCCACTTTTCGTTGTCGAAAACAAATGGCTCTTCGTGAAGCGCTCCCAGGAGAAAACGTCCGCCGGAAATTTGCGCATCTCCGCGGAGAGGGCCCGTCTCGCCGGACTTGGTCGGTCCCAAGCCGGGGAAAAAGGGTGCACGCCATCCATAAGTCTGCCGAGTGTACGTGAAAGCTTCCGTGTGCATGTCCTCGTGGAAAACGCCCAACGTGATGAAATAGCGTTCCTGTTCGCTGAGCTTTCCCTGCTCGATACGCTCCAACACCCGGTCGCGTACCGTCGTCATGTAGGCCACGGTGTCGTCGCGCGAAGGCAGCCGCAGGCTCCAACGTGTATCGTGCGGGATGGCTGCCGAATCGTAGAGCGCGTCCCTGTTTGCACGGATCGACGCCTCGCCGCCCGCGTGCCGTAGTGCCCATTTTTCCTGGAACCAGGTAACGTGCCCGATTTCCCATAATAAAGGATTCACGATCCTCAGCTGCGGACCCATGAGCTGCTCGTCGGACAGATCGGCCACTAACTCCAGTGTCCTCGAGCGAGCCTCTCTCACCCATCCGGCAAGCACAGCGTCACTGTTCCCATGGATGTTGGTGGGTGATTTCCGAAAAGTCGCCACACTTCACCGTCCGACGAAAAGCAGACCAATACTAGCCAGTCAAAAGTCCGGCGGCAACGGCGGTGGTCCACACGGCCGCCGCCACTAACAGCGCAACCTTCCAGTGACTTTGTCGCGCAATCACCAGCAACGACGCGAGGTTAATCGCCGGGCCTGCTATCAACACCGCCAGAGCCGCTCCAGCGGAAGCGCCGGTGGCCAGCAACGACAAGGCCAGCGGTATCTCGAAAAAGGAGGGCATGGTCAGCAGCAGCGCTCCCGTCGCCGCCACCAGCAGAATCAGCACCTTCGATCCCCCAGAAGTCAGCGCCTCGATCGGGATGCGGTTCGCGATCATCATGGAAACCCAAATGCCGAGCAAGATCCAGGGCACCGTCCTTACGGTGATGTGCGCGAGCGAGCGGAAGTAGGTCCGTAGGATGTCACCCACGGCGTCTCCCGTTTCTGCGAATTCCTCTACGGCGGCCGTCCGCACCTGCACGCCTCGGGCGACGCGCGCGACCAGCGCTGAAACGATCACCACCAAAAACACGGCCGTGACCAAGCGCGTCCCGGCAACTGCCAGAGGAAAGATCATGAACGTCAGAGCAAGGGTAGCGGGATTCAAAGATGGCGCTGCCAGCGTGAATGCCAGCGACGGTCCCAGGCGCTGGCTCCGGCGGTAGACGGCGGGAAACATCGGCGCTACGCAACAAGAGCACAACATGAGGGGAGCACCGACCGCTGCAGCTGTGAGCTGCGGCTTCAGATTGCCTTGTCCAAAAAGCATGGCTAAGCGTCGCGGCGAAATCGTGGCGTGAACCGCCGCGCTGACGAGCAGTCCGAACAGCAACGCCGGCCAAATGATCTTCAGGTACGCCAGGGTTTGGGCGCTGCTGGCGATCAGTTCCGTTCCGGGAGGACGATGAAGGGCTTCTGGATGCAAACCGAGCGAACCTGTGGCTTGCAATTTGCTGATTCGCTTAAGTCCACCAAGCGCTTTGTAACCGATTAACCCAGCCACGAGTCCCGCAAGTAACAGGATCGAAATGATCGTTCGAGGATTGAAGCGGCGCCGACCGTGAAAGCTGGTGGCAGGAAGATTCTCAGCCATGAACAGCCCCCATACTGAAGAAACAAGAAGGATACAACATTTCGAGTAGAGGGCAAGCGATCCAAAATTTGAAAAGCCCATATCCCGTCGGTTGCGAGCAGCGGAAGACGAGTTATGAGCGAGTCGTCGACAAACGGGAAGTAATTCGGATACTTCCGGATGGCCGTAACACGTTCGGAATACTCAGAGGCGCCTGTTTCGAAAAGGGTGCGACCGGGCCGGAAGCCTTGATCCTAGCGATCAGGCTGAGAGGTAACCATGATTCTGGCAGTGATCAGCGCCTGTAGCTAGTTGGAGGAGGAAGGATGATCGGCATTCGACGATCACTCACAACCGCGATCTGTACAGCATCAATGCTGTTGACCAGCCAATCCAGCTCTCAAACATTGCAGCAGGACATCTCGCAGGAAACGGAGTATTACCGTCCCGTTTTTCACTTCAGTGCAGAGAAAAACTGGATCAATGACCCCGACGGCCTGGTCTTCTTCGGTTCGGAATACCACCTGTTCTATCAATACAACCCTCTTGGTGACGTCTGGGGACACATGTCTTGGGGCCACGCTGTGAGCCGCGATCTTGTCTCGTGGAGGCAGCTACCGGTGGCACTTCCAGAAGAGAACGGGAGCATGATTTTCAGCGGATCGGCCGTCGTCGATTGGAAGAATACAAGCGGATTCGGCAAGCATGGCATCCCACCTCTCGTTGCTATTTACACCGGAGATCATCCCGGTCTGCAAAACCAGAATATTGCCTACAGCACGGATTCGGGGCATACCTGGGCGAAATATTCCGAGAATCCAGTTCTCGACATCCATGAGGCTGAATTTCGCGATCCCATGGTTTTCTGGTATGCGCCGAGATCGCGTTGGGTCATGGTCGTATCCATGGCTAAAGAGCATCGCATTCGTTCTTATTCGTCGGCCAATCTGAAGACGTGGAACTTGTCTGGTGAATTCGGACCTGCGGGCGCGACGCATGTTCCTAATTGGGAGTGCCCCAACCTCTTCCCGCTCAGAGATCCCAAGGGCCGGCAAAAATGGGTCCTTGTAGTGGGTGTTGGCGATGGCGGCCCCGCTAAGGGTTCCGCGACGCAATACTTCGTTGGCGACTTCGATGGCGACAAATTTGTGAGCGATAACCCATCGAACAAGAAGTTGTGGGTAGACTTCGCCTGAATTCGCCTTAGAATCGGCTGATTTGGATAAGGGAAATGAAGTCAATTGGATGGTTGCTTCTGACTGATCATTGCCGCGTGCAATCCCTTGCCAGTTGGAAACTCCAGACTGACCTCTGTCGTGAGTGTTCACAACTTGGGGATGCATGTTCCGTTGCGAATTATACGCGGCGGTTTTGAATGCTAGCGTCCCGGAGTATCGTCGGGAATCGCGTGATGGAAGCCGTTCCGGTCACAGGAATTCCTCCATGGGATCGCGGGATGGGACAGGGCGAGATGCGGATCTTCCGATTCGACTTGGGACAGCCTGTAAGGGTCTCAAAACACAAGCCTCGCAAATCCCGAAACGCTGTTGGACAAGTTGGGAAGCCGTGGGGATCGTTTTCTCCAGCGATTCTTGCGATCGTTCCCGCCGTTCCCGCACGCCCGTGTATGCGCGGCGGAACGGGAACGCGAATTCGCCCACACCTCTTCCTGACCCGAGTTCTGTGGCGTGCGAAGAACTGATCCGCTAAGTGGGTAAGCGGAACAACGAAACCAGGTGAAACGGAAGCGGGCACTGCAGGGATGCAACCATCGCCGAGGGATAACCTGGTGGGCTTCACACTTCTCCCCACATCGGACGAATAGACCCCCGCATGCCTTGAAAATCCTCTTCCGTTTTTCCCGCGCACTAACGCACCCACTTGTCGGCGTAGCTCCACCTTGTGCATTGGCAGGGTTCGGGGGGCAGAGTTTCCCGACGCGTCGCTCCGTCGGATCAACACATCAAACCGGGACGATTTTCCCTGCCGAGTGCGGGCCGGTACAGTGGAATATCGCTCCGCCGACGGCAAGAACATCGCAATTCATGTCGTTGTCACGCCGGCGTCGAGTTTCAAGGCACGGTAATTTGATAAGGAGAAACGGATTCTTCGAGAACGAGTAGCGAGCATTC